>Ga0180216_1002495_pt1 | contig 15228 bp, 13 predicted proteins | sample eDN3rd37CBELigMG_FD_128879 | JGI IMG/M metagenome (GOLD analysis project Ga0180216, IMG submission 128879) | Enriched Miracle-Growth compost microbial communities from Emeryville, California, USA - eDNA 3rd pass 37_C BE-Lig MG (version 2)... ... | reverse complement strand
TTCGCGCGTAGCGGCGCATTTCTTCGAGCAGGTTTCGGCCTGCGGCGGTGCTGATTAGAATCGGTCTGCACCGCTTGCTTGGGTGTCGCGGTCCGGCAGGCTATTTGCCGCTGCCGAACCGGCGTACGCATTCCCTGTTCAACCGCCGAGGATCTGCAAAATGGCCCAGCGCCGCTGTACGTGGTTTGCCGCACTCCTTGCCGTCGTGCTTGGCCTGCCGGCAACGGCTTCTGCTGAGGACAAAGTACTCAAGGCCGGCATCATCGGCCTGGATACGTCGCACGTGGTCGCATTCACCAAGGGGCTCAACGACCCCAAGGCCACTGGCTACATGGCCAAGGTCCAGGTGGTGGCAGCCTATCCAGGCGGCAGCCCCGACATTCCCGCCAGCGCCGACCGCGTGGAAGGTTTTACCAAGACCGTGGCGGGCATGGGCGTAGAGATCGTCGACTCGATCGACGAATTGCTCAAGCGGGTGGACGTGGTGCTGCTGGAAAGCGTGGACGGCCGGCCGCACTTGGAGCAGGTCAAGCCGGTGATCGCCGCCGGCAAGCCGGTGTTTATTGACAAGCCGGTGGCGGCCTCGCTGGCCGACACGATTGCCATCTATCGCCTGGCCGAAAAGCACAAGGTGCCGGTGTTCTCCAGCAGCTCGCTGCGGTTCAGCCCTGGCATCATCAGCCTGCGCAACAGCGACGAAGTGGGCGAGGTCCGCGGCGCGTTGGCTTATAGCCCTTGCTCGCTGGAACCGCACCATCCTGACCTGTTCTGGTACGGCATCCACGGCGTGGAAACTTTGTTCACGGTGATGGGCCCCGGCTGCGAATCGGTCAGTTGTGTTAAGACGCCCGGCGCGCACGTGGCCACAGGCGTGTGGAACGGCGGCCGGATCGGCACTTTCCGCGGCATCCGCGATGGCAAGTCTGGCTACGGCGGTGTGGTGTTTGGTTCCAAGGCCATCGTGCCGATTGGCAGCTACGGCGGTTACACGCCGCTGCTGGAGAAGATTGCCGAGTTCTTCCACACGGGCGTGGCGCCGGTCAGCCCTGAAGAAACGATCAACCTGGTGGCCTTCATGGAAGCGGCCGATGAAAGCCTGCGGCAAGGCGGTAAGCCTGTCGCCATTGCCGACGTGATGAAGAAGGCCGAAGCCCAGCTCAAAGATCAGTAACCGCAACTTGCGGTTGTCGCAGCCAGCGGCTGCCGATGGCTAAGCGGCGAATATGATAGAATCAGGGGCGTGGCGAACGCTCGGAGAGCTTCGCCACGCCTTTTTGTTTTGATGCCCCCGATGGAACAGGCTCGGTCATGGATGCTCTGAAATCGCTGGTGCCGTGCGCCCGGACGACGAACGGAAAGGACGCATGGTGCTGCATTGGGCGGTTTGCCAGCTTGGGACTTGTCTTGCTAGTTCTGGCGTTGGCCGCAACCTGGGCCGGGCCATGCCACGCCGCCGACGCCCCCAGCGGTCAGCAAACCGAGAACACTGTTAGCGAGAACACACTGGAAGATGCTGCCCGGGAGCCCGGCTTTGGCCCCGCCACTGGCTTGAGCGAGTTTGTGGTGGCGCCAGAACCTTCGCCCGAGGCGTTGGCGTTCTACCACGGCAGCAACTGGCTGTGGGGGCTGCGGTGGCTGTTGGCTCTCGCCTTGCCGGCCGTGGTGCTCTTCACCGGTTGCTCGGCCAAGCTGCGTAACCTGGCCCAGCGGATCGGGCGTCGTCCGTTGTTCACCGCCGTTGTCTTTGGTTGGCTGTTTCTGCTGCTGACCTTTCTGGTCGAATTGCCGGTGCGGTATTACCAGGGCTACGTGCGGTTGCACGAGTATGGGCTATCGAACCAGACGTTTGGCCGCTGGGCGACGAACCTGGGCAAGATGCTGGCGGTTGAGGCCATCGCGGCCACGCTGATCGTGGCGGGCCTCTACCTGCTGCTGCGGTTCAGCCCCAAGCGGTGGTGGCTGTACACTTGGCTGCTCTCGCTGCCGATCATGTTCACGGTGGCGCTCATCTTGCCGGTGTGGATTCAGCCGCTGTTCAACGACTTTCAGCCGCTGGCCGACCGCGACCTGGACGCCAAGATTTTGAGCCTTGCCAGCCGGGCTGGCATCGACGGAAGCCGCGTGTTCCAGGTGAACAAGAGCGCCGACACCAAGGCGGTGAACGCCTACGTCACCGGATTCGGTAACACCAAGCGCATCGTACTTTGGGACACGCTGCTAAACCGGCTGACCGAGCGGCAGGTGTTATTCGTCGTCGCCCACGAGATGGGCCACTACGTGCTAGGGCACGTCTGGAAAACTCTGGCGGCGGTCTTTGGGCTGTTGCTGGTCGCCTTGTGGCTCATCAACTGGGCGTGCCGGTGGATCATCACTCGCTGGTCGCACCGGCTGGGCTTTGATCAATTGAGCGATCCGGCAGCATTGCCGCTACTGCTGTTGGCGTTTCAGGTGTGTTACCTGCTGTTCTCGCCGCCGGCGCTGGCGCTCAGCCGATACCACGAGCGCGAGGCGGACCGGTTTGCCTTGGAATTGACACAGTGGAACCGCGACGGGGCCGAAGGATTTGTGCGGTTGCAGCAAGAGAACCTGTCGGTGCCAACCCGGGGCTGGCTGTACCAGTTCTTCCGTGGTACCCATCCGACGCTGGCCGAGCGGATCGAGTTCTGCAACTGTTACCGGCCCTGGGAGGTCGGCGAGCCGCTGCGGTATGGCGACCTGTTTGGCGTGGCCGAGCAGGCTTCACCAGCCGCTCAGCGGTAGCGCGATTTCGACCGAAGCCGTATCGCAGGCGGCGTCTTCTTCGGCAACGACAAACCGGCTCATGCCGATATCGATCTGATCGCCTAGCGCCAGCGGGGCTTCGGTCACCCGCTGACCGTTCACGAACGTGCCGTGCTTGGAGCCCAGGTCGCGCAGCACGAACCGTCCGCCGACTTCGTCAATCTGGCAGTGTAGCCGGCTGACCCAGCGGTCGTGGAGCATGAGGGCCGCTTCGGGGCTGCGCCCAATTAACAGCGGGAAACGGCTCGACACAATCCGGTCGGAACCGTGCACGTAACCCACTGCGCGAAGCGAGATCTTCATCGGAGTGACGGCAAACTTCGGGATTCAGCCCGGCGTGGCCTGTGGCACCCATAGCGGACGCAGTACGCGGGGGCATACGCAGTCACCCCGCTGCCAACGCGCCGGCCGCGGTTGCTGCCCCTAGTGCCTGCTTGTCGTGAGTTAGGTGCCCAAGGTGGGGTGGTTCTTGGCGGGGGAGGTCAAACAGCGCGAAGCCAACGGGCGGTTGGTGGGATGGTCGGTAAGGAACGGAGCCCGTTGATGCTTGCCTCACAAAATGTATCAGAACCATCGGGCGAGTCAATCATCGGGCTGGCGCCGAAGGCAGCAGTTTTGCGCAGCCTGCTGCGGCGGTTGGCTGGCCGTCGTTGTTGCCCGGGTTGGCTGGTTGGTTGCCGCCGTTTAACCGCCCTCCCCCAGCCTGCCATCCTGGGGTAGCATAGGACGTATGAGTACGGCTGCCGCATCCCAAGCGAACTGTAACAATGACCGCCAGCCGCTGGAGCTGCGCCCGCTGGTGATCGGCAACGTGGCGATCGGCTTCCCGGTGGTCCAGGCGGCCCTCAGCGGCTACAGCGATATGGCCATGCGGGTGATTGCTCGCCGGCTGGGGGCTTCGTATGCCCTGTGCGAAGTGGTCCTCGACCAATTTGTGGTATCGGGGCAGCGCAAGCTCGCCCATCGTTGGCAGATCAGCGACGAAGAGCACCCGGTCGGTGGACAGTTGATGGGCTCCGACCCGGTCGAGTTTGCCACGGCCGCCGCCGAGATGGCCGCCGCGGGCTTCGACGTGATCGACATCAACTTTGGCTGCCCGGTGAAGAAGGTACTGGGCCGCTGCCGAGGTGGCTTTCACCTGAGCCAGCCGGAGGTGGCGTTGGAGATCGTGTCGCGGGTGCGTGACGCGGTCCCGCCGCATATCCCGGTAACGGTGAAGATGCGCCGCGGCATCGACGATACACCTGAGAGCCGCGACCGGTTCTACACCATTTTCGATGGTGCGTTTGCCCGGGGCGCGGCCGCGATCACCGTTCACGGCCGCACGGTGTTGCAGCGATACATTGGCCCCAGCCGCTGGGAGTTCTTACGCGAAGTGAAAGCCCATGCCGGCGATCGCATCGTGCTGGGCAGCGGCGACTTGTTCACCGCGGAAGACTGCCTGCGGATGATCCGCGAAACAGGCGTCGATGGCGTGACGGCCGCCCGAGGCGCGATCGGCAACCCGTGGATCTTTTCCCAGGCTCGGGCGTTGGCCCAGGGCCTGCCGCTTCCGCCGCCGCCCTCGCTGTGGGAACAGCGCGAGGTCATCCGTGAACATTGGCGACTGGCCGAGCTGTGTTACCCCGGCAAGTTCGTGGGTCGGCAGATGCGCAAGTTCGGCATCAAGTATTCGCAGTTGCACCCCAACAGCCGCGAAGTGCGCGACGCTTTCATTCGCGTGAAGCAGCCTGGGGATTGGCACGCCGTACTCGATACCTGGTACGCCGAGGATCTGCCGGGCCGCTACCCGGACCCGCCCGACAACAGCGGCGGCGACTCCTGCGAGGAAGGATAGCCTGGCTGACGCCCGTATTGTCGCGTCAACCCACGAATGCATCGCGCCATTCGTGGCCGCCCTCCCCACCTTCGAAGCTGGAAGAAACCATGCTGGATCGCATCGAAATCAAGGGCCTGGTGGTGCGGGCCATCTTGGGCATCAACGACGACGAGCGGATCAACCGCCAGAACGTGGTGATCCATCTCACGATGTTTGCCGATATCCGCAAGGCCGCCGCCAGCGACAACATCGACGACACCGTGAACTACCGCAGCGTGGCCAAGGAAGTGATCGCCCTGGCCGAAGGCACGGAGTACTTCCTGGTCGAGAAACTAGCGGAGGAAATCGCCAAGCTGTGCCTTAAGGATGAACGCGTGCAGAAGGTGATCGTCTCGGTCGAAAAGCCCGACGCGCTGCGGTTTGCCGAAAGCGTGGGCGTAACCATCGAACGCTCGCGGTAATGTGCCGAGACCTACAATGAAGTCCGTGCCACGGCTCCGCGAGCCGTGCTCATTGAGTCTGGGTGGAATCAGAGTTCCGGAAGCCTGAAACGCAAGCGAAGGAAAACAACAAAGGTGCCCCGATCCAGCGATCGACGCACCTTTTCTTTTGTTCGCGTACTACGTTGTTCGCGGTCCGCAAAGCGGCCGCAGCGCTGCTTACCAGAGGATCCGGCCGCCGTCGATCACGATCACCGAGCCGGTCATGTAGCTCGAAGCATCGCTGGCCAGATACAGTGCCAGGCCTTCGATCTCGTGCGGTTCGCCGAGCCGCCCCATCGGGACCTTCGCTTCGATATCGGTCTTCAGGTCGGGCCGTTCGTTGAACCAGCGACGGTTGGCGTCGGTGAGGAACGTGCCGGGGGCGATGGCATTCACGGTCACGTTGTATTGGGCCCAGTCGGCGGCGACCGCCTTGGTGAACATCGACAGCGCGCCTTTGCACGTTTCGTAGCTGCGGCCCCGCATCTGGGCTCCAGCGATAATGCTGTTGATCGACGAGATGTTGATCACCCGTCCCCGCCGCCGTGGCAGCATCGAACCGCCGATCATCTTGGTGCAGATGAACGCCTGGGTCAGGTTCAAATCGACGATCTTCTGCCACTGATCCAGCGGCATTTCCTCGGTGGGGAAGTTGATCCGCCGACCGCCCACGTTGTTGATCAGAATATCGATCGGACCGAAGTCGCTAAGCACCTGTTCGCAGAACGCGGTGGCACCTTCGGGCGTGGAAAGATCGGCTTCCAGGGCGTCGACCTTGGGGGCCACTTGCGAAAGCTCGGCCTTGGCTTGCTCGACATTGCTGGCATCGCGGCTGGAAACGATCAGCTCCGCCCCGGCCTCGCCGAGCGCACGGGCCATCGCCAGCCCTAGCCCACGCGTGCCGCCGGTGATGACTGCGCGGCGTCCATCCAACCGAAACCGATCAAAAATGCTCATGGCTGTTGCTTCACTCCGTGAAAGCCTGGTGGCCCTGGTGTTTCGCGCGGCCGTCCGATGGATGAAGGTCCCGGGGCCAACGTGCGGCTAGCGTAGCACGGCCGGGGGGCGGTGGCAAACGGCTGGTAAATGCTCTGTGCGCGTTAATGTTCTTGCCGTTGAGGCTCGCTCATGGTAGCAGCAGCCCGGCGGCAATTTATGCCCCTGGCCCTTGGCGCCGCGCGGGCTGAACGATCCATTCGTTACGATGAAGCCAGGGCAAGCGGGCCTCGCAACTGGACTGTCTTTTGTCGTTTCCGCACCCATGACCGACGCACTTATCTCATTAGGCTCCAACCAAGGCGACCGCGCCGCGGCGCTGCAAGCCGCCGTCGATGCCCTGGCGGCAACGGCCGGCTGCCAGGTAACGGCGGTGAGCCGCTGGCTGGGCACGGTGCCGATTGGTGGGCCAACCGGGCAGCCGGAGTTCCTCAATGGCGCGGTGCGGGTGGAAACGAGCCTTGCGGCCGAGGAACTGCTGGCGCGGATGCACGAGATTGAAGCGTCGCTGGGCCGGGAGCGAACCGTTCGCTGGGGGCCGCGGCCGCTGGACTTGGATCTGCTACTGTTTGGCGATGTGCAGATTGATCGGCCCGATTTGAACGTGCCTCACCCGCGGCTGGAGTGCCGTCAGTTCGTGCTCAAACCGGCGGTGGAAATCGCAGGCGACATGATCCATCCCCGGTTGGGCTGGAACCTAACGCGGCTGCTGAACCATCTGTACGATTCACCGCCCTGGCTGGCCGTGGCGGCGGCAGATGAAGATATCGCCAGTTCGTTCATGCAGCGGTTGGCTGTGGCGAGTTCCGCAGGGCTGCACATTGCCCTGCCGGAGAACGTGCTGGCCGCGATAGCGGGAAGCGGTTCAGCGTCGCCGCCATCGGCCCGCTTCTGGTTGAGCCAATTGCCTGAGGCGTACATGGGCCTGGAACGGAATGCCGCCCGGGATGGTTCGCTCATTATTCCGCGGTTGACGTTTGTGCTCGATGCGCCGCCGGTTCGCTGGGCACCCAGCCTGAGTTTGGCGTCGGCCGATCTGGATGCGGCGGTGCGCGATGTCGTGGCGGCGATTGAAGCCTCGCTGCCGGAAAACGTGGGCTAACGAATAAGGTCGTGCCCGCAGGCAGCAGCATGTGCCCAGCAAGTCGCCCGCCGGCCGTGCGGGTGGGCTTGTCAAACGTGCGAGCCGCCGGCATAGAATAGAGCTGCCCGGCCGCGGCAATCGTTTGGATTTCGCCGCGAGATTGCCGCCGGCCACCTGGCACGTTCGAGGGGGTACACCAAGATGCCGCTGTACGAATACATCTGCGAGAATTGCCACAAGCAACTGGAATTGCTGGTTCGCGGTTCGGAGCAGCCTCGCTGCCCCCATTGCGAGGGTGACAAGCTCACGCGGCTGTTGAGCGTGCCGGCAGGCCACGTGGCCAAGGGCGGCAACTTACCCGTCTGCGAAGCCCCCAAGTTCACGCCGTGCGGCATGGGTGGATGCGGCCGGCCCGAGTGCGGCTAAGACGCGCGACGCTTTCTTTCAGTTCGCACGCCATCGCTTTTCAGGTGCCCGGCTGACGGTATGCGCTGCCGCTGCCGCGACCAATCGTCAACTTGAAGATTGATGGATGTAAGCTATTGATCTAACGGAGGTTGCGGCGCCGATTCGCTTTTCAGGCCCGGCCTTCACCCGGCCAAGCCGTATAATCATGTAGCCCTACGCGGCCGGGTTCCTATCCTTCAAACGAAAGCGAATCATGGTGAGCAAGGCGGATCTTTCGCAGCAGCCGTTGGACGAGCGCCAAGAGCAACAGGAATCGTTTGCCGAAACGGCGTTCAAGCTGGCTGGCAAGAGCGAGGAGGAATCGCGGCGAACTGGTGCCTTGGATCGTGCCGACGACCAGGTGGAAGCCCTGTTCGCCAAACGCTACCAGACGGTCAACAGCCCCATTCACCGCGCGGTGTGGGATGCCGTGGTGGAAGCCGACGGCTTCCGCTCCGCGCCTTCGGAAACCCCGCCGGAAGTGCGGAAAGTGATGGACGCCTCCTTGGCGACCGTTCGCCGCCACCGCGAGGCGGGCACGATTCTCAACGACGAGCAAAAGGTCTCCAACCAGGTTCTGGAGGACCTGGCAGCCGATGGCTACTGGGGCCTGCTCGTCGACCGGGAATATGGCGGCAGCGGCGCGCCGTTCAACAGCTTCGCGCCCTTCCTCACGCAGATGGCGATGGTCGATCCGACCATCGCCGGCCTGGCGAGTGTGCACGGCTGCATTGGCGCCGTCGATCCGGTCCGCACGTTCGGCTCGCCGGAACAGAAGCAGCGCTTCCTGCCCAAGCTGGCCAGCGGCGAACGGTTGTCGGCCTTTGCGCTGACCGAGCCAGCGGCCGGTTCCGACCTTACCGCCCTGCGAACCGAAGCCCGGCTGGAAGGCGATCGCTATATCGTCAACGGCGAAAAGCTGTTCATCACCAACGTGGTGCCGGGCCGCACGATTGGCCTGGTCTGTTTGATCGACGGTAAGCCGGCCGTGCTGATTGCCGACCTGCCGCCCGAGGAAAACGAGCACTTCCAGCTCAAGAAGTATGGGCTGTGGGCGCTCAAACACACGTACAACCAGGGCATCCTGTTCCGCAACTTTGAGGTACCCGCCGAAAACCTGCTGAAGCCGGAACGAGGCGATGGCCTGACCATTGCCTACCACGGTTTGAACCTGGGCCGCGTATCGCTGTGTGCCAACGCGGCCGGCACCATGCGGCTGATGCTGGCCAGCATGTTGCCTTGGGCGCGTTTCCGTCAGACCTACGGAGCCCCGATTGCTACCCGCGAACTGGTGCAGCGGCGAATCGGCCGCACGGCCGGGCTAATCGTCGCCTGCGATGCGCTGGTCGACTGGTGCAGCAGCCTGCTCGACCAGGGTTACCGCGGCGAGATGGAGTGCGTGATCGCCAAGATCTTTGGCAGCGAAGCCCAAAAAGAGTGCGCGATCGAGTACTTCATGAAGACGCACGGTGGCCGCTCGTTCTTGCGGGGCCACCTGTTCGGCGACAACGTCCATGAGTACCTGGCCCCGTGCATCTACGAGGGCGAGGGCGAAATGCTGGGCATGGCGTTCTTCAAGTCGCTGGTCAAGCAGCACGGCATGACGTACTTCAAGCCGATCGGCGAAACGCTTAGCAAGGCCGGTATCCGCCAGCCCAACCTGGCCAATCCGGCGCACCTGTGGAAGCTGCGTGAGCCGATGTGGCAGTATGCCAAGTGGATGATGCGGCAGAGTCTGCCCAAGCCCAGCCCGCGGTTGCCGTCGCTGCCTGCGGCGTTGAACGATCACGCCCAGTTTGCGGCCAAGTGGTTGCAGCGTTCGCCCAGCGAGATCAGCGGCACGATGCGCAAGCATCAGCTCAAGCTGGCCGACCGGCAATGCCGGATGTCGGAGATCTCGCTGCGAGTGCAGAAGGCCGTGGTGATCCTGTGCACGGCGCTGTACGCCGCGCGGCAGGACGACGAGATCGTTCGCGAAGCGGCTGCCGTGATCTGCGGCGACCTGCGGCGCGAACTGGAGTGCCGTCGCGCCACCGACCGCGATTTCCGCCGCGTAACCAAGCTGGGTGAAGCGATCTCCGAAGGCAAGTTCCGCTCGATCGCCGGGCTGGAACCGGACGAAATCCTGATGCCGTACCAGCCGTAGGCGGTTAGCGCGGCGAGGCGCGCACGCCAATCCTCAAGCCACAAACGCCAGCCGAGGGAACGCTCGCTCATCACGCGACGTTCCTGGCTGGCGTTTTAAGTTATCTGGTGCCGCGATGATTTTGCTCGCCGCGCGCCAAACTAATCGGCCTTGGGAGCCTCCACTGGTTCGTCATCCAGCGGCTTGATCCTTATATTGCGGTACCGCACTTCGGCGCCGTGGTCTTGAAAGCCCAGGTGCCCTCGCTGGCTGCTGATTTCGCGCAGTGGGCGAATGAACTTGTTGGGTTTGCCGTCGGCGCTCTTCCCGGCTTCGGTCCAGTCCGACAGATCGACGTCGATAATCTTCTCGCCGTTGAGCACGACCTCGATGCGGCGGTTGGCCGAGATCAGCCGGAGCTGGTTCCAATCGCCTTTGCGGCACATTTCTTTACTGGGAGCCACGCAGTCGTATAGCGAGCCGCAGCTGTGCTTGCTGGGGCGGCCATCACGCGGCGGCATGATCTGGATTTCCAGCCGGTCTTTAAGCGTGTTCGCCGGGTTGGGCTTGCGAAACAGCAGGCCGCTGTTGCCGTGCGTGAGAAACTCCAGCTCCAGCACGAAGTCGCCAAAGCTCTCTTCGGTGTAGATGTCACCGCCGCGCTCGGCGCGGACCAGTTGGCCGTCGATCACTTGCCAGCCTTTGCCCGGCGGGCCGCCCTTCCCCGCTCGCCAGCCTGATAGGTCTTGGCCGTTGAACAGCGGGCGAAAACTGTCGTCGGCCGGGGCGTCGTCGGCGAACGCCGCGGAACCAATCATTAGAGAAGCCAGCAAGGCGAGCATGGCCACTTGGCGTAACGTATTGGGGAGATGCCGCATGATGATCGCTCACAAGAAGCAGGGAAATGCATGACGCCGCTTATCCGTTGGCAGCAACGCCACGGCGGCTGGCCGTGCCCAGGATTGTAACGCCGGCGACGGTGAAAATGCCAATAGTGCGCCAGCCCGGCGGGCAAGAGGGGCAGCCAAGTAATCAACAATCCAGCGCGCTGCCGCCAAAATTTGGCAATCGCGCACTGCCCACCTATAGTGAGGGCCGGCATGTGTTATTGCGTCTATGTGGTCCACCGACAGAGGAAGGCCCCACCGTGACTGCTCCCTTGTTCTCGGCCCAGGAATTGGAAGCCTATCAGCGCGACGGTTTTGTGATCGTCAAGCAATTGTTCGATGCCGAAGAGATCGAACTCTTGGCGAACTACGCCCGGGCCGATGCGCAACTGGAAGCCGGAGCCTATGGCCGCCGCGATGCCACCGGCCAGCCGGTTCGCCTGGCCCTGTGGAACACGCCCGGCGATGACTTATACGGCCTGTTCAGCCGCTCGGCGCGGATCGTGCGGCGAATGGAGCAATTGCTGGGCGGCGAGGTGTACCACTGGCACGCCAAGATGATTCTCAAGGAGCCGCGCGTGGGCGGTGCCTGGGAGTGGCACCAGGACTACGGCTATTGGTATCACAACGGCTGCCTGGCTCCGCTCTTGGCTAGTTGCTGGATCGCCATTGATCCGGCAACCCGGGCGAACGGCTGCCTGCAAGTGCTCAAGGGCACGCACCACCTGGGGCGGATCGATCACGGCCAGACCGGCGATCAGACAGGGGCCGACTTGGAGCGAGTCGCCGTGGCCGAGCAGCGGTTCGAGAAGCATTATGTCGAAGCCCAGCCGGGCGATGCCTTCTTCTTCCACTGCAACCTGCTGCATCGCTCGGATCAGAACCGCTCGGAAAATCCCCGCTGGTCGCTGATCTGCTGCTACAACGCCGCCCGCAATGATCCCTACAAGGAATCGCGGCATCCGCGTTACACCCCGCTGGACGTAGTCGACGACGATGCCATCAAAGCTTGGGCGCGCGAGCACGCGGCCAAGTAACGCCCTGCGAAAAGCCTTGGTCGCCCGTTGGTGGCACTGCTTTTGTACGGACTCTCCGCGCAGTAAATCTGCAACTGGGAAATTTGCCCATCCCGAAAACGTGACCTAGGGTTGCCGTGGCGGAGAGCGCTCCGGCGGAGCCTTAGGGTTGCGCGAGCGGGAGCGTCTCGCGATGCCTGCCCCGCATTCACGTCCTTGGTGGGGGGCATCGGACTCCGCCGCCTGACACCTCTAGACTTGTCTGGTGATTCAACCACGTTCGCGGCGGTCGGTTGTTCGCGTCCGCGCTCGCTTGTGCAGAAATACGGGGAACTCGTGGCTGCTACCGAGTGCAATCCGGGCTGGGAAAGCGTCAAGGGCCTGGTGGCCGAGTTGTCGGTCGACCGGGAACACTTTGATCATTTGCTGGCCGCACAACGCAAGTGGCTGGAAGAAGTGCGCCAGCGCCAACAGCGCCAGGCACAAGCCCTGGCCCAGCTACAGCGGCAAAACGCCGAGCTGTCGCAGGCCCAGGCCAGCCATCAACAGCAGTTGGCCGAGCAGACCGCTCGGGCGGGCGAGTTAGAGCGACTGCTGGAAGAAGCCCTGGCCCAGGCCGAGCAATACCGCAGCCAGTTGGAGGCGGAACGGCAGGAGTTTCAGCAGCAGTTATCAGCCGCCGAGGAAGCTCGTCGTAAGGCTGAAGAACGCTGCGAGACGCTCGAACGCGAGCGAGCGGAGTTGGTTCAGCAGCATAGCGAGATGGACCAGCAGCGAACCGCCCTGGAGGCGCAATGCCGCGAACTGGAGCAACAGCAGGACGTCCTCAAAGAAGAACTGGTTGCGGCGCAGGCCCAGGACGCAAAGCACCGCGAACAGCTCGAACAATTGCAGCGGCAGCAGCAGCACACGGAAACGGATTACAGCCAGCTCCAGGAACGGCTCAAACGCGAACAGCAGGCGCTAAAGGAAGCCCGCGAAGACCAGGCGCGCATCGAAGAGCTGCTCGAAAAACGCATTGCCGAAGCCAAACGGCTGCGTGAGGAGTTGGCCGAGGTGCGCGAGCGGGCGAATGAAGAACGGGCCGAATGGGCCGCCGAGCTGAAGTTGCTGCGGCGGGCTTTGGAAGTGAAGGCCGACGAACGCGACGACTCGCAGCGAACCCGGTCCACGGACACCGTGGCCGACGACGCCGTGGAAACGGTGGCCGCCGCGAGCCGGGCTGTCGAGGCGTTGAAAGAATCGTCGTCGGTGCCACCGCAACCACGTCAGACTCGCAAATCCGATCCCGTGCTCGATGCAGTGCGGGCGCAGTTCGAAAAACTGCAAGCCAACATCTTGGGCGAGTAGGCCATGCGCGCCAGTCTTGCCCGATGCTGTGAGAACTCCAGGGGCCAGGCCAAATCCTTATCCAGGCCGAGGAGAAAACTTAGGTGAAAGCGACGGCATCCTCTGCCAGCACACGGCGCATGGGGCGATTGCTGATGGTTTGGGGAACCGCCATCACCATCGCTTGTTTGCTGGCCCTGCTGCTGTGGGCGCGCCCGCGGCTCGACATGGCGATCTACTGCGGTGCGGCGGCTCTGATCTCGCTCTCGATGTTGGGAATCCGCGTGTGGTCGCGCCGGTGCGGCAAGGGCGCGCCGGCCAATGGTCAACGCACCAACACGCCTCCGCGGCCGCAGCCTGCGCCGCCTCCGTCGGATACCAAGACGCTGGTTGCCCAGATGCTCAAGCAGGGCCGCTACGCGCTGCTGCTGCGTCCGGAGATTCGGCCCAACCTCGACGAGCAGCAGTTGATCGAGGCACTTGAAACGCTGATGAACGACATGAGCGCCGTGACCGGCGGCGCGGTCGGTCCATACAACAACGCGATCGACCTGGCGTGCGACGACGACGATCCGCCGCAACGCGGCTGGTCCAACGTGGCTCCCTTCTACCTGGATCGCTGCACGGTGACCAACCGGCAGTATGCGCTGTTTGTCGAAGCCGGCGGCTACGACAGCTACGAGCTCTGGCTGCCGGAGGTTGTGGCGGCGATTCCGTCGTTCGTCGATCGCGACGGCTTCCCCGGCCCCCGCTATTGGAAAGGCGGCACGTACCTGCCCGGCACGGACGATGAGCCGGTGGTGGGCATCAGTTGGTACGAAGCGGCCGCGTACGCACGCTGGGTTGGCAAGCGGCTGCCGACCGATGCTGAATGGCAGAAGGCCGGTAGCTGCCCCGTGATGGTAGCCCCCGGCCAGATGGTGGATCGCCGTTTCCCCTGGGGCGACGCCGTGGACCGCACCCGGATCAATATCTGGGGTTCCGAGCCCGACGGGATTGTGGCGGTGAACCATTACGCGGAGCGGTCGATTGGCGGCGTCCAGCAGCTTGTCGGCAACGTGTGGGAATGGGTGGCCGACGATTTCGGCCTGGAGCCACGCGGCCCTCGCAACAAGATCTCGCTGCCTACGCCGATGAAAGCCATTCGCGGCGGCGCGTTCGATACGTATTTCGATACCCAGGCAACCTGCCAGTTCCAAAGCGGCGAGAACCCGATGGCCCGGCGGCACAACATCGGATTCCGCCTGGCGCTCTCGGTACGCGACCTGGAGATGCCGCCTCCGCAGGAGGAGTAAGACACGTCCGCACGCTTTGACCATTCAGGGGCTTCGCCAGTTTGTCCGTGATGGTGCCATGCCATCACCACATCAATTCCCCGGGATTGCAGGAGTTCATCTCGCCAATCCCACGTCACTTGGATGCTCTCATGACTCGCGGCGAAGTGATTCTCGATTCGTACCGGCTCGCCAAGTATGCCGTGTCGGTGCCGTGCCATATCTGCGGCGAACCTAACACGATTGACGCCGAACTGTGCCACGTGTGCTTTGCGCCCATGGCGCTGGCGCATCAGGTGCGCAGTACCCGTATCGCCCCCACGATGATCGCCACCATCGGTTCCAGCGGCGTCGGCAAGACGGTTTACCTGGGCATGCTGATGGATATGATCAGCCGCCGTACCGACGGCACCCAGTTGCTTGCCCGGGGCGCGTTCTCCGTGAATCTGCAACAGAAGACGATTCACGCGCTCCAGCACGGCAAATTCCCCGACAAGACGCCCAACGAACCCGACCGCTGGAACTGGGTGCATTGTCAGTTCAAGAGTGACGCGTGCCCTAAGCCGGTTGAGTTCATTATGCCCGACCTGGCGGGCGAAGCTCTGCTGGAAGAAGTCGACCATCCGGCTTCGTACCAGGTGGTGCGTTCGTTCCTGGCCAAGTGCTCCGGGGCGATGATCCTGATCGACGCCCTGCAACTGTTCAACGGCACGTTCGAGCAGGACTTCTTCACCATGAAGCTGCTCAGCTACCTGGTGGAACTGGTCGACGATCCCAAACGCGGCTGGCGAAACCGGCCGATTGCCGTGGTCTTCAGCAAGGCCGACCAGTGCGACGAAGTGTTCGACGACCCCGAAGGATACGCCCGCCAGTATGCGGCCGGCTTGTGGCGGCACTGCCGCGAGCGGTTCAAGCGGCACAAGTTCTTCGCCGCCAGTGTGGTGGGCCGCTGCATTACGCGGCACAACGTCTACGACGGCGAAGTGCA
>Ga0180216_1002493_pt1 | contig 15234 bp, 17 predicted proteins | sample eDN3rd37CBELigMG_FD_128879 | JGI IMG/M metagenome (GOLD analysis project Ga0180216, IMG submission 128879) | Enriched Miracle-Growth compost microbial communities from Emeryville, California, USA - eDNA 3rd pass 37_C BE-Lig MG (version 2)... ... | reverse complement strand
GGTTGTCGCCCGTCGGCTGCGCGGCGCCCCCCCCCCCCCCCCCCCCCCCCCCCCCCCCCCCGCCCCCCCCATCCCGTGGCGGGCGGGGGGGAGCGGCCGCTAGGGGTACCTTCCGCGGGCTCTCGCCAAAGTGCTCGCCCAGGCAAAACATTTGCTTGGACCGCGGCGACAGCGTCAGGTCCGGCTGCCGGCTCGCCGCCCACCCCGGCAGCAGCGGGGAGGCAGACCCCCCCGCAGCACCAGCAGAGGCTGAGGCGGCGGCCGCCGCCGCCGCCGCGTTGGCGGCCTCGGCCGTGTGCGGGTGCACGAGCGCCTCGACCGGGCGCGCGGCGCCACTGCTGCGCATGCTGCCCACGAGGACGCGGCTCAGCAGGGGCGACCGGGCCGCGTGCGCCGGCGAGAGGAAGACCTGCGAGCGGTCCGACACGCGCTGCGGCGACAGCGGCCGCGTCGCCGGCATGGGCGAGTGCGGCAGCGCGGGCGTCGCGCCGACGGCGTCGGCCGGCCGCGCGGCCGCCTCTTGGCTCGCCGCGGCAGTGCCAGCGCCCGCGCCGGCTCCGGAGAGCAGTTCTGGCGGCGCGAGCTGCCGGATCAGCGGCATGGTTTTGCTGAGGAAGTAGTTGTTGTAGAATTTGACAATGTCCACGGGCCCGTCCGCGCTCGGGTCCAGGTCCTGGACGTAGATGTTGCGGCACGTCTGCCACCCAGCGCCAAGCGCGCGCGGGCGTCGTGCGTGCGTGAGCGCCTTGGCAGCCCGGGCCCGGGCACGCCGGAGCACTTTCGGCGCCGCCGTACCGAGTCCTGGTTGTGGCACTGGGGCTGCGAGCGGTAGTGCTGGACAATCTCGCGGAAGGTGATGGTCCGCTGCGCGCCCGCCGACATGACCTTGCACACCGCGTAGATGGTGCAGAGGAGCACCACGTCGACGTGCCGCCGGTGCACGAGCCGGAACTTGTTCTCGCGCACGAGGATCTCGACGATCACGTCCCATATCTGCGGGCCACCCGCGCAAGACCAGGGCAACGAGCGCGCGTGAGCGGCGTTTCGGCGGCCGTGGCGCGCGCGTGTCTGCTCCCTCCACACGCACCCGCTGGAGGACGTCGCCGGCGAGCTGCAGCTTCTCGCAGAGCGACAGCAGCCGCGCGTGGACCATGCGGAAGAGCTTGCGGTAGAAGAACTCGAGCGGCGTGCATCGCCAGGTGCGCCGCGGCGTCGGGTCCGCCGCCGTCACCAGCGTCGCGCTCACCCGCCGCGGGGACTCGGACCCGGCGACGATGGTCTGCAGCGCCTTGCCTGTACGGTGAGAAGCAGCCGGCCTCGCGCGATCAGTGGCGTTAGTGCTACGGGCCTTAAAAACCGGCAGCACCCATCGCCCGCTTTGGCACGCACGCGGCGAGGGTGGCGCGGCCTCCGCGCCCTGCACCTCCGAGTCTGCAACATCACCAGCAGTAGGGTGCGCCGTCCACACCAGCCGGTGAGCACCGCGCGCGTGTCGCACACGTTCAACGAGCCATCGCAGCGCGTACGCTGCTCGTCCAGCCGCAGCAGCTGGTACAGCGGCGCGTCGTCCTGCCAGGCCTCGCACTCGAGGATGCGCTCCTCGATTTCAGACAGCCGCTTGACGACGGACCACCCCAGCTGTTGGGTCATGCAGTGCCACAGCGACCAGCGGCCGGCTGTGTTAACGGCGACGGCTCCATCATGGGCCGCCTTTTCGTGCCCGCCCCCCGGGGGGAGGGGGGGTGTGCGCGCGTACCAGAGCCTCGCCGGCTTGCCGCACAAAGCTCTCGATGGTCATGCACAGGTGGAACGGCTTGAGCTCCAGCGCGCGCAGCAGTGCTTGGTCCGAGATGAACTGCCCGAGCTGGTGGGCCAGCGTGCGCCCCCGCAACCCAACGGTGCCAGTTGTCAGCCGCCGCCGCACCCGCGCGGGCAAAACACACCAAACCAATGGCAACCGCACCTGGTAGGCGTGGAGCATCACCTGCACGGAGCAGGCCAGCAGGCCGCGATGAAAGTCCGCGTCGCTCAGCAGGACCGGGAACGCGTTCTGCAAGGTAGGAAAACACACCACGTGGTGCATCGGAACACGTTAGGGAGCCTGACCGATATGCCATGGTATGAGTGGCAAAGGACGCACCGTGTTGAGGCGCGCCTGCTCGCTTTGCAGGATCGACTCGAGGACGCTGGAGCGGAGAACCCACCGCCACCAGGCTCGCGGACGGTCTATTAGCGATACAGCCTTTTCTGGCAGCTACGCTGCAGGCAGTGCGCCGAGCGCACCGGTAGTAGAGGCGGATGCTGAAGCGCCACTCTTTCTGGTGCTGCGAGTGCTCCGACGTGAGCCACTGCAGCAGCCGCTGGGCGCGCTCCACGATCGCCGCCTCGGGCGACGGTGTGCATGCATCGAAGAACGCCCGCAGCGCCGGCGACGGGCCGTCCTCCTGCGACGTCAGGCACGCAGCGTCAGCGCCGTGTCGCAGCATGGTGAGCCAACGGCTAACCCTTGGTTGCGCCTCGTGCGTCCGGACGTACGAGGCCTTCGAGGACCAGCTGCAACCGCGCCGGCACGCTCTCGGTCGCCACGCGGTAGCCCAGCATCGACCGCGCCGTCAGCGGCGTCGCCGCCATGCTCCCCTGGCGACGAGCATACATGGCAATCGCGCGCAGCCCCCAGCGCGTGAGCCACACTGGGTCGCGTTGCGCCCGCAGCCAATCGGGCGCGCTGACGTACAAATTGGCCGGCGCGGTTGAACATGGACGTGAGGTCTCGCGTCGCCGGCGACTTGGACAGCGACAGGGGCGACCACGGCAGGTACGTGAACTTGCGCGGCGTCTCTGCGCAGTCCCCCCCCCCCGGCCGCGCACGCTCGCGCAATTCTGGCCCTGACGGTGAGTCGACAGCGGCTCAGTCGCGGTGCGAGGCACCTCGCAGACGCACCGGCGCCGCGGTGCCGGTCGTCGGTGAGTGTCCGGCCGTCAAACTCGCCGGACGACTTGCGCAGCTGCATTTCGTACGTCCGCTCCAGCTGCACGATGTTGGCAAAGAGGTGGCCGGCGCCGAGGAGGCCCTGCACCGTCGGCAGGGACCACGGCTGCGCCTCGGCCGCCAGCGCTTGGGTGGCGACGCCCAGCAGCGGCGAGCTAGACAGGCCGAGCGGCGCCCGCGGCGGCGCCGTGACGGCGACGACGACCGTGTAGCGAAACGCGCGGTTCGACTGCAGCAGCCGCTGCAGGAACGGCACGAACGCGGCCTCCTCCTGCCGCACGTGCTCGTCGTGGTCGACGTTGAAGCGCGCACAGAGCTCGCGCCGGAGCACGGCGTGCAGCGTGCCCGCGTCCGCGAGCGGGTCCGTTCCCTCCAGCGGCCGGCGCCCCAGCTTCGCGGCCGTGTCCAGCAGCACTTGCTTGACTGGGGCAGCGGGCCAAACAAACCATAGGGATCGCGAACGACACGTAGACTGAGCTGGTGCCTGCTTTCGCGGCTCTCGGCGACGTGCGCAACGAACGTACATTCGGGCCGAAGGGGCGGCGCGTCCGATTGCAGCGCCACCAAGATGATGCAGCTCAGCGCCAGACCGAACGCCTTGGGCGACGAGTACGTCTCGGGGGACAGCAGCGCGTCTGGCATGCCCCCGCGACGCAACAACGGTGACGCCGAGCCGGTATCAGCCCTGCCGCTGCGCTCCCTCGCGTGATGCCGCCCATTTGGCGGCGCCAGCGCACCCTGCGCGTTGAGGAAGAGCAGCCAGCAAAACTTGAAGACTTGCGCGTGGTCGTTGGAGAGCGGCGTGTCCACGGCGAACAGACGCGTGAACGCCTCGTGGAACTTGCGGAACACGACAACCATCGAGGTATGGAGCGTCTGCAGCTGCGCAAACTCGCGCTGGAGCCATTCGCGCTGCTCCGCCGACAGAATGTCCAGCCGGTCCTCCGCGAGGAAGTCGTTCACGGCGGTCAAAAAGTTCTCCATCCTGCGGCCGTCGCGCCTCCGATCCGGCGGCCCTGGCCGAGGCGGGGTCAGCGTGCGCGGCTGGGCCGCTGTGCTTGCTGGCTGCGCGATCCGTACGAGGTGTTGGAGGCCGCGGCCAGCTGCGACGCCGTGACGCCGTTGCCCGGGATGCGGGCGTTCTTGGGCCCGTCCGGGATCATGTTGACACGGCCGGCCACCCAGATCGCGCAGAGGCTGTACTGCGTGTGGAGCGCATGGACCTGGTTGGGGAGGATCGCACAACAATGCTGCGTCCCCGGCGCTTAGCGCAAGCTCGGCTGGGCCGGGTCCCGTGCCAAAACCGAACGGTCCGTGGCGCACCTCGTCGCCCACGCCGCGCTGGTACATGCGGTACAGCATGTCCCACGACAGCTTGCGGGTGAGCTCGTCCAGGTTGAGCATGTTGCACACGTCCATGTGCTCCCGCCGCCGGAGTTCCAGCCACTCCTTGGAGCGCATCCGCGGGCCCGACGCCTCCTGCGAGGGCCCCGGCGACGGCGGCGCGCCGGCAGCCGCGGACGGCTTCTCCGGCGACGCCGTTGACGGCTTCCGCTGCGGGAATTGTGCCGTTAAGGACGCCATGGTGCCCGGCGCCTGCACGCAGGCTGCTGGATCAGCCGACGACGCCCCAGCACGGTCGTATCGCCTCGCGCCGCCTGCATCCCCGGTCGCCGCGCCCACGGCCAGCTCCTTTGTCAGCACACACGGTAAGCTGGGGCCACAAGCCGCCCGCGGCGCCGGCGTACGATCGGGGCGGCGCAGGCCCGGCCAGGCGCGGCAGCCGCGACTCGGATGCCTGAGCGCACGTGCGCGGTGTGTGCGCCGGCGTCCACGCGGCCCGTCAGCAGTACAGCAGGCCTTGACGACGGCAGGGGCTGTCCGAGGCTGGTCGAGCTCGCTCTGGCGTCTCCGCGTCAGCTGACGCGCTCCGATCCGTGGCGTGCGGCGCGGCTCCCTCGAACCAGCCGGTGCAGGCAGCCGGCACGCCGGCGTGATGGCGGAGCCGGGCCGTGGGGCGATCTTTGAGGCAGACAAACAGCGGCGGCAGGCGGCCGCGATGGGCGGCAGGGGGGCGGCGGCCGTTTCGTGGGTCGTCGGTTGGCGTCGCCGCTTGTTTTTTCTGGGTCGACTGTTACGCCGCTCACCCGATTCCACCCCGCGCTCACTTGGGTCCCAGCCAATCTTCTGCCGGTGTTCTGCCCCATTCCACCCTGAAAAATCGATTTTTCCCGCCATTTTTTCGCGCCAAATTTGGCGGCGACCCTGTTCCACCCTTGCCCAGCCGCTTGCCTGCGCCCGTTCTGCCACTGTTCCATCGCCATTCCACCCCAAACATGCTGCAGGGGCAGTCCACTTTTGCTCTACCCCATTCTGCCGCTATGCCACACAAACGCCTGCGGACGATTCTGCCGCACCCAACGGCAGAACACCGAAGAGGGCGCAGGACGAGGAAGAGGACGCGCAGGACGAGGAAGAGGTGCAGGACGGGGAAGAGGACGCAGGACGAGGACGACCACGACAAGCACGATCGAAGAGGTCGACGAAAGCGGGCTGGATGCGGAGACCAAAGGAGGACACACAAAAAAGCCCAAGGCCAGGCGAAGGAACGCTGCAGCGAACCAGCAGTGCGGCCGCCTGGCGGCCCGAGGTTGGTCGAGTCGCCATGCCCAACTCGGGCTGCGTGGTAGGTGGAGAAGGCAAGATGGACGCCAACACTGCGACAGGGCCGTCGAGGGGGCGGTGGACGTCTCCCGAGTGAGTGAGATCGAGACGTCCGTGCCGTTGCCTTGTGGAGCCGACGACGCGTGCCTCGCACGACATTACTGCGTGTATGGTGCTTTGCGTGCCATTGGAGAACCGTGGAGCCTTCGTGTCCGGTGGGTATTGAAGGCGAGCAGGCCTATGGTCCCCCGCTCGAGGACGTAAGGACAACACGGGCTGGTGCTTGGCCCTGGCGCAGCCCGGGCATTGCTCCTGCGAAAGTGCCGTCGCCACGCCCGCGTGACGTGAAAGCAGCAGATATTCGGAAAGATACGGCGGATTGCGGTGAGACTCGCGTCGCTTTTATCCGCCATGAACACTGCTGGTCGCAGCCCCCGCATGAACGTAGTGGGGACCCAGCACACGGTCAGTGCGGTCGCCGAGCCAGAGACGACGACGCAGTAGGCCAGGCAGGCCATCGCATTTGGTACAGCGTGGTGCGAGTCCACCAGCGCCGACTGCACCACCCGCTGCGCTGGCGAGGTGTAGCCCAGCTCCTCGGGCAGGCGGCCGACAGGTGCCTTCTTCGGCTTCTTGCGCGTCTCGTCGGCCTTGCGCCGCACGGCGATCCGGCGCCTCTCGGCCCACGCGAGGGGCCCCGACCTTGTGGGCGCTCCCGCGCAGCAGATCCGGCACTCGGTAGCGGTTGTACTCCCGCGCCGAGTAGTTGCCGAGGTGCAGGCGGGCCAGGACGTAGGCGAACTCGCAGCGGGTGAACGCGGCGGTGTCCTCGGTGCCCGAGCCGATGACCAGGTCGACGTGCTGCTGCACGGTCCACTTCTCCTGGTGGTGCGCCGTCAGCCTGGGCGTGCTCGCAGAGCGCGCGACGCTGTGGACCCAGTGCTCAATCACCGCGTTATACGCGCTCAGCATCGCACACCGTCACGTCTTTGGCGCGATCGCGCGCAGGGGCGCGCGGGGCCGATTGCTGATCGCGTCAGCAGGCGCTGCGTCGCGCGGGGCCCCCCGCGCGCGGGTGGCGAACGGTGGCGAACTTGCTTGCATACCTTGTACTGTACGAAACCTACAAGAAGTACACGAACTGTCCGGCATTCCCTTGCCGCTCTCCCCACCGTCCACTTCACCGCATCCCCAGCCGCCTTTTCCTGTGCCCTTCGCAGGCAAGACCTAGTGCCCAGGCGTGCTAAGGTAAGCCTCGCGTGGTCTGGCCCCCCTGAACTGATTACGTCGGTGAGTTGATTACGTCACCTGTCGACGTGGACATGCGGCGGCGGCGCGGCGGCGGAGAAACTTCGCGCGGACACAAACGCGGCGGACACGGCGGCTCACGCAGCGCCGGCTCACGCAGCGGCGGCTCACGCAGCGGCGGCTGAAGACGACGACGACAAAGACGAAGAAGCGGCAGTGGCGGCAGGCAGCGGGCTCCAAAGGCGCGCCAGCGGTACGTGATATGGACCACGCTGCCAAAGCGCAGACCACGTGTGGCGGACGCTGACACGCGCCGGCGTGGTCGCGGTCGCCCTGCACAGGCGGACAGGCACGCACGCTGAAGAGGCACGCCCTTCGCGCCGCCCGTGCTTCTCGCTCTCTCGCCGTGTCGGCGGTGCGGCTAACGAGCGATCTCGCGCGGCTCGTGCCAACCCCCCAACGGCAGATCGGATTCCTGGTGCCACCGCCGAATCGAGCGCGACGCGGCCGTCAAGGCGGCGGACGGCCCACCCAGCCTCACCATGATGGACTCCACGGCCGGCTCCGCGTCGGGCGCCGCGCTCGCCCTCACCGACAGCCACGCGGTCAGCTCGGCCAACGTGCTCCTCGGCGCGGCGCAGCCCTCCCACGCGCAGCTCCTCGGCGACGGTGCGCACGAGTCGTCGCAGAGCCTGCTCAAGGTGCAGCACCTCCAGCTCGAGTGGAACAACATCACCCACATCGTGCAGGTGCGCCGCCGCCTGGCGCCCGGCGCCCGCGGCGGCCCCCACGGCCTTACTTACCACCGACTGGCATACCGCCCCCTCCCGCCCCGCCGCCGAGCGCAGGTCCCGAGCGGCCGCTTGTTCAAGCGCGAGTTCACGCCCAAGACCATCCTGAACGACATCTCGGGCGTCGCCAAGCCGGGCCAGCTCCTCTCGATCATGGGCCCGTCCGGCGGCGGCAAAACCAGCCTGCTCAACGTCCTGGCCGGTACGGCGCGCGCCCTTCCCACGGCCGCGAGCCCTTCGTCGCGCTCCGACGCTCACGCGCCGCGGTCGGCCGCCGCGTCAGCGTGGGTCGGACCTGCGTGCCAGCGCGCGTCAAGCCCCTGGAGGGCACCGTCACGCTGAACGGCAAGCCACTGCCGCGCAAGTACAACCGCCTGGCCGCCTACGTCATGCAGGACGACATCCTGCCGCAGGTGCTCACGCCGCGCGAGCTCTTCACCTTTGCCGCCAACATGCGCCTCGCCGAGTACGGCCCCCGCCGCCAGCCGTGGCCGGCCCGCCATGCCTAGGTACAGCGCGCTCACAGCTGGGTGGCTCCTGGGCGTGTCGTGCGCGCGGCGTGCCGTAGCCTCACGCAGCAGCAGCGCAACGCCCGTGTCGAGGCGCTCCTGGACGTGCTCAGCCTCACCGGCTGCGCCGACACGCAGGTGCGGCCGCGGTCGCCGTGCGGCGCCGAGGCGGGGGTGCGCAACCCCGCTCAGCGAGCCTGCGCACAGCGTCCGCGGTCTGCTCGGCGCGGCCCAGGTCGGCAAGGACTTTGAGCGCGGCCTGTCGGGCGGCGAGCGCAAGCGTGCGTCCATCGGCTACGAGCTCATCACCAACCCGAGCTTGATCTTCCTGGACGAGCCGACAACGGGCCTGGACAGCTTCACCGCGCTCTCGCTCATCGAGACGCTGCGCATGCTGGCCAACCACGGCCGCACGATCATCTGCACCATCCACCAGCCGTCGTCCGAAATTTTTAGCAACTTTGACCAGCTCCTCCTCCTCGCCACCGGCCAGGTTCGGCCGGGGTGCTAGCGTCGCCCGCGCCTTCGCGATGGAGTGTGGGCTCACCAGGGCGTGCGACGCGCTGCGTTGCGACGGCGGCCCCGCAGACGGTCTACCGCGGCCCGGCCTCGGGCGCCGTCGACCACTTCCGCGACTGCGGCTTTGAGTGCCCGCCCTACTCGAACCCGTCGGACTACTTTATGCGGGTACCGTCCTGCCCCGCTGCGACGTTGTCCGTTTGGGTGTGGCACGCTAGCTCACCTACGCACGCGGGGTTCTTGTTGCCGTCGCCTGAGCAGGTCCTGAGCAACCGCACCGACGGGGGCGCAGCCGACATCAAGAAGCTGGTCGACGCCCAGGCCGGCAAGGCCAAGGGCCTGCTCGAGGCGCCGGCCACGCCCGCGGACAACAAGGTGTACGTCGAAGTGGACGACACCGGCGACGTCGAGGCGCCCGCCCACCGCCCGAGCTGGACCAAGGAGCTGTGGGACCTCACCGTGCGCTCGTGGCGCATGGCGGTGCGCAACCCCGTCGTCGTCCGCGCGCGCTTTGCGCAGATCATCATCATGGCGCTCTTCTTCGGCGCCGTCTACATTGTACGCCGGCGGTTTTTGCCCACGGCCGCACGGCCTGCAGGCATGCACTCACACGCGCCTTCCTGTCGGCCGCCCCTCTTTTCTTACGGCGCCGCACTACAGCCGCTCGGCACGACCCAGGCCTCCATCCAGTCCCGCAACGGCGTCCTCTTCCTCGTCGCCACCTCCATGGTGTTCACCTCCGTTTCGTCCATCATCCTCACCTTCCCGATCGAGAAGCTGCTGGTCATCCGCGATATGAACAGCGGCATGTACCGCGTCTGGACGTTCTACCTCTCCAAGATCCTCGCCGACTTCCCGATCAGCACAGCGCTGCCCCTGCTCTTCTCGCTGATCCTCTACTGGTTCGTGGGGCTCTCCAACACGGCAGCGCAGTTCTTCCTCTTCTTCTTCATCTGCTGGATCACCATCGCGGTTGCCAGCTCGATGGGCCTCATGATCGGCTCGGCGTTCACCAACGCCGAGGTGGCCGTCTCCGTGATGCCCATGGTGCTGGTGCCGCTCATGCTGTTCGCCGGCCTGTTCGTCAACCTCGGCTCGATCCCGGCGTGGATCGCCTGGATCCAGTGGCTCTCCATCTACAAGTGGGCCTACGAGGCGTACGAGATCAACGAGTACACCGGCCTCACCCTTACCTGCACGCCGGAGGAGCTCGTGCCCGTCTCGCCCGGCGTCAGCGTCTGCCCGATCACCAGCGGCGAGCAGGAGCTCAAGCTCCTCAACTTCACGTCGTCCGAGCTGTGGATCCCGCTTGTGGTCATGGTCGGCATGATGGTGGTCTTCCGGGTCCTCTCGCTGCTGTTCCTGCAAGCCCAAATCCGCAAGCTGCAGAAGCACAGCCAGTAAGTACATTTTGTCATTATAGAAGTACCCCTCACTGAACTTATTCGGCGTTGTAACTAGACAGCACTGTTTCCCCCCCTTGTTTCCAACTAGTATGTAACGCATTCTGTGAATGCAGCCATCTCCTCAAACCGCGCCGGGCGCTCGAACCTGTGCAGCTGTTGTCGAGGGTGACAGGACACGCCTGCCGGATGTACGAAGAGGCGCTGTGCCTGCAGCGTGCATTTTCGGCGTTTCTGACGCGCGGCAAGGCATCTACACGCGCGCACGACGTCCGGCCCTTGCCAATCCGCCAGCCTACTTGCTGGTCTACACTGTATGCTACGCATGCGAAGGTACCAGCGAAGGTACAGGTGGTGGGACGACACCTCGCTCGAGCGCAGTTTCTGCCGTTTCATTGGGTGGAATATCGGCAGACGTCCGTTGAACAAGGGCAATTCGCATAAGACGCGGATGAAGAGATGGCGCCTCCTACACTTTCAACCCATAGGATTAGTGAGCGATACACGACGACGACGTAGACGAGGAAGAGGAGGAGGACGACGAAGAAGAGGAGGACGACGAAGACGAGCGGAAAGACAAAGAATCGAACCACGAAGAAGAAGAGGAAGACGAAGAGAAAGAAGCGGAAGAAGAGGAGACGGAGGGGACAACGAGGAAGCAAGATAAGCGAGACCAAACGAAGCACGACTAGGTTGCACGTGCCGACCTACCCACACAGACCTCTACGACGACCAAGAAGAGGCGTTCGACGACGAGGACGTCAAGACGCAGTCAAGAAGAACAAGATCTACAGCTTGGAGAGTTGCCGTCGAGCGTGCAGGCGGCCGCGGCAGTGCATGCACCGCCGCCGTTGCCGCCGTCGCTGGGACCGCGGGGCGGCGCGCGTGTGGAGGCGGCTCCGGTACGCGGGCCTGGTGAGCCGGCGTGCCGCCATGGCGGCGGTCGTGGCCGCGGTGCGCCGCCTGCTCGGCTGGGGCGACGGCAGCGTCCAGCACTCGCCCGGCGGCGAGCCCCTGGTCAAGGTGCTGCCGAGCCGGCAGGTGCGCAGCTACCCCCGCACCGCCCACGTCGAGCCGCGCCTGGGGCCCGGCGGCGTCCCGTTCGCGTCGAACCACGTCCGCACGGCGCGGTACACGGTCCTGACCTTTTTGCCGAAGCAGCTGTGGCAGCAGTTTAGCAAGGTGCGCGGCCGACTACTCGTCGCCGCGGCCGGTCTGCGTTAGTCGTTGCTTGCTCACTCCTTGGCGCCAACGTCGGCCATGCGCGGGTGGGCGCGGCGCTGCACAGCTGGCCAACTTGTACTTCCTGGTCATCGGCCTCCTCCAACAGATCCCCGGCATTTCGCCCACGGGTCAGTTCACGACCATCGGGCCCCTCATCCTCTTCGTGGCGCTGGCGATGGCCCGCGAGGCCTACGACGACTGGCTGCGCCACAAGCAGGACGACGTCGAGAACAAAAGTCGCGCACGCGTGTGGCGCGCGGACCTGGTACGGCGGCCACCGCGGCCACCGCGGCCCTGCTCGCCCGGCTGCTGACGGAGCGCCGGCGGCCACAGGAGGGCTCGCGTGGACAGGGCACGTGGGCGGCGGTGGAGTGGCAAGAGATCGCGGTCGGCGACATTGTCGTGCTCCGCAGCGACGAGGCGATTCCGGCCGACATTCTGCTGCTGCGCTCGTCCGACGAGCGCGGCATCTGCTACGTCGAGACGGCGTCGCTGGATGGCGAGGTGCGGCGGCGGGCACGCAGGCTGACGACACCTGCGCCGCCAGCCAGAGGCGCTGACCACGGAAACGGAGGTGCCCCGTGCCACGGCGGAGGCGGCAGTCCAACCTGAAGGAGCGGCAGGCGATCAAGTACACGCAGCAGCGCATCACGTCGGGCGCGGACGCCGTCGCGTTCGACGGTAGGCGACCCGCTCGTGCGTAGGGGAGTGTTCCTTGTGGTGCTGACCGCTGCTCCGCGCCTGGTTGGCACCCTGGAGCTCCCGCAGGCGTGGTTCATGCCGAGGCGCCGAGCTCGCTGCTGTACAACTTTGACGGCTACCTGGACCACGATGGAAGCAAGCACGCCCTGACTGCCTCGCAGCTGCTCCTGCGCGGCGCCGTCCTCAAGAACACCGCCGAAGTGATCGGTGCGTCCGGCGCCGCACCGGCGCAAGCAGCACAACCTCGACTGCGAGCATTGACCAACCGCGCCAGCGGCTGCTCGGTGCGCGCGTCCACACAGGCCTGGTGCTGTTTACAGGCGAGGAGACCAAGATGCGGCTGAACGCGACGCCGGCGCCGACCAAGTCGCCGACGATGGAGCGCATGACGAACCGCGTGGTGATCGCCATCTTTGGCTTCCTGCTCGTGCTGACCATCATCTTCAGCTCGCTCGCCGTGGTACGTTCGGCGCGCAGTCGCGTACGCCACCTTTCGCCGCGCGTCGCCAACGAGACGTGCGGTCGCCCGGCGGTTGCCTCACCCCTCAGGCATGGGACAACGCGCACCTCCCCCTGCCGTACTTGGGCGGCTCGGACGCGGGGCCCAGCTGGATCAGCCAGTTTGGCACCTTTTTGATCCTCTTCAACACGCTCATCCCCATCTCACTCTACGTCACCATGGAGTTTGTCAAGCTGGTCCAGGCCAAGCTCATCGGTGCGTCGCCGTGCGCCGGGAGAGCGGTCCGACCTGCGACGCCTGACCGGACCACGGCTTCAATCGCTGCTTGGTGTCTACAGAGTACGACGCCGAGATGTACCATGCGCCGACGGGGACCTTTGCGGGCGCGCGGACCAGCTCGCTGAACGAGGAGCTGGGCCAGGTGCAGTACGTGTTCTCCGACAAGACGGGCACGCTCACCGAGAACTTGATGCTCTTCCACAGCTGCTCCGTCGGCGGTCGCGCGTACGTGCACCATACGGGCTCCACGGCCGCGGCGACCGGCGGCAGCCCGCACACGCCGAGCGACACGGGCTTGTCGCTGTCGGCGGAGAACATGCCGCTGCGACCGCTGCCCGAGTCGCCCGGTGCGGCGCCGCCTTCCGCCGTGGCCTCTCCGACGCCGGCCGCAAGCCTGCCGCTGGCCAGCACCGCCGAGCTGGCCAGGCTCCGCGCCGAGGTACGCCTGCGGCCGAGGGAACCCGCCCAGGGCCGGCGACCGACCACGCTGACCATCCGCGGCGCGCTTTTTGTTTGTGTGCGCTGGCAACGGCGCAGCGGACGCCGGCGTCGGAGGCCGCGCACGCGTTCCTGCTGGCGATGGCGCTCTGCCACACCGTCGTGCCGTCGACCGACGAGAGCGCGCCGGACGCGGCGGTGCCGCAGTACCAAGGCTCGTCGCCGGACGAGACGGCGTTGGTGCAGGGCGCTGCGGAGATGGGCTACGTGTTCCACGACCGGCGGGCGGAGATGGTCACGGTCATAGTCGACGGCCGGCCAGCCGAATACGAGGTCCTGCACGTTCTGCAGTTCACCTCGGATCGCAAGCGCATGTCCGTCATCTACCGGTACGTCGTGCCCGGCGAGGCGGGGGGTATCGCCGAGCCCCCGCGCTGATGACTGGTCTCGCCGCGTTCGTGCGCCGCTGGCGGTCCTGTAGCATGCCCGACGGCCGCGTGCTGCTGCTGTGCAAGGGCGCGGACGCCGTCATCCTCGAGCGCCTCCGGGCGGGCCAGGAGGACGCCGTGGCGACGGTGCAGGCGCACATCGACGCCTTTGCCAAGGACGGCCTGCGCACGCTGGCGTACGCGGCGGCCGAGTTGCCCGAGGCGCGCTTCAAGGAGTGGGAACAGGTACGGTTCCCCCGCGGCGGCCGTTGTCGCGGCGGCACGGCTTGCTCACGCGGCCGGCTGGCCGGCGCGCGCGCACCCTTCGCACGCAATTTGCGCCAGACGTTCCTGGCCGCATCGGTGGCGCTGCAAAACCGGCAGGCGCTGCTGGATGCGGCGGCCGCCGAGATCGAGCGCGACTTGACGCTGCTCGGCGCCACCGCCATCGAGGACAAGCTGCAGGCCGGCGTCGCCCACACCATCACGGCCCTGCAGGCGGCCGGCATCCACCTGTGGGTGCTCACCGGCGACAAGCTGGAGACGGCGGTGAACGTCGGCTACGCGTCGGCGCTCATCAAGGCGCAGTCGACGGTGATCACGCTCACCGTGCCCCACGGCCACGGCCACGACGACGACGCGACCACGGCGTTGAAGCGGCAGATCAACCAGTACGCGCGCGACGAACGTCGTTGCACCGGCAGGCGCAGACAGAACTGATCGACCGCGGCTGGCGGCATTTTACCGTTCTCGCCGCCAGGGCGTTTACGACGATCGCCGACACCAGCGACGTCGTCCTGGTGGTGGAAGGCAGCACGCTGGCGGTCATCCTTGACAAGGACCGGCTGGTGGCCGACTTTCTGGGCCTGGCCGTGCACGCACACTCGGTGATCTGCTGCCGCGTCTCCCCGATCCAAAAGGCCGACATTGTCTCGCTCGTGAGGTCCGGCGGCGCAGGGAGAGCGCGCTAGCAAAGAGCCGCTGGAGGGCTGACGTTGGGGGCGCTCACGACAGTATTTTTGCCGCGTCGACACAGGCAGCGCCTCGGCAAGGTGACGCTGGCCATCGGCGACGGCGCGAACGATATCTCCATGATCCAAGCCGCCCACGTCGGCATCGGCATCACCGGCCGCGTACGGCGAGCCGCGCAACGATGTGCCAAGCGCGGTGCTGTGCTCACACCCTGGCCGCAGCCTCCCTCTTGGACTCTTCGGTGTGGGCAGGAGGGGCTGCAAGCCGCGCGCGCCTCGGACTACACGATCGCGCAGTTCCGGTTCCTGGAACGGCTGCTGCTGGTTCACGGCCACTGGTCGTACGTGCGCAACGCCAAGTTCCTGCTGGGCTCGTTCTACAAGTGTTTCGCCTTTTACCTAACGCAAGCCATCTTCCAAGGTAGACCTAACCACAACTAGAGGGCGCTGCTAGCGAGCAGTCTGGGCTCACACCCAGATTGGCTAGCGTCTACGGTGTGAGCTCTCCTAGGCTTTGCGGGTTACTCGGGCACGTCGCTGTACGAGCAGTGGACGCTGGCGTCCTACAACGTGTTCTTTGCCCTGCTGCCCGTAATCTTTGTGGGCATC
>Ga0180216_1002492_pt1 | contig 15245 bp, 21 predicted proteins | sample eDN3rd37CBELigMG_FD_128879 | JGI IMG/M metagenome (GOLD analysis project Ga0180216, IMG submission 128879) | Enriched Miracle-Growth compost microbial communities from Emeryville, California, USA - eDNA 3rd pass 37_C BE-Lig MG (version 2)... ... | reverse complement strand
GCTCCTCACGGCCCGCGGCGTCATCATGCAAGACCTCCGATGCACCCTGCCCAACCTGTACCTACTCATCTCGCACGAGGCGGAGGTCCAGGCTCGCCAACAACGGGCCCGCAAGCAGCAGGCTGAGCTCGCCGCCGAGTGACGTCGCCAAAGGACTTTGCGGAAATCACACGGGTCGCGCCAGCACGATCGTGGTCCCATGTATAGCGCATACCTGTAAACAACTGTCTCCTGTACACTATACTTTGCATGTACACCAGCCTCGGCCCCACTAGACGAACATAAAGAGCGGCTTGTCCGACGCGACCATGCGCTTCGCGCGGTCGGTGCCCGCCATACGCTCCAGCCGCAGGAGGTCGAACGGCGTGGCGAGCGCGGGGCAGCTGATGGCGAGCGGCGGCCCAGCTTCATGCGGCCCAGCGTGCCTTTTGTACAAATGGCGACGTGGATTCACTCGTACGGATTGCAGACACAAAACATTACGTACAGTTATTCCGTACATGGCTTCCATCCAGCTGTACAACAGTATTTCTTATGGTCCCGCCATGGCTGTCACTGCGGGCGTGGCGGCGGTGTAAAGCAGCAGCGAGACGTTCGCGTCGTCTCCCACATTGACGGCGCTGCTGGCGTCCACCTCGTCTTCCGCGTCCAACGTCGTCCAGCGCCCGGCCACCAGACGGAGGTGGCCTTGGTGTACGACGACGGCCAGGTTGCGCAGGAGCAGCCAGCGGCCGCGGTGGCTGGCAACCCGGTCGATCCACTCTGGAGCCGCGGCGACGGTGCGTACGCGTGCGTGGCATGCGCGTGAGCCCAGGCGGCGGCAGGCCGCGAGCGGTTGGCGGGGTTTGCTCATACCGTCTGCCAGCTGCAGCACGACCGCGCCCGACGCGTCGCCAACCACGACATCAGCCAGGCGGCAGCCGTCTAGCGACGCCGCCGTGCGAAACAAAAGTCGGCGAAGCGTGAGCACCGAGCTGTTGCCAGGCTGTGGCGGTCGGGCAATCGTACCAGCCTCCGCCCGAACGAGCTCGCGCACGTACGCGACCCGGACGTCGACGCCACCCAGAGACGGACGCAGGTCGTTCACCGCCGTGACGGACGCCATGGTCTTGCCGCTTCGTTCGGCCCAGTCTCACGATCTGTTCGCGGTGTCCGTCCGTTGCTGCCGTCTTGTCGTCGCCGTCCGCCGTCCGCCGTCCGTCACAGCCTTCCGTCGCTGCCGTCAGCCGCTACCTCCGCCGCTGCCGTCCGTCGCTGCCGCGCGTCGTCGTCCGCCGTCCGTCGCTGCCGCCCGTCGTCGTCCGCCATCCGTCGCTGCCTCCGCCGTCCGCCGTCCGCCGTCGCTGCCGTCCGCCGTCCGTCACTGTTGTCTGCCGTCCGTCGCTGCCGCCCGTCGCTGCCGTCCGCCGCTGCCGCCTGTCGTCGTCCGCCGTCCGCCGCTGCCTCCGCCGCTGCCGTCCACGTGGCCACAGTTGTGGCGCGAAAGTTTGAATGGGGCGCCACGTTCGCGCCACTTTTCGTTTCGACGGCGGAAGCGGCCGCGACGGCGACGGCGACGGCGACGGCCGCGGACGACCGGCGACGGCGGCGGGAGCGACAGGAGCGGCGTAGATGAACAACGTGAAGGCAGGCCGGAGGGGACGTATATGAAGCAGACACAGCGAAGCAGCAGGGGAGAGAAGAAGCCACTGGGATTGGGCGCAGTTTGTCGCCAAGCAGCGACGGCGACGGCAGCGTCGAATGCCGTGGGGGCAGGCCGCAGGGGCGTTCATGCGGTATTGCAGGCATACGCAGTATACGCACGCAGCAAAGTGGCGAGGCGGTAGTACCTTTTGTAACAGTGCGCAGCACCGTGGCGACTAGGTTGGGCCGGGCCCGCTCGGGCGCCCACGCACAGGCCAACGATGCCACTCGGCCGCGTCGGTAAGCCCGTAGGCCAAGTGACAGTGCACGGGCGGGGAGGCGCCTTCACTGAACCAATGCCCCGATTCTCTAGGTGATGCGGTTGCGCCGTGCCCAGTGTCGAGCGCGGCGGCGCGCCCGTTCGTGCAGGTGGTGCAGGAGGCCGGCGTCGTCCTCCCAGCGGACCACGGGGGCGTGGCGCTCCAGCCAGGTCCGCCGTCGTCCCCGCCCGGCGTGAATGCGGGGAGCGCGTCCGCGACGCTAACACCGAGCCTTGCTGGCGCCGAACCTCTTGCTGCACAGGGGAAGATCCGGCGAGCGTGCGCCGCGCCCTCGCCGGCAAGCTCACCAGCGACGTCCGGCCGCGCTTCCTGACGGGCTTTCGGGCGTTCGTGGCTGACGCGGACGCGCTGGACGCGGCCATGGCGCCCATTACCCACGAGCATGCTCGGTCGGGCGTCCTGGCGGACAGCCTGGTGAAGCTGCTCCTGGGTGTCGACAACATCCAGACCGAGGTCGTCGTCGTGCTGCTCGAAAAGATGTGCGAGCAGTTTATGGACGCCGACCACGCCTCGTACGTGAGCGCCGTCACCCTCACGGCAGGAATCGCGCGAAGCGCGCTGGCGCCTCACGATGCGCTCCCCGGACTTCTCTTTAGGCACGGTTGGTCACGCCAGGCTCGCCCTGACGCGTCAGATCCTCACACAGCTGCGCTGGCTGGACTACCTCGTGGAGCCGGCCAAAGCCATCGGCAAGCTGATGGAGCTCATGGGCCTGGCGCCCGTGGACGTGCAGCGTGAGATCATCCTGGCGCTGCCCGAGATCGTGGGCGACGCCGAGCACAAGGCGATCGTCTCGTCGCTGATGGAGGCGGTGCAGAGCAACCTGTCGCTCATCGTGCCCGTGACGGACACGCTCATGACGATGAACCTGGACCCGTCGCTGCTGGTACGACGGCGCCGCGGCGCACCGCATCTCGCACGGCAAACGATGCTGAGCGCCCTGACCGCTTCCTGTGCGCGTGTGCCCTGGGGGGCAGGCCGAGGCGCGCGACACGGTGCTGGAGCGGCTCGCGTCCATCGAGCTGGCGGACCTGCCGACGGTCGTCGGCTTCCTGCTCCAGTCCGCCACGCCCGACACCGTCCGGCAAGTCATCACCGCGCTGCGGCTCAGCCTCAACGTGGAGACGTTCGCGGTCGTGGAGGCCAGCGCGGCCGCCGTCGCCAAGGACAAGGGCAAGGGCAAGGGCAAGGTGGCCGAGGTCGACGCGCCCGGCACTGGCGGCAAGCGCCAGGCCGACGGCCTCATTTTGGGTGCGTGGCGCCCACTGGGGGCCGCCGCCCGGCCGCAGAACCCTTGGCTCACGCCTGCCCACCTGTGGCGTCAAGGCGGGGCGCTGCCACCAGATGCGCTGCGAACGGGTCTGGCGCGGCAGCGGTTTGCCATGGAAGACTGGCTCAAGGTCATCCACGGTCTGCCTGGACCGGTGCGAGCCGAGTTAGGGGGCAGCGAGGTCGCGCATGGGGGGCTCAGGGCGCTCACCGGGCACGATCAGGCGGTGTCCACCTGAGCGGCGCCGCAGTCGGATATGTTGGTGGTGGACCTGCTGGTGCTGCTGATGCTCTACGCATCGCCGCCGGTGCGGAAGCGCGTGGACGCCATCTTGCGCAAGAAGATCGTGAGCGGGCTGCTGCCGCGCCAGCTCCTGGCCACTGCCATCCGCACGCACGCGCCCGCCCTACAAGAGTAACGATGGCCTCGGCGAGGAAATTGGGGGCTGAACATGGCGTATTCAAGCATAAGCACAATTTTTGCGTAACCTGCGTGACTGCCGACAGCCACTTCAAGGCGCTGCTCACGTTGGCGGACAGCTGGCTGCGCGCACCGGCATCGGCGCTCCAGAGCTTTGGCACCACGCTCTACGTCGCCCTGTTCCAAGCCTACAGCGCCTACCAACGCCAGGTCGGCCGCCGTTACGGGAACCGGGTGCCGTTGCGCCGTGGCGCGCTCACCCGTGCGGCTGGTCCGGCCTTCCCCTCGACGCTGTGATGACCCAGGAAGTCATCGGTGCGCTGGTGGCCCATGTTGGCAGTGGCGTGGTAGGCTGCGGCCGCACTGGCGCCAGGGCCGTATGGGGAACGCTAACTAGCGCTGCGCACAGCGTTGCGCGCGCACTGCGGACGCACCAGGCCGCCGAGGTGGACGCTGGCCTCGCCACGCTCAAGGCATTGATCGACAAGGACGTCCGCGCGGTGACGCCCTACGTCGTCTTCCTCAAGGTGATGTGCTGCCCTGCTTTGGCTGTGCGCTGCTCCGTGGCTGGCCCTCATCCGCCTGGCGCCGCCCGTTGCGCCGCTGCCGTGGCACAGGGCATGCTCGACCACCTCGACGACCTGACGCTGACGCAGGTGCGCACGCTGTTCCAGTCGTTTGCGGACCTGGCCTACGCCGTACGTCGACGCGCACGGTTTCGATGAACGCGGTCGGACACGACCTTACCCGCGCGATGCGGCGCTCGGAGCGCTCTGCGTGATTCCTTAGCGCGCGGGCGAGAGCACCTTTGCCGACGAGATCCACATCGTCATCCGAAAGCAGCTGTCCAACGCGAACGAAAAGTACAAGCGCATCGGCGTCATTGGCGCGCTGGCCATGCTCCGCACACTCGCCCACCGCGACGCCGGCGTGACGGCCGACGACGACCGCGGTATAGGGTCACGGGCACGAGGACGCGGCCGTCACCGGCTCGTCGCTCATGCGGGGTGTGCGTTCAAACTACGTGCTCGTGCGCTGCACAGGCGCCGGATCGTCGTCGCAGCCGACAACGACCGCTAGCGGCGCGGTGAAGCAAGCGATGGGCATCGTCACGATGATTATGTCGCACTGCCGCAACGTCCCGGTACGGGCGCGTCCACGGTGCTCCCGTCCGCACTCACTTGTCGCGGCTGATGCACGGCTGCCAAAGGGGACGGTGGTGCTGCGTGGTGTTGGCGCAGTCGTGCCTGAGCTTGGCCTACGAGGAGCTGGCGGACCTGGTCGAGGAGAACTGCCTCGCGCCGGCCATCATCCAGTGGATCACCGAGCACATCGCCGCCGAGTTTGCCGACCGGTGCGGCCGCTGCCCACCATTGCCGGTGGCGGTTCTACAACGCTAACGCCCCGGGCAAAACCAAGGCGCTGCATGCAACAATGCCTAGGTACCTGTGTGACACCGACTCGTTTGCCTCGGTGGCCGTCGTCGACGGCCCGCCCGCACCGGCGCTCATGTTCAACCTGGACGGCCCCGTGCGTTCCGCGCGGTGTGGCGCGGCGTCGGCGACGTTACGCCCATGCTCACCGCAAGAAGCGCCCCCCGGTGCAGGGCCGTGGTGTTCGTCGCAGGACTCGAACATCTGGGTCAACGTGTACCCCTACCTGTCGAGCCCCGTCACCTCCGCGGGCGAGGCGGTGGACCGCCTGGCGATCGTGTGCATGTTCGCCCATTTCCGCCTCCTGCAGACCTGCGAGCGCGCGGGCCACGACGGGTCGCTCGAGTACATCGACGCCGTGCTCGGCTGCGCGCTGGGCCTGTTTGACACCACGCCCGAGCGCCTGCTGACGGGCTTTGACGACCTGCCGCTCGCTCGCAAGAACGTCGTGGTGACGAGCGTCCTCCACGCTGTCAGCTGGTGCGGTGCGCGTAACGCCCGCGCGCGGACGGGAGGAGCGAGGGTGGTGACTGGATCGGGCGCCATGCTTGTGTGTGCACCCGTCGGGGGTCTAGGGTGCGCGAAGTGCTCAACGCGTTCGCACCGCAGCGCGACCTCGAGATGCGCGGTAGGTCGAGCCCCGGCCCCGGCCCTGCGGGTATGTCCGCGAGGCGCTCACACCACGACCGGCCCTGTCCACACGGCGCGGGCGCCGACGCGCACAGGCAAGGTTCTGTCCCGTCTGCGCACACTGACCGAGCTGGAGCAGCTGCTGGCCGATCTGCTGCGCCGTCACTCGCGCTTCACCATCGCCGGCATGACGGTGCCGCTGCATCTGCTGGCGGCGAGCTCCGGCGCTGCCACTGCTGCGAACGGCCGAGGCCGGGGTGCGAGCGGCAAGAAGGGCAAGGGCAAGGGCAAAGCGGCGACCAAAGCCGCCGCCGCTGTGGACGATGACGACGACGAGGTCCGCGGTGCTGGTCAAACGGGCAACGTTGCGGCCGGGCTTGACCTGACACGACGAAGCCCGGCACGGCTTGCGCAATGAGCTGCAGGCACGCAACAACGACAACGGCTCACCTGCGCACGAGGCCGACACTCGGTACATTGCCTAATCAATGGTGGAAGAGGAACACGGCGGTGGCTAAACCGCAAACACCCTGTTCTCGCTTGCTCTCGCTGGAGCCAGCGTGGCGACCTCGGACCACGGCCCGCTGCTGACGCTGGCGCACGCCCAGCCGTGGCTCCAAGAGCTCGACGTACGCAGGCTGCCCTAGCCCCGCAGCGGTGATACCGCGCCGGGTGTGGCCTGATACCCACCGCGTGCAGCGCGGCCCCTTCCTTTTCTGCGCATCGCACAGATGCCGGTGTTTGCCATTCTGCAGTACGACAAGGTTGTGCTGCCCAGCGCGATCACCGGCGACGGCCCCAGCCAGGCGTCGGCCACCCCCATTCCCGTCGACGCCGAAGTATGGCAAATGAACGAGCGGAACGGCGGCGCGGCGGTGCGGCGGCCGTGGTCTGGTGTGCTCATATCGATCTGGTCGCTTTCACTGCACGGGTGCGCGCGGTCGCCAGTTGGAAATGCCGCAGCTGATCTACCTCCTCGACGAGCTCGATCGCAAGGTGCTCGCGGGCCTGCCGCCGCCGATCGTGCGCTCGTTTTTTGCGCCCAAGTACGCCGCTGTCCCCCCAGTGACATCAATGGTGCGCGACAGCACGGTAAGCCCGGTGGTCGTTTGGGCACGCGCTCGTGGTTGCGCGCTCGGGCACAGGCCCCCGGCGGCTCCGACGGCCCCGGCCGGCGGCACGAGCCGCGTCGCGCGGATGCGTCCCGCTGAAGTGGCCGAGCAAGTGATCCGGCTGGTACCTGGCCTGTGCCGGCATCTCGAAAAGCACCACGGCCACCTGCAGTCCATGGTGTGTCGCGCGCCGTTGGCGCTCGGGGGGGCACGACCGAGTGGCTGATGCACTTGTGGACAGCACGTGCGGACGCCTGGGGCTGCAGATGGACGAAGACGGCGACATTCAAGACACTCCCGTGCGCATCCCACGCACGTCCGATGCCCGCTCCCGGCTCGCGTGCTAACCCACCGCAGGAAGCGCCTCCCAACTGTGCGTGCTGCAGGACAATGCTGAGCACGCGCGCTGCGCCATTCTCGTTTGGCAGGTGCTGCGCCGCTTTCTCTCCTGGGGCGACGTCGCGGCCGTCCAGCACCGCCCGCTCCTGCTGGTGCGATCCGCCAGATGATGACCAGTGGCCGTCCCGTCTGCGATCGCCTGATACCGGCGTGGTCCGCGATTGGTCGCACTGGCGACGCATCCAGCAATTCTTGCGGCAGCTGGCAGCGCGCATCGGGACGGCGCCGGCCAACGCGCCCGCGGAGCGGCTTGCCTTAGATGCGTGGAAGTACTTGATGGGGTACGGCGCACGCAGCGCTCTCGCACCACTGCGGGGACGTCGTTCTCAACTGCATCAGTTTCTTTGGTCCGCGGCGTCTCCCAGGTTCACGCGCTGCGTCCCGACCGTCGCGCTCGCGCAGGCGGCGCATTCGCTGCTGACGCTCTTCCTGAAGGTGGTGACGACCGCCCTGCCCGGTAGAGCTCTCGTCAAGCCGCGCCGTATGGCGTTTACGGGCCATACTAAACACAATACGGCCGGGGTACTCGAGCGCTTGTATGCAGAGCTGCACGGCGGCCTGGGCGATGCGCCCGCCAAACTGAGCAATTTTTCGGGCGCCCTGCTCGCCCGTTCGTGGCTGCCGCCGCAAGTCGTCAAGGTAAGCCGAGCGGGCGTCCACCGGGCACCGAAACTGGTGCTATTACTGACGATGCCTGGGCGTGTACGAACCGCACCCGCTCCAGAACGACGTCTTGGCGGAGTGGTTGACAGCGTACGTGCACCACGCGCCTGATCGGCTGGCGGTGATCGAGGCGTTTGTCGAGGACGCCGTCGCCCTGGCCAACAACGAAAGCCCGGTCGAGCCGACCGACGGCCGCCCGCCGCTCAAGAAAGAAGTTGTACCGCTCGCATACCGCGTACGGTGCAGCGGGCGGTGTGCGCAGCTGTGAAGCTGTCTGGCTGCTAAACGCCGGCAGAGTGCTCCAATCTCATCGAAAATCGCCCCGTACTGGAAATAGGTGCACCTGAAGGAGCTCGCGGATGCCCTGGCCAGCGACGCGGCAGCCAACAGCGGCGGCCAACGCGGTACGTCTCCCCCTTTGTTGGCTACGCGCGGCCGACCACGCACTGACAACACCGTGTACTGCGTTCGCGCGTGCCGGCACAGGCGCGCCGGTGGAAGCGGAGGCGCGGCTGACGTTCATCCACCGCGCCGTGGTGGCGTTTGGGAGCATGATTGGCCTGGTGAAGACGATGCAGGTACGGCCGGCTCAGGACACGGTCGGAGACGAGACGGCGACGGCGGTCACACCAACGGCACACGAGGCGCGCCGCGGCCTCGGGTTTTGGGGCGGACGGACCAGGAGCGCGTGATCCTCATGGCAGCGCTCAAGCAAGGCCGGCAATTCCTCGACGCCTTTGACCGGCACTGCATGGTCTTCCTGGAGGGCTGCTTCCTCAGCCACAGCGACTCGATCATCGGCATCATCAAGACGGTGCAGCTGTCCACCCGTGCGCTCCAGGTGCGTGTGCAGTCCGTTGCGCAACGGCGTGTGGGTGACGGGCGGGTGCCTCTCACCGATGCGGCTGGGTCGTCGTTGGCATGGCGCGGTCGCTAGAACATGTGCGGCCACTCCAAGGTGACCAAGGACCTGTCGCTGACGGCGCACGTGCCAGCGCTCAAGAAGACGATGGAGGCGCTCATTTTCCGTGTCAAGGCCATGCTCGAGGCGAACCGGTGCCTGTCCGCGTTCTGGATCGGTGCGTCTGCTTGCCGCGTGCACCTTTTTTGGGGGGCGGTCGCCAGATGCTCAAGCCGGCTGCGAGGCGTGCCCTGCCTGGTCGCGGCGAATGCCCAATCTCCCCAGGCAACCTGAAGCACCGCAGCTTGAGCGGAGAGGAGGTGCCATCGCAAGTGACGTCGTCGTCTTCGTCGTCGTCCTCCTCCTCCTCCTCGTCGGCGTCAGAGGACGACGACGCCGACGACGCTGGCAACGGTAACGGCGACAACGACGACGATAACATCAGCGACAGGGACGACCGCGCGCCGGCGCCACCGCCGGCGCCAGCGCCGGCCAAGAAGGCAGCAGCGCCCAAGGCTGCGCGACCAGCACCCACCGCAGCGGCGCCCGACGCCAAGCGACGCAAGGCCGCGCCAGCCACCGACGACCGGAAGGCACCATCGCGGCCGGCCCCCAGCCCGGTATCGGCCGGCTCGCCGTCCCAGCCAACGCCGATGGGCCTGGTCTCGTCGGGCTCGCCGTCGCCGCCGTCGACGACCGTCGCGGGCGGCGTGCCCAGCACGGCGTCGTCGTCGACGACGACCAGCAAGAGCCGGCCGGGCGCCTTGGGCGTGCGGCGGCCCCGGCCCGGCCTCCCCCGGCCGCTGCCGCTGAAGGCGGCGACCCCTCCCGCCAAGGCGGCCAAGCCCGTGCCGGCCCCGACCAAGCGGCGGCGGCCGATGGACTACCTCGACGACGCGGCTGGCGCCGGCGACAGCGACGAGGACGCGGAGAACGAGGAAGACGACGACGACGACGACGACGGCGGCGGCGACGAGGGTGTTCCAGGCACCTCAGACGATGACGACGCTGAGGACGAGGAGGTAGAAGAGGAGGAGGAGGAGGACGAAGGTGCAGCCGTTAGCAAGCGCCCGCCCGCCAAGCGCCGACCAGCCGCGCGCGGCAGCCAGGCGCCGACGCGGACGCGCGTGATTGCGCTGTCGTCGTCCTCGTCTTCCTCGGACGAAGAGGGCGAGGACGGCACCGGCGACGCCGCGAGCGACGCGGATGCGCGCTCGGCTGGCGGCCTGAGCGACCTGATCCGTGGGGCCAAGCCGAGCGCCGCGCGCGCGCCCTCGGACACCGAAGGGGACGCCCCGACGCGCGCGCGCAGCCGGCAGGCACGCCGACGGATCATCGACGACTCGTCGCAAGTTCTGTGAGTTTGCGTGCGCGCTGTACAGTGCTCGTTGCGGTCGATGTACAAAAGTGTTTGCACACGTGCTTACAGGGCGGGCCGGGCGCCCGCGCGCTCCGACGTGTGTGCCGCGGCGACGGCGGCGTCGGCCGCAGGCGCGGCGCGGAGCAGGGCAAACGCGTCGGCGATGCCGCGGCAGTAGTGGTCCATGTGGAACAGCAGCGACATGACGTGGCCGGCGTCCAGGTAGCGGATCTCCACGCCGGGCCAGTTGCGCTTGAAGGTCTCGACGTCCGCCAGCGGCACGTATGCATCGCGGCGCGCCGCGTACACGATGGCTGCGGAGGTGTCAATGTGGCCGCGGTATGGGTGCAGCGACGCGACCTCGTCCATCAGCTGGTGCACGTACTCCTGCCGTGTGGACGCGGCCGCACCGGATGGCGCCAGGCACCGAGGTGAGGCGTCGCGCCAGGGCTCGCCGACAACGTGCGCAGGTAGCAGAGGGGGGCGCACCTGTACAGGCGGCGTCTCGTCGGGGAAGCGTTTGGCCAGCTGCTCCCGCAGGATTTGCCAGTTGCACGCGGCCGCGAGCACGCCCTGCGTGAAGACGCTCGCGGGGGAAAACGGCCCCACAAACGACACGAGCGCCAGTCGGTGCGGCCACGCGGCCGCCGCCTGGAATGCCATGTGACCGCCCATGCTCCCGCCTGGGGTGATCACTTTTCCACGAACCGGAAACGGGCACTGATGAGCGCGAGCGCTTGCGCCCACCCCTCCGAGCCGGGGCCGCCCCTGCGTACCTGCGAGGCCCAGCGGGCCAAAGCCGCAGCGGGTCAGCCAGTGCAAGAGCGCGACGGCCTCGTACTGGATCGCCACGCCCATGAGGTACAGGTCAAAGACGTGGCGCAGGTTGGAGCGCACTTGATCCTCGGGCTTGCGCCGGCCGTACAGCGGATTCTCTAGCAGGAGCGACGCGATGCCGTGCCGCCTGAGCAGTGGCCGTGCGGCCAGCACGCGTCGCCGCCAGAACGAGTGGTCGCCCGTCGCGGCAAACTGCACGCACACCGGCAGCGGCGTGGTCGCCGGCGCACGGGCGGACGCCGCCTCGGCGCTTGACGCGGCCGCGGCCGGGTCGCCGAACTGGGCGAACGCGGCCTCCGTCGGCAGGATGAGCTGGAAGCGCGCGGTGGCCGCCTCGGGCGGCAGCAGGCCCGGCGAGTGCAGGTCCAGCGGCGAGTGCAGCGAGCCGTGCACGATCGCGTAGCCGCCGCCGGCCACGCGTTCCACGCGCTCGACTTGGACTGGATGGTCCGGCGCGACGTTGGCGTAGGCGTTGGCGCGCAGCGACACGATGCGCTCCAGGTGGGTAAAATCGCCAAAGCCCGCGTGGAAAAAGTTGTTGCGGATCAGCCGGCGGTAGAGCCGGTCCAGCGCCGACGTCGCCGACGTCACCGACTCGGCGGCCCTGTGGACGTCCTGCGGGGTCACCGGCGGCGTCGCACCGGCCGTCGGGGGCGCTGCGTCGGCGAACTGGGCAGGCGCGCTCGGCGGTGACGGCGACGGGGACGGCGGCAACGACGACAGACGTCGCACTGGCACTGCGGCGGCGGCGGCAGAAAGCCGCTGCGTTTGCCACGCCGTGGGGCGCGGCACCCACGCCGCCACCGGCCCCACGAGCGGGCCAGCCGCCAGCGGCTGCCAATGCGCCGGCACGCGCCGCGGGGTGCGGCGCTGGCGTGCCGCCACGGCTACGCCGCCCGCGGCAGCTGCGACGGCCAGCATGCCCAGGGCGGCCAGCAGCGGGCCCGCAGGCACCCCAACCCCAACGCACGTGGCTGGCGCGGCGGGGCAACTGCCGTCGGCCGTTGCCGTCGCCTGCCCGTCCGTCGTCACGCCGGTGACCGGTGCGGAGGGCAGCGCGGCGCGCCCCACCGCCATGCAGGCGAGCCGGGACGGCCGCTGCGCGGGCGTCTCCGTAGCCGCAGGCGGCATCTCGGCCGCCGCGGCGGTTGCCATCGCGAGGCGTCGAGGAGCACTTGCTCGTCACGCAGTTTCACTTGCCGGTAGGCGGGGGTCTGTTGAGACGTGCCTTCCAGCGCTGAGCCGGCCACCCCAGCGTGCTTGCGGGAGTGCGCTGGCAACGTGCAGGTGGCTCTGTGGGCTCTGCCCACGCCGTTTGTTGTTGTTGGCGGGCCCCGCGCGGCCTGCCACGAGGCACTTCGGAAGCGCTCTTCCGGCTCTCCCTGCTAGCCACACTGCCCAATCGAGTCACGCACCATGTGCCCCATGCACCAGGTCGTCTCGCTCACAGTGTCCGAAAGGCCACCGCGGCCGTCCAGCGGCCGTCCAGCGCGTCCGTCGCCGCCGGCCGCCGCCGCCAGTTCCTTTTTTTATTCGCGCCAAAAAACTTGGCCGCAAAACAAACTGTGTGGGGCGCCCACGTGGCCTCTTAGGGCCTGCCCTACAAATCTATGACATCATCCAAAATGACATCATACATCACCCCACGTGGCCGACAGTAGGGCTTGGGGTAGAAACACAGTGGCCACGTGGGGAGGGTGTGATGACGTCATCAGAGGCCACGTGGGCATTCTGTGGAGGACGGCGCGCAGCTGCCGCGGACGCCGCTTTGCCGCCGCCGCCGCCGCCGCCGCCGCGGACACGAAGGCTCGGAGGCCACCGCCACGTCCGCGTGTCACCGGGCGAACGGCTCGCCAACGATGGCCGCCCTCGCCACCGCGCTCCGGCTGCGGCCGCTCGCCCGGCCCGCGGGCGCGCTGGCCGCCCGCGCGCTCGCGACGGCCGCGCCCGCGGCGCCGACCCCCGAGCTGGCCGCCATCATGGCCCGCGACGACGGCCGGATCGTCAAGACATACGCGCGGCAAAAGGTCAGCCGGGTGCGCCGCCGCTGTTGCCGTTGTTCGTACGATCCAGGCTGACCCTGCGCCCGGCCTTGTCGGAAGCGACAGCTCGTCCCAGGTGGCCTTCACGCACGGCAAAGGCGTGTACCTGTACGACACCGACGGCAAGGAGTACCTGGACTTTTACGCCGGCGTGGCCGTGACGTCGCTGGGCCACGCCGACCCGGACTGGGTCGCCGCCATCACGGAGCAGGCCAGCAAGGTCGCGCACATCAGCAACCTGTTCTACAACGAAGTCGCGGGCCGGTGCGCGGGCTGCTCGGCGGCGACCGCGAGCGAGCTCGTCGTCCTGGCGCTGACGCGGGTCCCGTCGATCGTGGCGCGGGGGCTGGGGTGCCGCAGGCTGGCTGACCGCATCTGCGAAAAGTCGTTTGCCGAGCAGGTCTTCTTCTGCAACAGCGGCACCGAGGCGAACGAGGGCGCCATCAAGTTTGCGCGCAAGTGGGGCAAGACGCTCGACCCGTCGGGCCGCAAGCACCGCCTGGTCTCGTTCAAGGGCGGCTTCCATGGCCGGACCATGGGCGCGCTCAGCCTGACGGCCAACCCCAAGTACCAGGTGCAGACGATCACCGGGGGGCGCCGAGGCCAGGGCCGCCACGGCGCGCGCTGACCGGCGCGCCGCGTGCGCTCCCTGCAACCGCCCACCCACAATGCAGGAGCCGTTCACGCCGCTGCTGCCGGGCGTGCAGCACATCGCCGCCGAGGACGAGGCGGCCGCGCGCGCCGCCATCACCGACGAGACGTGCGGCGTCATTGTGGAGCCCATCCAGGGCGAGGGCGGCGTGCACGTCATCTCGACGCCGTTCCTGCAGCTGCTCCGCCGCCTCTGCGACGAGCACAAGGCGCTGCTGATTCTCGACGAAGTGCAGGTGCGGCGGCGCGCCAGGCCAAGCAACGCCGCAAGCGGCGGTCTCATACCCACCGGCGGCGCCATGTGGCGGGCGCGGCGGCGGGCGCAGTGCGGCCTCGGCCGCACAGGGAAGCTGTGGGGCCACGAGTGGGCCGGCATCCGGCCGGACGTCATGACCCTGGCCAAGGCGCTCGGCAACGGCCTCCCGATCGGCGCGATCTGCGTGTCGAACCAAGTCGGCCAAGGTGCGGGGCCGCCGCGGCCGAACAGTTCCTCGTCGGCCGCGCCGCGTGCCTGACCAGCCAACCTTGAAATGCGGCGCCGTACGAATGCAGTGTTCAAGCCGGGCGACCACGGCAGCACCTTTGCGGGCCAGCCGCTTGCATGCCGAGCCGGCGAGGTGCGCTCTTGGCGCGCGACGCGCAATCTGTTGCCGCCGCGCGTCACGTCTGACGCGGCGCGCGCCGCGAGAACCGGCTCTGGCACGGCTGCGCGCAGGTGGTGTTTGAGCGGCTGTCGCAGCCCGCGTTCCTCGAGCACGTTGTGCAGATGGGCAACCTGCTCCAGCAGGGCCTGACCAACCTCAACCTGCCGACCATCAAGCAGGTCCGCGGCCGCGGCCTCATCGCCGGCGTGCAGGTCGATCTGCAGCGCCTCGGCGTCCAGGACGTCAGCCCGATCCTGGCCAAGTACGGGCAGTGTGCATGCGCGTCCGAGGCGGCACAGGTGACGGCGCTGACGGCGGCCATTCCGCACGTCGCGAGGCCTTCGTGGTGCCCAGGGCGCGGTCGCTGGGCCTCGTCGCCATCAACGCGGGCCCGGACGTCATCCGGCTGCTGCCCCCGCTCACCGTCAATGCGAACCACATCAACCAGGCCGTCTCCATCCTCGGCCAGGCGCTGTCGTAAACAAGAGAGACTGCAGCTGAACTTGTTTGTACAAACTCTGTTTGTTGGTGTGCCTAGAGCAGTTGAACTTTCTGTTTTCCCACTGTTCATACCATTCACGCATGTCATGCGCCCATGCAGTTTCGTCGGTTGAGCGATGGGCAACGTGGTTGTCCGCGTCCGCGGGTGCGGCAGCACACGAGAAGCAAAGGCCGCCCGCCACGGAACCAGCGCTCCCGATGGCGCACCCCACCCCATCCTGGCACGTACTGCATGTGCGCGTGTGTGTGCGCGTGTGTGTGGCGTGACGGGATGGTCGCCTGCAAGAGTTCCTCTGGCAGTCTAGTGAATAGCCAAATCCGGAAAATGACTGTCACGTGATCTAGGGTCAGGGCTATCAACATGACACGTCATCGAACGCCGGCTAGAGTCGGTGCCAAACTTGTTGTTCGGTTTGTG
>Ga0180216_1002491_pt1 | contig 15246 bp, 12 predicted proteins | sample eDN3rd37CBELigMG_FD_128879 | JGI IMG/M metagenome (GOLD analysis project Ga0180216, IMG submission 128879) | Enriched Miracle-Growth compost microbial communities from Emeryville, California, USA - eDNA 3rd pass 37_C BE-Lig MG (version 2)... ... | reverse complement strand
GATCGGCGACTGGATCCGTTTTTACAACCACCGGCGCCCACACCAGGCGCTGAAGATGAAAACCCCGGCCGAGGCATTTGCATTAGCCGCCTGACCTGTGCAGGTTCCGCTGGGTCATTACACCGATGCATTGGCCATCGACGACTTTTCGAACATTCTCAGCCAGTCCATGCGGCCGGAGGACATGCTGCGCCTCGCGCAGCGGGTACGCGCGCACCTGGAGGCGCCCGAGGTCCAGGGGGTCGTGGTCACGCATGGGACGGTCGTCATGGAGGAAACGGCATTCCTGTGCGACCTGCTGACGCCCTTGGGCAAGCCGGTGGTGTTCACCGGGGCCATGCTGCCGATCAATGTGCCGGGCAGCGACGGCAAGCGCAATCTGGCGGATGCCCTGCGCGTCGCCATGGCGCCGGATGCCTGGCGCCGGGGGGTGATGGTCTGCATGAACGGCGAGGTCCACGCCGCGCGCACGGTGCGCAAGCTGCATGCCAGCGCGCTCGATGCCTTCGGCTCGCCCGACGTGGGGCCTTTGGCCGTGGTGGGCGATGAACTGCGATGGCGGCGCGCTCCGCATGCCGGGCGCTCGGTGCTCGCGACGGAAACGCTGCAGCTTTCGGTGGATTTCGTTTCACTGGTCAGCGGGATGGATGACGGCTTCCTGCAGTATGCGCGGCGCAGGGGTGCCAGGGGCCTGGTGATCGAGGGCCTGCCCGGCATGGGCGCCGTGACGCCGCGAGTGGCCGCCGCCTTGCCTGGCCTGCTGCGGGACGGGATCGAGATCGTCCTGGCCAGCCGCAGCCCCGGCGGGGCCGTGCGTCCATCGTCGGGCGGCGCGGGCGGCTCGTTCACGCTGCACGGGATGGGCGTGCACATGGGCGGGGCGCTGTCCGGCCCCAAGATCCGCCTTCTGCTGATGGCGGCCCTGGGGGCGGGGCTGGATACGGCGCGCATCGCCGGCCTCTTGGCGGAGTTCGGCGCGCACGACGCGGGATGAGGACGGGAAAGGAAAATGGACGTCGACTACACGAAATTGCGGGCGCACGTCGCCCATGTCGTGCGCGACCTGGAACTCGGCATCAAGGAACCGGTGCGCAATCCCAAAGTCCGCCTGGACGTGGTCAGGGGGCTGCAGGGCGAGGTGAGGGCCGGCAAGTTCATCTTTCGCACGGATGCGGCCGAGGATGCGGGAGGGTTCGCCCAGCATCCGCGCCCCATGGACTATCTGCTCGGGGCCTTGGCCAGTTGCCAGCAGATGTGGTGCCTGCGCTGGGCGGCGCTCAATGGCCATGCGTTCCGCAGCCTGGCGATCGAGGCCGAGTCCGTGTTCACGTGGGAGGGGGAATACCTCGCCAGGACCGACGCCGGCATCACCGAATTGCGAGTCGCCTACCACGTCGACGCCCCCGGCCTGTCGGATGACGATCTGTACGACATGGCGGATACCGTGCAGAGCCGCTGTCCCATATTCGCCACCCTGCGCCGGGTCGCGCCGATCCGCGAAAGCTTCGTGGTGCCGGATCGCCCGGTGCGGGGCCGCCAGTGGCTGGTGGGCGTCGCCCACGCCCAGGCGGCGCGCGAGGGCCCGCAGGACCGCGGCCCTGGATCCTGATCAGTCGGGATCCGCCGCCACCGCCACGCTGAATCCCTCGGGATCCAGCATGGCGCGCAGGGCGGCGTTCACTTGCGCGGCGTCCAGGGCCTCGAGTTTCTCCTGGAAATCCATCAGCCAGGCAAAGCTGCGGCCCGTGCGCAGGTAGTGCATCCAGCGCAGGGCCAGGCTGCGGTCGCTCGAGAGGCCGAGCTGCTGGAAGTTCAGCAGCGAGCGCACGCCGGCGCGGACCTCCTCGTCGGTGAAGCCATCGCGCAGGGCCTCGCGCAGCGTCTCCCGCACCGCCGATTCCAGCGCACCGGCGTTCTGCGGCGCCATGCTGGCAAAGAGGGTCCATGAGCCGGAGGGTTCCCAGGAAGAAGCGTCGAGGGCGCTGCCGACGTTGTAGGACAGGCCGCCGCGCACGCGGACGCGCTGCCACAGCCGCGAGTCCTCCGAACCGCCCAGCAGGAAATTGGCGAGGGTGAGCGCCGGGTAGCGCGGATCGTCGTCCTGGAGCTTGAGCGGCAGCGTCGCCTGGTAGTTGGCGTTGGCCTTGCCCGGCGTCGGGATGTGGAAGACCTCGGGGGACATCGGATACCAGGGGCGCGGGATGCGGACGTAGGGGGGCGCCGTGCGCCAGCCGGCCAGGCCCTCGCGCAGGCTCGCCTCGAGCGCCTGCGGGTCGAAGTCGCCCACGGCCGTCAGGGCCACGTCGCCCGCGCCATAGAATCGTTCATGGAAATCGGCCAGGTCCTGCCGCGTGGCCTGCTCGACCCTGGCCAGCGTCTCGCGGGGCGTCGGGGTGTAGCGGACGTCGTCGGGACCCCAGGGCTGGCCGTGGCGTTCCAGGGCGTTGGCGGCGAGCGAGGCCGGGTCGGACATCGCGAATTCCGTCGAGGTCGCCACGCTGCGCTTGATCTTGTCCAGCTCGTCGGTGGGGAAGGCGGGCTCGCGCAGCAGGTGCAGCACCAACCCGATGAGCTCGGGCAGGTGCTCGCGGGTCGTGCGCATGTTCACGCGCACGGTGTTGGCGTCGCCGTCGATGCCGATCTCGGCCTCCAGGTCGTTGAGGCGGTCCTCGATCTGCTGGCGGTCCAGGCCGCGCGCGCCGCGCTGGAGCATGGCCGAGGTCAGCGCCGGCACGACGCCCAGGCCCTGGAGCATCTCGGCCGAGCCGAAGCGCAGTTGCAGCACCGCCTGGACCTGCTCGCCCTGCGTCGGCTTGGGCAGCAGCGCGAGATGCAGGGCGCCGTTGGGCAGCTCGATCGTCCGGCGCTGGGTTGCCCGTTCGATGGCCTGCGGGCTGGTGTCGAAGTCGGCGACCACGGGGCGCGGGGTGCCGGTCTCGAGCCGCCCGAGCAGGGCGTCCAGGTCCACGGCGGCCGGCCGCGGGGCATAGCGCGGCTCGGCGGTGGGCAGGTACAGCCCCGCGCTGCGGTTGGCGGGCAGCACCCAGGCGCGCAATTGCGTGCGGACCTGTTCGAGGTCCAGGGCCTCGACCTGGTCGCGCAGCACGAAGAACAGGCGCCAGTCGCCCAGGCCCGCCGCGTTCGACAGCTCGGAGGCGAGGGCGGCGGACTGGTTGTAGGCTTGTTTCCATTGCCGCAGCCACGCGGTGCGCGCGCGGTCCAGGGCCGCCTGGTCCAGGGCGTCGACGCCCTGGCCCTCCACGGTCGATTCCAGGATGTCCAGCGCCTTTTGCGCATCGGCCCCGGGCTGGAGCTGGGCGCCGAAGGCCATGTAGCCGGGCTGCGCCAGGCGCCGCATGTCGCCGAACACGCCGCTCGCGAGGCCGGCGTCCACCAGGGCGCGGTAGAGCGGCCCCGAGGGCGCGTCGGCGAGCATGTCGGCGCCGATGGACAGGGCGGTGGCCTCCGGGCTCGCGCCGGCGGGGCTGTGGTAGAGCGCGAGGATCAGGGGGCTGCCGCCGGGACGGCGCAGGGTGACCGAGCGCGCGCCCTGCTGGACGGGCTCGACCGTGTACTCGGCGGGCAGGTCGCGGTCGGGGCGGGCGATGGGGCCGAAATCCTCCACGATCCAGGCGAGCGCCTGGGCGGGGTCGAAGCGGCCCGTGACGATGAGGACGGCGTTGTCGGGCTGGTAGTAGCGGTCGTAGAAGGCGCGCAGCCGCGGGATGTCCACGTGCTCGACGTCCGAGCGCGCGCCGATCACGCTGCGCCCGTAGGGGTGCCACATATAGGCGGCCGCGACGGTCTGCTGCAGCAGGGAGCCGAAGGCGCTGTTCTCGCCGCGCTCCATCTCGTTGCGCACGACGGTCATCTCGGCGTCCAGGTCGGCGCGGCTGATGCGCGCATGCCGCATGGCCTCGGCCTGCCATCCCAGGAACCAGCGCAGGGTGTCGGGATCGCTGGCGAAGGTTGCGTAGTAATTGGTCGCGTCCAGGCCGGTCGAACCGTTGGCCGCCAGGCCCCGGCGCGAGAACTCGGCCAGCGCGTCGGGCTGGGCGTCGGTGCCGCGGAACATCAGGTGCTCGAGCAGATGCGCCATGCCGGTCTCGCCCGGCCCCTCGCGCCGCGAGCCCACCCGGTAGGTCATGTTCACCGTGGTCTGGGGGCGCGAGGCATCGGGCGCCAGCACCACCCGCAGGCCGTTGTCCAGCCGGTATTCGGCCACGCCCTGCACGATCGCGCCGGCCTGGATGCCGACGGGCAGTTCCTGGGCCGGCGCCACGCCGGGGGACGGCGCCACCGCCGCCGCCGGGGCCATGCCGCCAGCCGGGGCCGCTGTTGCGGCTGCTGGCGCCACGTCCGTGGCCCGTGCCGCTCCCGCGGCCTGGGCTTGGGCGACGGCCGCCGCCGGCGCGGCGGCAACGGCGGCGCGCGGGAGGGGCGGCAGTGACAGGGCGGCGAGGGCGATGAGGGCGATGAGCAGCTTCGTCGATTTCATGGGCGATGCGGATGCGAAAAGGGCGCGCCCGGGATGGGCGCCGGCAGGACATAACCTTACCGCAGTTTCGGCTAATATCGATCCATGGAAATCCGCCAACTGCGCTACTTCGTGTGCGCGATCGAGCAGGGCAGCATGGGCAAGGCCGCGCGCGAGCTCGGCGTGGTGACCTCGGCCCTCAGCCAGCAGATCAGCCGCCTCGAGTCCGAGCTCTCGACCCGGCTGCTGCAGCGCACGGCGGCGGGCATCATCCCCACCGATGCGGGCATCGCGTTCTTCCGCCAGGCGCAGCTCGCCTTGCGCAACATCGACGAGGCGGCGCGCTCCGCCCGGCAGGCGCGCCTCTCGGGCCACGTCAGCGTGGGCCTCGCGCCCACCACGGCGGCCGTCTTCGGCCTGCCCCTGATGCTGGCGATGCGCGAGCGCTATCCGGACGTGCGCCTGCACCTGGTCGAATCGCTGTCCGGCCACCTCGGGGCCATGCTCAATGCGCGCCAGCTCGACCTGGCGGTGCTGTTCAACGACGACGCGGGCCGCAAATGGTCGGTGCTGCCCCTGCTCGAGGAACGCCTCTACGTGATCGCGGCCCAGGGATTCAAGGGCTTTCCCCGCCGCAAGAGCGTGCGCCTGGCGAGCCTCGCGGGCCTGCCGCTGGCCATGCCCACGCACATGCACGGCCTGCGCAGCGTCCTCGCCTCGGCGGTGCGCCGGCAGGCCGTGAGGCTGGACGTCGCGATGGAGATCGATTCCCTGGCGATGCTGATGGACGCGGTGGCCGCCGGCCTGGTGGCGACGATACAGCCGGGCGCGGCCATCACCCGCATGGCGGCGCACGGCCTGGCGATGGCGCAGATCTCGGATCCGGGCCTGGTGCGCCGCAACCTGCTCGCCAGCCTGTCGGACGACGAGCTCTCGCCCGCCGGCCTGGCGGCCCGCGTGGTGATGCGCGACGTGGCGCGCGCGCTGGCCGACGGCGGGCAATGGATCGGGGCGCACACCCTTCACGAATCGTGAACGGGGATTGAGGGCCGGCCGTCTAGCGGATCGGCGCGCCGGCGTCTATGCTTTCAAGGGTGTGCAACCCTCGTGTTCTCGGATCATGCTCGATGTCCTGGTCATCGGCGGCGGAAACGCCGCCCTGTGTGCGGCGCTGATGGCGCGCGAGGCCGGCGCCGAGGTGCTGCTCCTCGAGTCCGCGCCCCGTGAGTGGCGCGGCGGCAATTCCATGCATACGCGCAACCTGCGCTGCATGCACGACGCCCCGCAGGACGTCCTGGTGGACGCGTATCCCGAGGAGGAGTTCTGGCAGGACCTGCTCAAGGTCACGGGCGGGCGCACCAACGAGGAACTGGCGCGCATCGCGATCCGCGCCTCGGCGACCTGTCGCGGCTGGATGCGCCGCCACGGCGTGCGGTTCCAGCCTTCCCTGTCTGGCACGCTGCACGTGGCGCGCACCAATGCCTTCTTCATGGGCGGGGGCAAGGCCCTGGTCAACGCCTACTACCGCAGCGCCCAGGCGCTGGGCGTGCGCGTGCGCTATGGCGCGACGGTCGACCGGCTCGAGCTCGAGGGCGGCCGCTTTCGCGCCGCGTGGCTCGGCAACGAGCGCATCGAGGCGCGCGCCTGCGTCGTCGCCTCGGGCGGCTTCGAATCCAATCGCGAATGGCTGCGCGAGGCCTGGGGCCGCAACGAGGCGGGAGAATGGCCCGCCGAAAACTTCCTGATCCGCGGCACGCGCTTCAACCGGGGCGTCCTGCTGCGCGACCTGCTGGACCAGGGCGCCGACCGGATCGGCGATCCGACGCAGTTCCACTCGGTGGCGATCGACGCGCGCGCGCCGCTGTACGATGGCGGGATCTGCACGCGGATCGACTGTGTGTCGCTGGGCATCGTGGTCAACCGCCAGGCGCGGCGCTTCTACGACGAGGGCGAGGATTTCTGGCCCAAGCGCTACGCCATCTGGGGGCGCCTGGTGGCCCAGCAGCCCGGCCAGATCGGCTATTCCATCATCGACGCCAAGGCGGTGGGGCGCTTCATGCCGCCGGTCTTCAGGGGCGAGCGCGCTGGCACCATCGAGGAACTGGCGCGGCGCCTGGGCCTGGACGAGGCCGTCTTCGTGCGCACGGTGTCCGACTACAACGCGGCCTGCCGCGTCGGGCATTTCGACCACGAGGTGCTGGACGACTGCCACACCGAGGGCCTCGCGCCCCCCAAGACCCACTGGGCGCGGCCCCTGGACACGCCGCCCTACTACGCCTATGCGCTGCGTCCCGGCATCACCTTCACCTACCTGGGGGTGCGGGTCGACGCGCAGGCCGCCGTGCATTTCGGCGGCGAACCCAGCGACAACCTGTTCGCGGCCGGCGAAGTCATGGCCGGCAACATCCTGGGGCAGGGCTATACCGCCGGGGTGGGCATGAGCATCGGGACGGCCTTCGGCCGCATCGCCGGCGCCCAGGCCGCCGCGGCCGCCTTGCGGCAGCCCGCCCCCGCCATCGCATAGCCACGAGGAACCCGGATGCAGACCCTGCAAGCCCTCACCCAGGACGCGGTGTCCACCCTGCTGCTGTCTCCCGAGGAGGCCGAAGTCGACCGCGTCATGACCATCTGCAATGCCTGCCGCTACTGCGAGGGGTTCTGCGCCGTGTTCCCGGCCATGACGCGCCTGCTGGAATTCAACAAGGCCGACATCCATTACCTGGCCAATGTCTGCCACAACTGCGGCGCCTGCCTGCACTCCTGCCAGTACGCCGCCCCCCACGAGTTCGACGTCAACGTGCCGCGCGCGCTGGCGGCCGTGCGGCCCCTGACCTACGCCGAATTCGCCTGGCCGCCGGCGCTGGGCCGGCTGTACCGCCGGGCCGGCTTGACGATGGCCCTGGCCACCGCGGGCGGGCTGGCGCTGTTCCTCCTTCTCGTCCTGCTCATCAACCAGGGGTCCTGGCTGCACGCCCCCCTGGCCGGGAACTTCTACGCGATCTTTCCGCACAACACGCTGGTGCTGATGTTCGGCACCGTGTTCCTGTACGCCATCGTCGCGCTCGGATTCGGCGTCGCCTCGTTCTGGCGCATGCTGTCGCCCACCGAAGCCCCGCGCGCCGCCCTGGGGGCGGCCGGCCTCGACGCCGCCGGCAAGGCCCTGACGCTGAAATACCTCGACGGCGGCCACGGCGAGGGCTGCAACGACGAGGACGACCGCTACACCCCCAGGCGCCGGGTGTTCCACCACCTGACCTTCTACGGCTTCGTGTGCTGTTTCATCGCCACCTCGGTGGCGACCCTGTACCACTACCTGCTGGACTACCAGGCGCCGTATCCCGTGATCAGCGTGCCGGTGCTGTTCGGCATCGTGGGCGGCATCGGCCTGCTGATCGGCCCGGCCGGCCTGCTGTGGCTCAACCTGCGGCGCCACCCCGAGCACGCGGTGCCGCAGCAGCGGCCGATGGACCTGGGCTTCATCGCCTTGCTGATGCTGGTGAGCGCGACCGGCCTGGCCTTGCTCGTGTGGCGCGACACCGGGGCGATGGGCCTGTGGCTGGCCCTGCACCTGGGCGCGGTGATGGCGTTCTTCCTGACCATGCCCTACGGGAAATTCGCCCACGGGGTGTTCCGCTCGGCGGCGCTGCTGAAAAGCGCGCTGGACAAGCGGCTGGACAAACGCGCCGGGCGGGTGCCGACCGGCGCGTGAGGGCCCCGCGCCGCCGGCGCGCCCTTCAGATCAGCCCGCCATTGGGCTGGACCACCTGGCCGTGCACCCACGAGGCCTTGTCCGAGGCGAGGAAGCCGACGACGGCGGCGATCTCGCCAGGATCGCCGACCCGGTTGAAGGGGCTCATCGCCGCCGAGCGCTGGATGGCCTCGGCGCTCTTGCCGGCGCGAAACAGGTCCGTGTCCACCGGCCCCGGCGCCACGGCGTTCACGCGCACGCCGCGCGGGGCCACCTCCTTGGCGAGCGAGCGCACCAGGCATTCGACGGCGCCCTTGGTCGCGCTGTAGGGGCCGATGCCCGGCGCGGCGTGGCGCACCAGCGAAGTCGTCAGGGCGATGATGGATCCGCCGTCCTCGACGTTGCGCGCGGCCTCGCGCAGCACGTTGAAGGCGCCGACGATGTTCACCTCGACCAGCCGGCGGAAATCCTCGGTCGAGAACTGCGCGAGGGGGCCAGGGGGCACGTTGATGCCCGCGTTGGCGACCACGCAGGCGGGCGCGCCGCCGAAATCGCGCGCCACGTCGGCGAAGACCCGGGCGACCTGCGCCTCGTCCCGGATGTCGGCGGCGTAGCCCGCGCAGCGCCCCTCGCCGATGCGCTCGGGGAAATCCCCGGGATGGGCGACGTAGGTGTAGGCGACGTCGAAGCCGTCCCCGGCCAGGGCCTGGACGCAGGCCGCGCCGATGCCGCGCGAACCGCCGAATACGAGGGCTGTTTTCTTGCTCATGGAAAATCCTTTGGGCTTGAGGGTCGATAGGGCGGCCGCGGGCCGGCGCACCATCGGGCGCGCCGGCTCACAGCCACAGGATACGCTTGCGGTACTCCAGGTCCGTCAGCAGGGGCTCGGCCGGCCCCTCGTGGAAGACCGAGCCGCGCTCGAGGGCGTAGACGCGGTCGGCCAGGGCCAGCACCAGATCCAGATTATGCTCGACGATGATGATCGAGATGTGCTCGCGCAGCCGGTCGAACACCGTGAAGAGCTCTTGCACCACGGCGGGGGCCAGGCCTTCGAAGGGCTCGTCGAGCAGCAGCAGCCGCACATTGCCCGACAGCGCGCGGGCCACGGCCACCATCTGCTGCTCGCCGCCCGACAGGTAGTCGGCGGCCACGTCCATGCGTTCACGGATGCGCGGGAAATACTCGAAGATCCGCGCCTCGTCCCACACCACGCCCGAGCGTCCGTCCGTGGCGCGCGCCTGCCGCCCGAGCGCGAGGTTCTCGGCGACCGTCATGCCGGCGAACAGCCCGCGCCCCTGCGGCACGTAGCCGATGCCCATGCGGGCGATGTCGGGCGCGGCGAGGCCTGAGATCTCTCGCCCCGAGAGGCCGATCGTCCCCGACGCGGGCCGCACCAGGCCGATGAGCGTCTTGAGCAGGGTCGACTTGCCCGCGCCGTTGCGGCCCAGCAGCGCCACGATCTCGCCCTCGCGCACCTCCAGCGACGCCTTGTCCAGGATGTGGCTCTTGCCGTAGTAGGCGTCGACCTGGTCGAAGCGCAGCAGCAGGGGCCTGTCGGCCGTCGGCGTGGCCGAGCGGCCCTGGACCGCCGGCGTGCCGGTGCCGGTGTAGATTTCCTGCACCCGGCGGTCGTGGCGAATGGCCTCGGGATCGCCGGTGACCAGGACCTCGCCCTGGTTCATCACGGTGACCTGGTGCGAGAACGACAGCACCCGGTCGATGTCGTGCTCGACGATCAGCACCGGGATGTTGTGGGCGATGGTGCGGATCAGGCGCGACACGCGTTCGCGCTCGGCGGCCGCCAGGCCCGCCAGGGGCTCGTCCAGCAGCAGGACCTGCGGTTTCGAGCCGAGGGCGATGCCCAGGTCCACCAGGCGCTGGCCGCCGTAGGAGAGCTGGTCGCCGCCGACCTCCTCCATGCCCTCGAGCCCGAGGAATTTCATGAGCTCGGCGGTTTCCGCATGGATGCCCGGGTAGTCGTCGATGTCGCGCCAGAGGTTGAAACGGCCCGGATGGCGCGCCTGCAGCGACAGGCGCAGGTTCTCGTAGATCGTCAGCCCCTTGAACAGGCTGGTGATCTGGAAGGAGCGCGCCAGGCCCATCTGGCAGATCGCCGCCGCGCGCTCGTGCTGGATCTCGCGCCCGTGCAGCAGGACCTTGCCCGAGGTGGGCATGAACATGCCCGAGATCAGGTTGAAGGTCGAGGTCTTGCCCGCCCCGTTGGGGCCGATCAGGGCGTGGATCTCGCCGGCTCGCACGGTGAGGTTCACGTCGCGCACGGCATGGATGCCGCCGAAGCGCACATTGAGATCCCGGGCCTGCAGCACGTCGCCGGAACGGACGGCGGGGCGCAGGAACGCGGGCAGGGGCAGACCCTCGTGGATCCTGCGTTTGCTCATGGCCGCGCCATCGGCCGGCGGCGGCTGGATGCGCCGCCGGATCCCGGCCCAGACGCCGGTCAGGCCCGAGGGCGAGAACAGCACGAAGGCCATGAAGATCAGGCCGAACCACAGCAGCCAGTTGTCGGTGTAGATCGAGAACAGCTCGCGGAACAGCAGGTAGAACAGCGCGCCCAGCGCGGGCCCCAGCAGGCTGTGCATGCCGCCGATCACCACCATCGCGAGCAGCTCGCCCGAGAAGGACACGGTGGTGGATTCCGCCGCCGCCAGGTGGTGCAGGAAGACCAGCAAGGCGCCCGCCAGGCCGGTGACGCAGGCCGACAGGACGAAGGCCACGAGCTTGTAGTATTGGACGCCGTAGCCCTGGAAGGTCGCGCGCAGCTGGTTTTCGCGGATCGCGACCAGCACGTGGCCGAAGGGCGAGCGCGTGACGCGCAGCAGCGCGTACAGCACCAGGGCGGCCACCACCGCCGTGAGGATGTAGTACGAGAGATAGTCGTTCAGGTCGAAGGGGCCGATCGCGCCGCGCCGCAGCCCGCCCAGGCCCCCCTCGCCGCCGGTGACGCTGGTCCAGCGAAAGGCGATGGCGAAAGTCAGCGCGCACAGCGCAAGCGTCAGCAGCGCGAAATACACGCCCCGGCGGCGCAGGATCAGGAAGCCGGCGACCAGTGACACCAGCGCCGTGAAGGCGATCGAGCACAGGATCGGCATGAGGATCTGGTTTGGAAACCAGTGCAACTGCGCCAGCGCCGCCGCGTAGCCGCCGATGCCGAACCAGGCGCTGTGCCCGAAGGACACCAGGCCGGTATAGCCCACCAGTAGGTTGAGGCCCATCGCGGCCATGGCGAGGATCACCACCAGGGTGGCGCTGTCGAGCGTCAGGCCGATGCCCTGGAAGGCGATGGGCAGCACGGCGAGGCAGAGGATGCCGATCCAGAGGGGCTGGTACTTGCGGCTCATGTCGCGGCCCTCACTCGAAACGCTCGATCCGCTTGCCGAGCAGCCCGCGCGGGCGGAACATCAGCACCAGGAACATCAGCACGTACATGGAGGCCTCGCCGGCCGCCGATTCGAAATAGATCGTGATGCCGCGGACCACGCCGACCAGCATCGCCGCCAGCACCACCCCCCAGAAGCTGCCCAGCCCGCCGATGATGACCACCACGAAGGCCACGGTCATGATCTCGGAGCCCATGGCGGGATGGACGACCGCGATCGGCCCGAACAGCACGCCGCCGAGTGCCGCGGTCGCCACGCCCAGCATGACGATCGCCGTCATGTAGGGCTGCAGGCGGATGCCGAGCGCCGCCACCATGTCGGGCTTCTGTACCCCGGCGCGGATGACCCTGCCGAAAGGCGTCTTGTGCAGCAGCAGCCAGATCCCGGTCATCACGAGCAGCACCACCAGCAGGATGAACAGGCGGTACCTGGAGAACAGGAAATCGCCGATCGCGACCGAGCCCTTGAAGGCAGCGGGCATGGTCGAGGGCAGCGGCGAGGCGCCCCAGATCATGCGGATCGCCTGCTCGACCACCATCGCCAGCGCAAACGTCACCAGCAGGCTGAGGATGGGGTCGGCCGTGTAGAAGCGGCGCAGCAGGAATCGCTCGAACAGGATGCCCAGCAGCGCCACCAGCACCGGCGTGATGACGATGCTGCCGCCGAAGCCCAGGTGGCGCATGACCTCCAGCGAAACGTAGGCGCCGATCGCGTAGAAGGCGCCGTGGGCGAGGTTGACGATGCCGCCGACGCTGAAGATCAGGGACAGGCCCAGGGCGAGCAGCAGGTAGTAGCCGCCGAGCACCAGGCCATTGACGGCCTGTTCGAGGAAGAAAACGAATTCCATGTCCGTCCGGGCGCCGGCTTTACATGACGCAGGTGTTTTCGGACTTGGGCGGCGCGAGGACCTCGAGCGACTGGTCGGGCGCCGGGACGGGGTCGCCGAAGACCAGGAAATCCTGAGGACCCTTGACCTGGTCGGGCGGCATCACCGTGAAGGGATAGGCCTCCTGCATGAGCTGGTGGTCCCATGGACGGAAATAGGCCTTGCGCGCCTTCAGGATGTCGAACTGCGCCCCCGATTCCAGGTAGGCGATGAGCTTGTCCGTGTCGGTCGATTTCGTCTCGGTGATCGCCTGGGCCAGGATCCTGAGCGAAATGTATTCGATCCAGGCGTGGTTCTCGGGGATCTTGTTGTATTTCTTGGTGAACTCGGCCACGAAGGCCTCGGAGCCCGGGGTCCGCAGCTTGTGGTGCCATACCGTCGGCCAGATGCCGCTGAGGTTGCCGGCGCCGGCCGCCCAGGCGTCGGCGGTGTTGAGGTTGAAGCCCGCGATCGGGTATTGCAGGCCGAACTCGGCATATTGCTTGACGAAGTTCGTCACCTGGTTGCCCGCGAGATTGCAGGCGACGACGTCGGGCCTGGCCTGGCGGATCTTGAGCAGGTAGGGGCTGAAGTCGGTCACGTCGGTGGCGACCAGTTCGTCGCCGATGATGGTGCCGTCGTGCGCCTTGACGAACTTGCGCACCGCCGCCGACAGATCGTGGCCGAACAGGTAGTCGGCCGTCAGGGCGTAGATCTTTTTCCCCTTGATCAGGCCGTCGCGGGCCAGGGCCTCGCCCGCCGCGTTGACCATGACGGTCACCGGGATGTCGATGTGGAAGGTATAGCGGTTGCAGTCCTTGCCGCGCAGCGTGTCGGACCGCGCGCCGGTGTTCAGGAACAGGATCTTGTTGCGGGCGGCGACCTGCGAGATGGCCAGGGCCGAGGCCGAGCTGATCTCGCCCATCAGCGCCATGACGCGGTCGCGCTCGATCATGCGCTGCGCCTTGGAGGAGGCGACCTGGGGATTGACCGAGTCCTCCGAGATGACCTCGAGCTTGCGGCCGAGCAGCCCGCCGCCGGCGTTGATCTGCTCTGCGGCCAGCCGTATGCCCATGACGGCATAGTCGCCCAGGGCGCCCAGGAATCCCGTCATGGGGGTGAGATGGCCGATCTTGATGGGGTCCGACTGGGCATTGCCCAGCAGCGGGAAACCGAATGCCGCACTGCCGATCAATGCCGCGCCGGATTTCAGCACGGTACGGCGCGGAATCGACGCGCCCGTGTTCTGCTTGCCGTATTTCATGGCGTTGTCTCCGATGGATGATGCAGGGTTGCTGCTTCTTTTTGGAATGGCAAGTCGATGATAGGGGTTTATGCGCCTCGCCATGAAATACCGTTTTTCGAGATAGGGTATAGGCAATTCCTATGACCCCGTCCCCGCCGCCTTTCTCGCCGAGCGTTCCGCCCGGGCCGCGAGAATGGATTTCTCCAGGCCCGCCCGCAGGTCGTATTGCGGGCGATAGCCGAGCTCCTCGCGGGCCCTGGAGATGTCGAGCGCCCCTTTGCGCGCCGTGGGATAGCGGTCGCCGTGCAGATACAGCCCAGGCGCCGTCGAAATGTCGGCGCCCGGCACGAGCTCGCGCACGAAGCGCGCCGCGTCGTCGATGGTGGGCGATTGTCCCGTCGCGATGTGATAGGCGTCGAAACGGTGGTCCCGCTTGTCCAGGGCCAGCAGGACGCCGGTCACCGTATCGTCGATGTAGACCTGGTCCACGGCCAGGTCCCCGCCGGTCTTCAGGTGGTAGGGGACCCCATCCAGCGCGGCATCGATGAAGACCTTGGGCACGCGGGCCCTGGGCAGGTCGGGGCCGTACACCCAGCACGTCCGGACGTTGATGCATTCCAGACCATGGCGGTCGGTGTAGACTCGCCCGTAATGCTCGGCGGCGAGCTTGGTCAGGCCGTAGATGCTCGTGGGCTTCTGGGGATGATCCTCGGTGATGACGGGCGCGGTGAAGTCGCCGTAGGTTTCCTCGGTGCTGATGTGCACCACCCGCCTGACGCCGTGGTGACGCATGGCCTCGAACAAATTGATCGAGCCCTCCGTATTGACCCGCAAGGTCTTGATCGGAATGTCAGCCGCGGGAGCCACTCCGACGATTGCGGCGGTGTGCACGACCGCCGTGGGTTCGTGGGCCTGGAAGATGTCGACGACCTGGCTCCATTCGCCCAGGTCCGCCTCGGCCAGTGTCAGCTCGGGATGCCGGGAGGCCAGTCGGAGCGATGCGGGCGAGGATCTCAGGTCCAGCGCCACCACGCGATCCCCGCGTGCCAGCAGCGCCTTGACGATCGAGATCCCCAGCCAGCCGGAAGCGCCGGTGACAAGAATTTTTTGCGACATGCCGCGCCTCACTCGTCCGTCGGGGGGGTCGTGATGACCAGGAACACGAGCGTTTCGGTCCCCGTACAGTGCAGTTCATGCACCACGCCGGGCGGTATGAATGCGACGTCATTGGCGCGGACCACGCGCCGCTCGCCGTCGGTGATCAGCACGCCTTCGCCGCTCAGCACGTGATAGATCTGTTCCTGGACCTTGTGGACGTGGCTTTCCACGAAGGCGCCGGGCTCGTAGCAGGAAATCCGGTGGTCGAAGAACCTGCTGCCGTTCTGCGCGGGGGTGACGATGGCCTTCGACAGCGCCTGGTGGTGATGGCCGGGATATTCGATCCAGAGGAGTTCGGCCAGGTTGCGGGTGACGGCCGCAGCATAGGGAACGGATGGCTGCCGGGGTTCGGTCGTGTCCGTGTGTCGTGTATTCATCGTGGGTCTCCTGTCAGGACGATCGAGGCGTCTGCTC
>Ga0180216_1002490_pt1 | contig 15249 bp, 16 predicted proteins | sample eDN3rd37CBELigMG_FD_128879 | JGI IMG/M metagenome (GOLD analysis project Ga0180216, IMG submission 128879) | Enriched Miracle-Growth compost microbial communities from Emeryville, California, USA - eDNA 3rd pass 37_C BE-Lig MG (version 2)... ... | reverse complement strand
TGCCGCGTTCGACACAAGGCGGCCGTTTTCTTGCTAACGCCACTCGAGTCAACATGGCCTGAATCTCTCTTGAATCCAGGCGCGAGGACTCGGACTCGGACGACGACTCGCAGCTGTCGCCCACGACCATTGTGCCGACCGGCCTCGTGACGGTGACGGCCCTCAAGAACGGCAGGATCAAGACCTACATTGTGGTGGCCGAGCACCGCTTCCGCCGGTACTACTTCAAGACGTTCACGTGGTGCTCGTACTGCAAAGAGTTCATCTGGGGCGTCCACACCAAGCAGGGCTGGAAATGCACGGGTCCGTGGCCGCGCTTGGCCCCGCTGGCGTGGCGCTATGTGTCTATCCCGCAAGACTAACAAGCGGCCTCGCAGCGGATCTGCTGTCGTGGGCTCCGGTCTGGTAGACTGCGACTATGGCGTCCACGACAAGTGCGTCCCCAAGGTGACCGCCGTCTGCACCAAGGACCACAGCAGTGAGCGCGGTAGCGGCAGCGGCCACAGCTCCGCCAAGCCGCCCGCCAGCCCCAGCAGTTCCGTCGGCGACAGCGGCCACCTGGCGCCGCCCAAGGGCAGCCCCTCCGACGGGTCCACGTCGCCGTTGGCCGGCGACTCGGTGCCGGTCACCCAGCGCACCCGGTACGGCGGTCGCTCTCTTACGTTTGGGGGACTCATGCCGCGGATGCTAAGCCGGCGCCGCGAGGACCGGGCGGGCGGTCGCGCGTGCACCGCGGCAGCCAAGCCATTTCCAAGGCGATCCAGGTCATCCGCCGCGGCAGCCGCGACGAGCTCATGCCGTCGGGCGAGATCGGCGAGGTGATCATGCACAACGGCCACCAGTTCAGCGTCTACACGCTCGTGTCGCCGTTCTGGTGCGCCCACTGCAACAACTTCATCTGGGGCTTCGAGCGGCAGTGCTACCGCTGCAAGAGTACGGCCGCAGGGCGGTATTGGGCACACCTTGCGTAGCGCCTGCTGACTCCGAGGGCTCGAGGCTCGTACGCGCTTGCACGCATGCGCCAGCGTGCGGCATTCCCTTGCACTTCCGCTGCGTCAAGCGCACCGTGCTGCCGTGCCGGACCGGGCCCGGTACGGCGGCGGCGCTAGTCGCCATGTCCGGTTCGTCCGGGGGGCTGACGATACCGCGCTTGCGAAACCATTGCCGCACCGCCGTGTCGGTAGCGAACGAAGAGCACAAGGTGCAACGCACCAGAAGGTCCGCGCCGCGTGGCCAGTGGCCCGGCCGCGACCAAAGGTGGCGCCTAACCGTCACGGGATTGCCCTTCACGGCTACCTGGTTTGGGCGGACAGGTCGTCGGTCGCTCCGGCGGGGCAGAATCTCGGGCTGGTGCCGCAGACGCAGGGCTGGGTCATTGAAGACGGGTACGACAACCGCCTCTGCGAGATCAGCTCCGACTTTTGTACGTGCCCCTAGCGCAAGCTTGCGATCCCTGCGCGGAGGCAGCCGAATCCTCAGCTTTCCGCGTGCCCGTTTCCGAGTTGCACGCACGCCTCTAGCGCAATTGAGCGTGTCGGACGCCTCGTCGGTGGTCAGCTCGACCTCGAGCGGCACCGTACGCCGTCGAACGAGCGCGCCCAGGTCTGCCTACGATGCTACCCAGCTTTTAACGTTGGGACACGCCTCCCATTGGGCGTGTATGCTGCAGGATCCGCAGGACGGCGTGGTGAACCAGTCCGACGAGGACGAGTGGTACAGCACCTGCTTCGTGGGCAATCGTACGTGGCGCGCGGTGCCGCACACCCAAGCAGGCGAACGGCCGCTCACGGTAACGCTGGCGGCGTCCGTGGCTCCGGTGCCCGTCCCCGCCAGCGCACGACCTCTTCATGACGTCGGACCTGCAAGACAACCCGTTCGTTATGTCGACGATGCGCGAGTACGAGGACGACCCGAACGGGCAGCGCAGCTACTACTACCGCGTCATCATTTGGCTCAAGACGGTGCGGCCTGCACATGATTGGTGCGCGAACGCGGCCGCGTCCACTAAACCGGCCAGCCGCTGCGACGGAGGCATTCGTCGCATCGTGATTGCTGTCGCCGCTCCTCCCAGGGCAAGGACCAGCACTTGCTGAGCGTCACCGGCGACACGGTACTCACGGCGGGGCAAGTTCTGGCCGCCATCGCGCCCAACCTGGCCAGCACCAAGGTGCGCAACGCGCGCCGGCGCGCTTTGGCGGCGCCAGGGACGCGCAATTGACCATGGCACGGTGCCATGATTCCCTGGAACCATTGGCACAGCCCAAGCTGTGGCACCTGAAGCGCGGCTCGCCCGAGTTTGACGAGGTGTCGAAGCAGCTGCGGGTCATTGAGCGCGAGCAGCACCCGAAGGCGTTCAAGTTTGGCGTGATCTACGCCAAGGCGGGCCAATCGACCGACGTCGAGTACTTTGCCAACGGTACCGCTGCGGCGCATGGGCAGCGCGGCGACGTCGGCTGCTCCGCTCACCGCGGGCGTGGCCTGGTCACCGAGCGTGGCGGCCTCCACAGAGCATGGCAGCCCGGCCTTTTACGAGTTCATGGAGGCCATTGCGGGCCCGCGCGTCAAGCTGCAGGGGTTCCAGCACTTCCGCGGCGGCCTGGACGTGACCAGTGCGCCTGCGCTAACCGATGCGGCTATTGCGTCTCTCAACGCAGCCGCTCATGAGCCATGTGAGAATCGCGCACCTCACGAGTTTGCGTCGGTGGATCAGATAACATGACCGGCACCGAGTCGTACTACACGCAGTACGCCAACAACGAGATCATGTTTCACGTCTCCACGCTGCTGCCGTACGTCCAGAACGACCCGCAGCAGGTACGCTCGAGACGCCGCGGCCAGGATGGCCGCATGCCGGCTCCGCCTCACCCTCCCCGCCGCCTGCTTCCAAATGGGCGGACGTTGGCGCGGCCAGCTCGGACGCAAGCGGCACATCGGCAACGACATTGTCGCCATCGTGTTTGCCGACGAAGGCAAGCCGCTCAGCTTTTCGCCGACGTCCATCGTCTCCCATTTTCTGCGTACGCTCGGACGGCCGCAAACCACGCCGCCGGGCGGTCGCCACCACTCACGCTGCGCGAGGATGCATCTGCCCACGCCGCGCGCTCGCCCAGACATGTACATTGTGGTTCAGCGCGAAGGGACCGTGGACGGCCGGCCGGTGTACCGGTAGGCAACCCAACGCGCCAACGCAGCTGCCTGCAACTGTCTCGACTCATGGGCAGCATTGCGCTGTCGCCATTCGCAAAAAGCGAGCGGCAGGATCAACGTGGCCAACAACGTGCACATGCCGCCGTACGGCCCGGATCTGCCGGCGCCGCCGATCATCAGCGACCCCGCGGTGCTGCGCCGCTTCATCCTCTCCAAACGTACGCGCGCCCAGCGATCCCTGGTCGAGTGGCATCGCCAGGTCGCGTCCTGACGCGTGGACGTCGGGAGAGGTTGGGCTGGCGCCGAGCCAGTGATCAACGGCGAGAAGGCGGCGTACATGGTGCCCGCGTTCCAGACGCGGCGCGAGCGCACCATTCAGAGCTTACTGAAGCACATCTACGACAAGTACACGGTGGACGCCACCAAGACCAACCGCAACGCGGTGCGGACGTGCTGCTGAACAAGGAAAATTGGGTGGCACGAAAGGCTGAGCCGCCTGCCGTTGCCGTGGGCCTGCGAGAGGGGCATCCGCTCAGCTGCTCAACACGACGGCGGCCATGCGCCGCTCGATCAGCACCGAGACAACAGGTCCGTCGGCGCGGTCTATCTCGTAGAGCGCAGTGCCGTGGCGCTGACGGTGCCCTTTCACCCTTCTGCGGACTGCCGATCGCCACAGGCGCCGGCGGCCTCCTTGGCGGAGGCTCGGCCCATCCTCGTGCCCCGTCTTCCGACCACGACCAACCTGAGACCCCGTTATGTTAAATGTGCGTGTACGAAAAAAAAACTTGTGTACATTACTGACACTGCGAACAGCAGATATTTCCGTGTGAGCGGTGACGTGCCTCCGCTCGCTGCCTGCGCGTTCGTGCATCCTGAACCTGCCACTTCGCATGCACTGACCTCGTCGTAGCCCGTGTATTCTCACACGATGTGACCTACGTGCATCCGTTCATCCACACCCACGTCGTGCGAGGCGGCCTCGACCCTGCGCCCGTCGCAGCCGATTCAGCAAGCACGTCGAGAACAGCCCCCCGTTGTACCCGGAGCGCGCCCATGCCGCACCCAACGTGCCCGATAACCGGACGCATGGGCCGCCCCGATCAACCGGTCCGATTTCAGTGACGATGACCGATGACGTCATCGACCGTTGCGAGCGACGGCGACGGGCGACGGGCGGCGGCGGCGACGGGCGACGGCGGCGACGGGCGGCGGCGACGCCGTTCATGTAACGGAGGACGCCGCGGGGGCATCTGGGGCATTGAGCAAGCTGGGAACGACCGGACAGCGTCGCCTGGGCGCGCCCGGACACCGCCATGGACGCCCTGCTGAACGCCGGCCTGGTCGAGTCGGCCAGCGTTCTGGTGCGCAGGCCGGCCGGGCGCCTGGGCTAGCGCGTGACCAAGGCCACACCGCTCACGGTGGTCGGTGCCGCTTGGTCCTGCGGGCATTGCAGGCTTCGTTGGGCCTCACTGGCTCGCAGGGCGCGGCCGCGTCCAAGATCCAGGCGACCCTGGGCAGGGCGCGCGCCGCCGCAGCGGGCCACGAACACCGCCGGGCAGTGGTGCGTTGCTGGCAGGGGGTCCCGCGGGTAGTCCGCCAGCGCCCTGATCTGGTATCCCCGAGAGGCCTTTTGCTTTCCTGGCTCCTGTTTGCAGCGGCTGTACGAGCAAGCGCTGCACCACCTGAGCAAGGCCGCCACGACGTCGAGCGGGCCGACGCCCGAGCAGGCGGCCAAATGGAAGCAGGAGGCCCTCATTGGCCTGGCAGGCAGCCTGGACGCGCTGCAGCTGGCCGACACGGCGATCCAGAAGCTGGAGGACGCGTACCGGTCGTACGCGGACATGCCCGTGGCGGTGCTGGCCAAGCTGGTGGCCATTCGCGCCCACGCGCCCAGCGCGGCGTATGTGACTGCACGCGCACTGTTATCCGCCAAATGCGGGCGCTAACGTGGGTTCACGTCGTTGACGCGGCCGCTCCCGCGCGGCAGCCTGGTGGCGCCTCTGACCGAGCTGATCAAGAAGCAGCCGCTGGCACTCGAGGCGTACCTGCTGCTGCAGCGCACCAGCAAGTCGCCAACCGCGTGGACGCAGCTGCTGGACGAGCACACCGGCCAGCTGCCGCCGGGCTTTGCCGAGCTGGTGCTGGCCTACGGCCGCAAGCACGCTGGCGACGACATTGGTAGGGGCCGTTCTGTAGGACGGCATCGATCGCCGCCAGTCGTTGACCGCCAAACAGCGCGCACCGGTGCTCTTGACCGCGTTCCTCCGTCGGCAGGCGCTATGACCGCCTTTCAGCAGCTGAATGCGGCGTTCCCCAACAACGTTGAAATCCTCCTGCCGTGGGCCGAGTGCGCCATGCAAGCTGGCCGCTGGACCGCCGCTCGCAACATCTACGAGCAGGTACAGCCGGGCGCGGCGCACGACGCGCCCGGGGCCCCGCGCTCACACCGGAGGGTGAGAGCGCCTCTGGCCCGCGTGGGAGCACCAGGTCCGGCGGATCGACCCGTACATTGTGCGCGGCATGGACCGCTACGTGGCCGTGCTCCTCTACCAGTCCGACTTTGTGACCGCGCGACAGTACGCCACGTCGCCCCTCCGTGCCAGCGGCCTCATGCGGCGCGCCACTAATGTTTCCAGCGATCTCGGGCCGCTCTCCATGCGCGATGCACAGGGTCGCCGAAGTCATTTTTATGGACGACAGCCACCGGCCCGAGCCCTGGGTGTCCATGGCCCGCATTGTGGCAGCCACCGGCAAGCCCACCCACGCCGTGCCTCTGGCCGAGAAGGTACGCGGCCCACAGACACCGCTGAATCAGACGAGTCAGCTGACGGGATTTTTGGCGCCTCCGGCTATTTCACGGCTTGGATCTCTAGGCGGTGGCCGCGGGCCCGGACTACGCGTATGCGCACTTCACGCTGGCGCACGTGCGACTGGAAGCGCAGCAGCTCGAGCAGCTGGCCGACCAGGACGAGCTCATTTGGACGGCCATCCAGCGCGCCCAGCAGCTGGAGCCGGCGGCCGCCGCCACGTTGGACTTCATCGTGCAGCTGCGGCTGCGTGCGGGGCAGGTGCGGGAGGCACTGGACATGGCGACCGAGGCGGCCAAGCTGTCCGGCAACGCGCCCACCCAGCTGGCCACCCTGGCCAGCGTCTACAGCCGGTCTTCGCGCCACAAGTCCAAGGTAGGCCCCCCCTTGCCGCTGCATGCGCGACGTTGCGTGAGATGCCTGACGCGTTTGTGCATGTTGTCGCGCCGTGCGACGGCGCCAGGCCGTGGCGCTCTACGAGCGCGCGCTGAGCCAGCAAGTCGACCATCCTCTGGCGCTGTTTGGGCTGGCACGCTACTACGTCGAGAACGACGAGGTGAACAAGGCCATCGAGCTGTACGTCGGGTCGCCCCTCCCCGGGCGGGTATAAGGAGCTCGGCGGTCTAACGCCGCCGCGAAACGGGTGCACGAAGGCAGGCGCGCGTGCGCAGAATGCGACAGTATGAGGCCTATCATCCCACGGAAGCCTTCCACATTATGCTGGGAAAGCTGTATCACAAGGCCAACGACACGGCGTGCGCCATCGACCACTTCCGCACGGCGCAGCGGTGCGGCCCCGGTGGCCCTAACCCATCCTGCGTTTTGCCTCCTCGTAGCTCATGGTGGCTGGCTTTTTGGTCTCGCGTGGCCCCGTCCAGCCTCAACCCTCACTCCACCATCGCGGCCAAGGCGCTGGAGGCGATCGAGGCCGCGATGAACCCGACCGAGACGGCCAATCTGGACCAGTCGGATGTGCAGTAGTGCACCGCGTCGGTCGTTTGGTCGTGTTGCTCTAGATTGTACAGGGTGGCTTCGATGCCCGTCGACACACAATTGCGAATGTACAGTAGTGCTGCACAGTTGCCCTTGCCATCGCGCCGCTACTTCTTCAGGTTCGCCAGGAGCGGCGAGTCGCCCGCAACCTTGTACTCCTTCGCACCCACCGTGCCGACCCGGCCCTGTGCCCAGCACCGCGCAAGCCGAGACGCGTGGAGTGCGCTCGGTGTCAGCCAGGCTGGCTGACTCATGGCCACGCGCCGTCGCCGACTGCACGGCGCGCGCTCGTACCTCGATGCCAAAGGTGGTCCAGGTCACGACGTTGCCGTCGGTCTTCTCAAAGGACGCCCACGAGATGCCGTTGGCCTTGCGGAGGGTGACTTCCACCTTCACCGACAGCACGCTGAATTTGCTCTCGTCCGGCTTGATGGGCTGGAAGAGCTCGTACCGCTTCTCGAAGACGCCGTTGCCCTCCTGCACGAGGCGCACGTTGATCTATTCCCGGCGAACACCCGCCGGCGGCGTCCCCATGCACGCCGTTGAGCTCGTTCGCGCTCGGGCATGCGGATGCTGCGGTGTGCACGCCGCCCGTACCGCGGTCTCCTCAAAGGTGATGGACGACTTGTCCTTGTCGACCTTCTTCGCAAAGATGGACGCGATCACCTGCGTTGGCGTCTGGTACCAATCCAGGCGGCAGTCCACGCGCTTCTCCTGGTCCGGCTTGGCCTGGCGCGCCCGCACGCCTTTGCCACCAGCGTGCAGGACGCGCTGTAAGCACCTGTCAACTTGCTAGCCAGCTCGCTGCGGTCCGCCGCGTGGTCGTACCGCCTCGAGGTAGCGATGGCGGCCGGTCTTGCAGCCCTTGATCTTGAGGAACTCTTCAAACTCGAGCACGCGCCGCGAACAGCACGACCAGCCCTTGGAGCCCTCGTGGAAAACGGGCTGGCCCGGGTGGAACCTAGTACGAGGCGCGTGCACCACCGAAGTAGTCGCTGCGTCAGTTGTTGAGAGACGTTCGGCCTCGGGCTCCGCCTGCCTTGGCCGGTGGTGTACACGCAGGACGTGGGGCCCTCGCCATCCGCGCCGTCGTCGCCGTAGCGGTGCTTGCAGCCGCTCCGCTTGCACGACGTGCCCGGCGGCACCACCGTGCCCTCCGGATCGTCCTCAATGACGGCGTCCACCAAGAGCGCCCGCTGTAGCAACCCCCGCCCGCACGACGCCAGGCCCGGCCAAAAAGGCGGCACGGTTAGGTGCCCTAAACTGGCCTCGCTCCGCAGCCGGCGGCTCCGGCCAACGCACGCCGGCCGACGCTGGGCGCTTCGGTGCGGCGGCGGCGCTGCCGCTGATGCTGGTCGACGCCAGCGCGGCGGCGGCCGCGGCGGTGCTGGCGGCGGGCGTGGGCGTGCCGTAGACCTCAACGGCGCCGTCGCTCATGTTGTTGTTGGGGCCGGACTGGCTCAGGTCGGAGAAGACCGGCGCCTCGACCTTTTCGGTACTGTGGGGGCCTGTTCCACGTGCCGCAGTCCTGCTGGTACAGCGGCGGAGAGGTTAGGAAGCCGCGCGGCGCTCGCCGCGGCGGGCCGCCCACCGGTGCGTACCGGTGGCACAGCCGGGGATGGCCATGAACTCGTCAAAGTCGGTCACCCGCTTGTTGCAGCAGGACCAGCCCTTCAGGCCCTCGTGGAAGACCGGGCCGCCCGGGTGGAAGGTGCACGCGTCGTCCGTCGTGTTGTCCTCATCGTACTCCTACATGCATCGGCCTCCGCGACTTTGGTACCAGGTCGCGCTGTCAGCCATCCGCCTGCATCACGGCTACCCCCGGCTCCCTGCAGCGACGCAAGGCGCACCTTGCCGCAGCCGCGGCGGTTGCACCGGACGATGCCCATGGTGGGTTTCCCCGTCCTCTCGCGGCACTTCCCGCGAGCGACGTCCAGCAACAGGTCCTGGTTGCTCCAGCTGAAGAGCGACAGCAGCGTGGCGGACCACCGTTTCCTGCGGCGTTCCGTCCCTTAAGGCGCCTGCTTAGGCTGCGCGCCGCCGCCGTTTAGACTGCGTCGTCGTCCGCTGCGTCGTCGTCCGCTGCGTCGTCGTCCGCTGCGTCGCTCGTTTTTTCGCGCCAGATCGCCATCGAATGTTCTGGAAAAAATCTTCGCGTCCGTCGCAGTCGCCGCTGTGATGCTGCCGTGGCGGACGGCCGCTCGGGATGCCCACTGGGCCGAACGAGGAGACGGACGCCGGGGGTCAAGGGAGGACGCAGACGCCAGGTCGAGGGGGGACGCAGACAACGCCCACCGGGCGCAGGGAAGAGGCAGAGAGAAGCCGTCGCTTGCAGGGCCCAAAGCAAGGCACACGAACGCATAGGGCCCAGAATGAAGAGCGTCGTGTGGAACATGGATGCGTGCACTTCATCGATACGGATTGCCGTATGCGGCAGGGGCACCCAGCCACTGGGCTGAAGAAAGGCCTGCCTGATGCATTGATTTGGGCCGGTGATGGTACACTGTACAGGGGGGGAAAGGGTGGGCAGAGGGCTGATCACTCGCGCGCTCGTGCCTAGGGCTTGCCCGACGTCGGCGAGACAGGCTCGCCATTCGCCACGCTCTCCACCGCCTTGAGCAGTTTCCGGCTGCGCCACGCCAGCATCCCCAATGAGACGCTCACACGGGTCTCCATTAGCGCCCTCGCCCACAACAGACGAGCCTTTTCCCGCACGATCCGGTCCGTACCGCGCGCCCAGGGCGCTCATGCCCAGCGTCTGCAGCTTCTCGTCGTCTAGCTTGAGCATGTCGGCCCACGTCATGCCGTCAAACAGGCTCGAGTACTTGTGCAGCCGCAGCGTTTTGAGCCATCCGGGGATATCTGCAGCCACCGCCGGCAGGCACCGACGGCCATGCGCAGCGGCGAGTCAGCACCGAGCAAGGGAAGAACCCGAACGCACATTGGCGGCACCGGACCTTCCGGAATGCCGCCACTGGCGTCCTTGCTGCCGCCGTCCGCGGCCGCGCTGCCAGCAGCGGGCCCTGTGGCGGTGTTGACAGTCAAGTGTGCGGCGCTCGTCGCGCCGACCGATGCGCGCCGCTGCTGGCGTGCGGCGATTTGCAGCTTTACTCAAGCAGCGTCAGTCGCCAAGCGCCAATCTCTCTCATAGTGCAACACCCAACGCACCTTGGTTGCGTCGGAGGCAGCGCCAGCCGGCGAGGCGCTGCCGCTGCCGCCCGTAGCGCTGGCGGTAGGAGACGCCAAGCTGCGCGCCACGACCGCAGAGAACGTGGGTGCGTTCGGCGCGGTGGCCACGGAGAGAGTGCCGGCGGGCGGCGGCGGCGGTGGGGGCGGGGCCTGCCCGGCAACGCCCGACGCCGGGCGGCTGGTCGCTGCCTGCCCCGCGCCGCGCGGTGACTCCACAGGGGCACGCTGGGGCGAGGTCATCGACGGCTTGGCGCCGTCAACAGCGGGGCCCGTGGCGAGCGCGGCCGGAGCGCGCGCCTTGTAGGGCGCCGCCGCGGCCACCGCCGCCGCAGTAGGCTTGGGCGTCGTGATCGGCGGTGCAGTTCCCGCGGCCGTCGCCGTCGCCGCCGCCCCCGCCGCCGCCGCCGCCGGGACCGCCTGCGGTCCAGGTGGGGGCGTGGCCGCTTTGGTGGCCGTCGGGCTGGCCAGCTCGGACGGGCGCAGGGGGCCCAGCTGGCCCGGCGCCGGCGCGAGCAGGCCCGATGACGGCGTGGGCGGGGCCGGCACGGCGCCTGCGCGCGGCGTGGTGGCCGCGCCGGCGGCGGGAATCGCCACGCCCGGCACGGGCGGCGCCGGCCGGAGCGGCTTGAGCGGGTCGCGTCGCGTCGCCGAGGCCGTGGCCGCTGCGGGTACGCCGGTCGGCAGCACGCCGCCCATGGACGGCACGGACGGAATCGTCGGCACGGTCGTTCCCGTCGGGCTGCTGTGTGCGGGGACACCAGGCCGCAATCAGGGCGGGCGCGCGTGGCACCATGTGAGCGGCCCTGCAAAATAGTCCAACGTTGGGTGGCGTTGGTCGTCGTACAAGAGGGAGGTGCTGCTGCCCGACGCGCTCGCGGCCCACAGCTCGGTGGACGTCGAGATGGCGGCCAGGCCGGGCAAGTTGCTGCCGCTGTGGCGGTCGTACAGGCGGCGGTTCGCCGAGCTCGCCGACTATGCCACACGACCAAGCGCGCAACGCGGGAAGGCCATGCCGACCGTGAGCATCCCATGCAGTCGTTGCTGCTCCACGGCGCCGGTGCTGCAGGACGCACCTCCGACTCGGAGGGGGATTCGTTCGAGGTGTGCACGGGCGGCAGCTTTTGCAGCAACCGCCGCGACGCTTCCATCTCGCGCTGGTCAAACTCTTCCAGCAGCGACTCGGGCCCGACTGGGCGCACGCCGGCCGTCCCCGAACGCCTGCCGTCCAACCGCGCCGCGGTCAGCGTTCCGTGGCGTCCCGGCGTCCCCGGCGGCCCGCTTATCAGCATGGGCCGGCAACGTACCGACGTCCTCGGCTACGGACGACCGCGGCGACACGAACGACGCCTGCGGCGACAAGATGGACACAATCGGGTCCTGCACCCCCGCACCAACCACCGCCGCCGTCGTAGAGGCTCCCAGGGCCCGCGGTCAGCGGCCGGGGCTCGCCGCGCGTGCCTCCGCGTCTCGGGCTGCGTGCGTACGCGCTTCGCCATTTGCTCCAGCACGGTCATAAAGAAGCGAACCTGCAGCGGCGTGCAGTACCGGAGGAGCGCGTAGAGCACCGTGGTCCGCTCGCTCTCGTTCTGCGCCGCAAACCTGTTGCCCAGCCCGCACCACGCCGTTGTGGAGGCCCCGCACCCCCCCCGGCCCCCCACGCTGCCGTCAGCCCGACGCTGCCCGAATCGCGGTCCACCGCCGGCCGCATGGCCCCAGCGGCGCACCAGGTATCGATCACGCGCAGCTCCTCCTTGAACGAGTCCAGCAGTTTCACCTCCGAAATCTGCTCCAGCATCTTTTCGTAGTTGGACAGGTCCTCGAACCAGCGGTCGATAGTGCGCGCCTCGGTGCTCGGGTAGTGGCCGGCGAGGCCCGGAGCGCCCTCGCCGAACGGGCGGCGGCCGTTGGCAAACGCAGCGACCGCGGCCGTGTCCGACGTCGGCCGCGGCCGCTGCGCATTCATGCGCCGCTCCCAATCTTGGCTGAACGGCCGCGCCATGGTGAGGCCAACATGTCCGCGCCGCGCGCGGGGGCGGGCGGGGGGCACACAGCAGCAGCAGCAGCAGGCGGGCGGGCGGGCGAGCGAGCGGCGCGATCGCTCGGCGGCAGCAGCGGCGCGATGCGGCGACGGCGCGGCCGCAGTTTCCCCACACGGCCCCAGAGGCGGTTCCCTCTCTAGGCGGGCGGCAGCGCTTCGCGGGTTCGGTCGCGGCAGCGAGCGGCGCGGGGCGCGGCGGTGAGAAGGCGGTCCCTACTCGGAGGCGGGCCGGTGACGTCGCCGACGGCCCGCGTGCGGCGACGTGCCCAGGCGCAGCGGCTTGTGTGCCGGCTAAGCGGCGCGGAGATGGGCCGTCACGGTGACGCCACTCGCGGCCGCGGCCCAGCGCGGTCCAGCAACGTGCACCTTTGCGGCCGCTGCAGATCCACCGCACACCAGCAATAAGCGGGAAGGGAAAAAAAGGAGAAGGCGGACGCGGAGGGTGCACGCCACGATGTCCTCTTCCACGCGCAGCAGCAGCAGCCCGGCAGGCTGCCCAAGCAGGCGCCGGCTGTGTCCAGCACAGCACGGCGGGCTCGCCCTTTTCCCTTCTGTTCGCCTTGGTCGCGTCCAGGCGCCGTCTGGCCGTCTTGGCGCTCGGCGGTCGTGTCCCCAAGTGCGTCGCCGTGCTGTCCTCCGACCTGCTCTTGGGCGCGTCGACCACGCGTGTTCCTCCTCGCCCTGCCGCGTTGGTCCCTGCGCGTGGCGGCGGCCTCTACGCCGCCTTCCCGCCTTCCCCCGCCCACCAAACAGGCGCGTCCGCAGGCGTCCGCCGGCAACACGCGCTGTGGAATGCGCACTTCTGGCGCCAAAAAAAAAGTGGGGGGAAAAAGAAAGAGACCGCGGCCGAAGGCGAAGGGCGGGTACCCACGCACACCCCCGACGCCGCGCCCACGCATGCCCGCAGGCAGCAAGGTTAAGCCCACGGCGAAGAGGGGCAACGGGGGGAGGAGGACGTGTAGGGCACGCGGCGCTCCAAGCGCCACGCTGCTCTTGAGAGATCGCCGGCGCAGGATTGGGGCGCAGAATGGTTCAGCCGAGGTGACAGACGCTGGGAGAGCGCGTTAAGACAGGCGGAAGACCAGCTAGCTGCTGCCTGGGCGGCACACGTAGGGGCGCCCTGTATGCGGGGCGGGGCGCTGCCGTGCTCCTCCCCATGCGGCCCGATACCAGAGGTCAATCGCTTCGACAAAGATTATTGTTTTGGGAAAGGCTATGCATACAACAATCGGAACGACGCGCCGCTCCGAAAAAAAGGGTGGTGGGCTGCGCTGCGGGGCGACGCTCAGCACAACGGAACGCACAATGGCCAACACCAAAGATAAACCTAAAGGAGGATTTTACAAAGAAAGAGGTGCTCCCCTTTCCAGTCCAGCCTTCTTGCGGGGAACGCACACGCGCCCTCATGCGAGCGCCAGGTAGATGATGAGGCCGATGATGCCAAGCAGCACGATGATGATCAGGGCCGTGATGATCTTGTTCGTCACGACGCTGGCGCGGACGACGCACCCCCACGATTGGGAAAAGGCGCACCCCGAGGGCAGGACACGGGGCCGCGCAGCGGCGTCGGCAGGCATGTCAGGGGCGCACGTTCCAACCAACGACGAGCGCCGCCGCCGCTCGCGGCGGCTGGCCGTTGCTGCCGCTAGAAGCCGTACCGCCGTGCCATGCCCTTGAGGATGCGCGTGCTCCGGCCGAGCGTGTCGTCCACCTCGTCGAGCTGGCAGGTCAACCAAGCGCGCACGCGGGCGGACGGCCGCGCCGGTCAGCCGGCGATTGCGCGGGGGTCGTGGTGCTCCGGCAGACGTCTCCGTACCGTCTTGCTGGCGCGTTCGAGCTGCTCGCGCTGGCTGCCGAGCGTGCCCAGCACGTTTCGCCCGATTTCCTCTGTGGCCGCACGAACTCCAGCTCCCGCTCCGACCCGCCCGCTCAAAGGTCAAACCGGTCGTGTGGGCCGCCCCCGCGCCCCCCACCACGGCCGAGGCACGGCCCCCGCACCGGTCTCGTTGCCGATGGCAATGGCCTCCTTCAGCCGGGCGTTGGACGCCTCCATGCGTGCGTTGCTGTCCAGCAGGCGCTGGCGCTGGTCCGTGGAGTTGCGGTCCAAGTCGCTCATGGTCCCCGCAAAGAGCTCGTCGCGGTCGCTCACCGACGAGATACGTTTCTGGGCGGCCGTGCGAGGCAGCTCCGCGTCGCGGCCTGGCACGTCAGCGGTCACACCCCCGCCGTGGCCGTCAGCAGCATCGGACGTCGACGCACAAAGTCCTTCTCAAGCTGCAGGTAGTCCGACTTGTACGTCTTGTACCGCTGCTGGAGCTTGGCCCGTGCGGCGGCCGGAATGTTGCGGAGCTCCAGGTCCATTTGCTCCAGCTGTACGGCACCACCACCCCAGCATTGCGCGAACTCGCGCAAGTTGAGTCGTGCGCCTTCCTCTCTGTCGCTGGTGGGCAAGCGGGCCGTACAATTTCGTCGGCCTCCTCGAGTTCGCGCTCAACCATCCGGATCAGCTCCTTCCGCTTCTCTGCAGCGAGCGCGCACGCTACGCGACGAACTCGCGCGCGCGCGGCGTTAGCGGCCTGCCGCGAGCGCGTGCGGCTGGAGCGGGCGCGCGTGCGGCACGTACCGCCGGTGGCCGACGGAATTTGCGAGTTGATGCGGCGGCTGATGGTCGCCGTGAGCTGGGTGTAGTCATTTTGGTACGCGTCAAAGACGCTCGAGCCGCTGGGCTCGTTGGCCATCGTCGCGGTGCTCCGTTGCGCGGCGCGGCGCAGTCCGGCGAGTGTCCGGGGGCGCGCTTGAAATTGGTGGTGTGCTGGCGTCGTCCGCTTCCCGTGACGCGCACGCACACGAACACCGCTGCCGCCGCAGCCGTTGCGGGGACTCGCCCGGGGGTGTCCCTGGAAGGTGGCTGGACGGGGGGCCGCTGCCGCTCGCCCGTCGCGTGCGTCCTGCGCTGCGTCGTCGTCTCCTCTCACGAAAGCGACAGTGGCAGAACGGCGGCAGAAACGCCGGCCGCGCCAGCGCGACGCCACAGCGACGCCACCGGCAGAACAGCGGCAGAACAGCGGCAGAACC
>Ga0180216_1002487_pt1 | contig 15258 bp, 20 predicted proteins | sample eDN3rd37CBELigMG_FD_128879 | JGI IMG/M metagenome (GOLD analysis project Ga0180216, IMG submission 128879) | Enriched Miracle-Growth compost microbial communities from Emeryville, California, USA - eDNA 3rd pass 37_C BE-Lig MG (version 2)... ... | reverse complement strand
GCGGGGCCGGGCAGTGCGCGGGGGCCATGGGGCCCCGGCCGGCCCCGCCCACCCCCTTTCGCCCCCCGGGGCCCCCCGGGGACGCCCCCCCCCCCCCCCCCCTCAGCGCTATGAACCCACGGCACTCCCACGGCCGTTCCTAACCCCGAACCGCTGAGCACGCCACACGCGTGTCGCCTTGCAGACGTCGGTGAACGGCGACGTTTCTATTCCGATCCCGGTCGTCCAGACCACGGTGCCCATGTACGCCGTCACCGAGCACAAGCCGCCGCCGCCGAGCATGGGCAAGAGCTGCCTCAACGAGTTTGGTAACATCGCCTTTATGATCTGCGGCAGTGCGTCCTCGGGAAATGCCCGCGTCACCCGCGCACCCGCTGTCGCTTACCATGCACCCCTCCGTCCGGCTTTTTGGGGTCCGCCGCACGGCACTAGTGGGCCTGCCCATGGCGCTGATGTACATCTTCCTGTGCTTCGCGCTGTGCCTCATGGTCATCGGGCTGCCCTACGCCAAGATGCTCCTGCAGCATGCGCTCCTGTGTCTCCGCCCCTACGGCAGCGAGCTGAGGTCGGTGCGACAGCGCCGCCGCCATCGCAGGCCCCTCCCGGACGAGGCTCACGCCTACCGGTTCCCCTCCCCTCCCTGCGCTTTGGTGGCGCGTAGCCGGCCGCACCGCCGCAAGCCGGGGGCGCTGTTTGTGTGCCTCAACATCTTTTGGGTTGCTACCTTCGGCTGGATGATGTGCGCTATGCACTTCATGATCGCACTGGCCATGTTTGCGTCGATCATCTTCATCCCGTTCGGCATCGTGCACTGGCGCCTGGGCGTTCGCATCATCTGGCCCATGGGCCTGATCGAGGAGACGCAGGTGGCGCTGGTGCCCACGCTCGTGACAACCACCGCGCCTATGGCGGCGGCCTACGCCGCGCCGGCCGGGTCGGACGTCGAGTCGGCGTGACCGGCGTGGGCGTTGGCGCCGCCGGTCGCCCGCAAGCGTGTGCAACTGGTTTCCTTGGTATTAGCGCCCTGGTGGCTGTACATGGACGAGGATTGTGTCGTAGTCTACACCAACTGCTGCAATTGTAACGCGCCAAATACACTGTGTACACTAGCTCCCGCCTCCCGGCACGTTCAGCTCGGCCCGCAGCGACTCCATGAGCAGCCGCGTAGTCAAGTCTGCAGCATGGCGACGCTTACGGGACATCGCGGATCACTGAGTTTGGCGCCCTTTTGAAGCGGCTTTGCGTGGGCGGCACGGTACCTTCTACAGACGCCGTCGCATCGCCGTTGGAGACCGCTTGGTCGAGGCGCAGCTTGCGCTCGGCGCAGGCGAGAATCTGCTCCTCGATCGTGCCCTCCGCCACGAGCCGGATGACCCGCACCGGCCTGCTCAACCGCCGTTGGAAAGCAATGGGGCCGGGTGGGTGAGAGACGGCCCAGCCCGCTTCCAGGGCGTGGGCGGCCGGCGTCGCACTTGGTCTGGCCCACGCGGTGGCAGCGGTCCTCGGCCTGCCGGTCGTTGTGCGGGTTGAAGTCGAGGTCGTGGATGACCACCGTGTCGGCCGAGGTCAGGTTGATGCCCACGCCGCCTGAGAGCCCGCGCGGCTAGCACAATAAATGGCCGCCGTGTGAGTGCCTTGCGGCATAGCAGCGTGCTGCAGGCCCCTTTGCAAGCGTACCAGCGCGGGTCGTCAGGAGAAACGCAAAGATGTCGGTGTCTTGATTGTACAGGTCGATCAGCGCTTGTCTGCAAGCGAGACATCGGCGTAAACAGTGGCGACTTTCATTCAGATCGGGCTACTCGTGGCGCTCGCAGTAGACCGCGCACGCACCGCTCGTCGACGGGGGTGGAGCCGTCCAGCCGTGTGAAGGGCAGGTCCAGCACGTCCATGAGCTCCTCCAGCAAGTCCAGCACGACCACAAACTGCGAAAAGATCAGCACCCGGTGGCCCTGGCCCTCCGCCAAGAGTACAAAGCGGACGTGACATGTATGGGTGACTGATGCCTTCTCCACTTTCACTTGAGCCAGTCGCGCCCGGCACCTCGGCGCGGAGGCGCGGCAGCTCTTCACGCAGGTAGGTGAACTTGGCCGAGTCCATGAGCAGCTCGGGCGGGAGCGCAAACTTGTCCTTGAGCGCGCGGCTGCCCTGCACGAGCTCGTTCAGCTCCATGTCGCTCATGACCGACATGTCCTCGCGAATGTACTCAACGTCCGCCTCCGAGTACTTGGGGTCCTGGCCACCGTCGCAGCCGCTCAGCCTCAGATCGCGGCCGTCAGCGACCGCCCGTGCGTGCTGCGCCGCGCTCAGGCGAATGCGCACGCACCTTGCGGATCAGGGTCGCCATGGTCGGCAGCATCTCGTCGGTGTAAAAGACGCGGAGCAGGGCGGGGTGGTTGGCCGCCTTGCGCAGCTGCATCAGCACGTTCGACCCGCTCGCTTGGGAGCCGTTGGCGCGCGCTGCCAACTCGGGGGCCGCAGCCGTGCGTTTGGGGCTAGCGCAGCGCATCAGTGCGAGCCCATCATCGGCCCAGCGCACGCAGCAATGTTCGCCGTACCGATCTGCTCGCGCGACGCTTGCAAGATGCTGGTGTAGATGCCGCGCTGCCGCTCCGACATGGCGCACCGGCGCACCTCGTCCGTCTTGGGAGGCAGCTGGTTCATGACCTGCGGGGTGCGAACGAAACGAACCCCAGCCAACGGACAACCCCGTCAGTTGCCGCTCTGGCGCATGGCCACGCGACCGGCCGTGCGCGCACCTGCGACTTTTTCCGCCGGAGCACAAACGGCGCCATGATCCGCTTGGCCCGCGCGACACGCTGCGAGGCGACCAGCGCATCTTCCGCGGAGCGCGCCGCCGGCGTGCCGACGCCAAAGGCGGCCAGCAGCTCCGAGGCATCTCCGCCCAAGAGCGCGGGCGACGTGAACTGCAGCAGCGCCATCAGCTCGCCGAGGTCGTTCTGAAGCGGCGTCCCCGTCAGCAAGATGCGCTGGCGCGCCTGCACAGGCGAATGCAAGCTGCCAGAGCGACGCATGCCGAGGCGGTGAGCCGGAGCCAGCGTGCCACGGCTGGCACTCTTCGCCAAGCCGCCGCACCTTGAGCCGGTGCACGTGCTGGTAGCGCTGCGAGGCCGCGTTCTTCATGAGGTGGCCTTCGTCGAGGATCAGGCAGTCCCAGCGGTAGTGGCGCAGAAAGGTACGATCGTCCTTCTGGCCCGACACGATGTTGTACCTGCCGCGCCGCCCCGCCCCGCCACCCCCCAGCCACCGGCGCGGTTGAGCAGCGGTAAGCATGGCGCCACGCCGTGGGTGCCAGGTCCGGCATTCGCCTGTACGTGGTTATCATGACGTTGAACAGCTCGTCGACCGACGTCCCGTCTTCTTCCTCGGCCGACAGCAGGGCGATACGCTGCTCCAGTCGCTCCTTTTGCGAGCCTATCCACACAGTCCGCACACAGTAGAGTGCAGCGCGAGAGGCTTAGAACTGGTGCCGCCAACACCAGCCTTATCCAAAGTAAGCCTCGCGGACCGTAGTAGAGCTCGACATTCAGTGTCGGACACCACCGCTCCAGCTCCCGCAGCCAGTTGTCTGTCGTGCCCGCCCCTCCCGGTAGGTGGCCCTCACAAGACCGCATTAGGCACGGTGCACCGAAGCAAAGACGCCTGGAAATAGTCGATGCGGACCGATCGTGGACGACGGCACGATGATGAGGTGCGGGCCACGCGCGCCAACGCCGTACAGGTGCGCCAGAAACGCAATCACTTGGGCCGTCTTGCCGAGGCCCTGGGAGCGCGACAGCGGGCGCACGCGCGGGCACACATTCCCCTGTTCAGTCCACAGCCTTCGCAGCTGCCAAATTGCCCTTGTACCGGTGCGCACCATCTCGTCGGCGAGGATGCCACCGACGCCATGTCGCCGCAGCAGGTTGAGCCAGCTGATCCCAACGAGCTGGTAGTCCTTGAGGGTCAGGGACGGCGCGAGCAGGGCCGGCTGCGCCAGCGCGAACGGCGGCTCCGACGCCAGCTCGCGCGGCCGCGACGGCGACGACGATTCCACCTGTGCCGGTGCCATGTGCACGTAGGCTGCACGCACGGACCGTCAGCAAGTTATTGCGTCCAGCACCGAGGTTCCATGCGTCGGCCCCCACCACCACGCTGTGATCGTCTGCCGCCGCGACCTGCGCCAGCGGCAGCAGCGGTGGCGGCGGGTGGACGGCGTCGATGTCCGCGATGTCGTCGTCCGAGTCGCTGATGTGGTCGACGTCCTCGTGTCCGCCGGAACGCGGTGCATGCACGCCCATGGCCGCGCGCAGGCGCCGCGAGAGCGCCTCGCACCGCGAGATGACGTCGTCGATCTCGAGGCCTTCCTCGACGGCCGCGCGGTACCGCTCGTGCAGCGCCAGCAGCTGGGGGTGCGCGTCCGCCAGCGACGCGAGCTGCGCGGTCAGCACAGCGTAGTCGCTGATCGGGCGCAGCGCCAGGACGGCGGCGGCGTCTGCCGGCGCCACCAGCCTGCTCAGCACGGCCTCGGTGCTGGCGTTGAAAAAGTCCAGGACGCGGCGTTGCACTGTGTCAGGCAGGCCCAGCACGGTTGGCCAGTCATCCATCGCGTCAATGACCGACGCTGCGCCCCAGTGGGCACGCGGCTTCGACGGGGGTGCCGCGTACCGATCGGATCGACGTCGTCGGGGTCTGGCAGGGTCTTTGTGCCTGCCGGCGCGGCATCGCTCGCCGGGGCGGCCGATTTGCCGCGCTTGCGTGGCGGAGCCGCCGGCGCCGCGTCCACGTCGATCACGGGCGGCGGCGACGGCTCGGCCGACGCGGGTGCGTCCCCGCCGCTCTGCCGCAGCCGCAGGCGCCGCAGGGTGGGTCGCGGCCGATCGCGGTCGGCGGGCGCGGAGGCGGGCGTCGTCGTCGCCGCCGCCGCCGCCAGTGCTGCCGGTGCGGTGCGAGAAGGGGCCGCGTCGGTGTCGAGCAGGACGGCGGCGGCGGCGTCCAGGTCGCCGTCGGCGGCCACGAGCGCCGCTTCCAGCTGGTCTCGCGGCACGGTCGGCAGCACGCGCGCGAGCTCGTCGGTCTGCCGCCGCAGGGCGGCGACGTCGGCGCGCTCGTTTGTCGGCGTCCCCGCCGAGCCGCTGCTGATGCCGCTGCTCGCGGACGTGCCGAGGGAGCCCGCGGGCGCGGCGTCCTCGTCGTCCGACGATTGGATCACGAGGGCACGCCGGTGCAGCGGCACCCCCGTCGACAGGCGGCGTTGCACCGCCGGCGAGGGGCTGGTGGCGGCGGCGGCCGCGGCGGCGGCCGCGGCAGGGACGGAGGGCCGCCGCGCGGTCCGCTTGGGCGACGGCGACGGCGACGCCAGCACCATCAGGTTCGGGGCCGGCTGGAAGCGGAACTGCTGCAGCGCCGCTGCAAACTGCTCGCGCGGCCCGGTGGCTGGCGCCTCGTCCTCCTCGTCGCTTGCGGGCACGTACAGCGTGTCCAGCTGGGCCCCGCCACTTTGCGCCCGACGGCTGGGCGGCGTCTTGGCGCCGAACGGCGGCGGGGGCAGCGGCACGGGGGCCCGCCCGCCATCGTCGTCGTCGCTGTCGTCCGAGAGCACAAGCGAGGACGCAGCCCGGCCTCCCGGGCGCCGCCGGTGCACCATGGGCGACGGCGACGGCGGGGCGGCGGGCTTCAGTGGCGGTGGCGGGGCCTCCGTGTCGCTGTCGTCGTCGGAGAGCACGCGGGCTCGACGCCGGTGCAGGCCCGCCATGTCGGCGGCCGCAGCGGAGCGCTCCAACCTCAGCCGCAGACCACTTTGGCCATGTCAAGATCGGTCCCGGCTCGTCGCGTCGCTGCTGCTTAACTGCGTTCAGGCAGCCCAGTGCGCCGCCGCCGCCGCCGTCGTCGTCGTCCTTGGGCCGTCCGCACAGCGTTGGCGTCCTCGTCGTCGCGGTCGTCCTTGAGCCGTCCACCTGGTTCTTGTCGTGCTCGCCTAGTACCTCTCAAACAAAGCCTCCACTTCCCCAAAGCATCCCCCTGTGTCCTCTGCGCGTCGTCCTCTGCGCGGCGCCCTCTGCGCGGCCTCCTCTGCGCCCTCCTCTGCGCCCTCCTGTGCGCCCTCCTCTGCGCCCTCCTCTGCGCCCTCCTCTGCGCACTTCTCTGCGCCGTCCACGTGGCCAATTATGACGTCATCGATTCAAAAAGCGCGCCAAAACGCACGATGGCGGACGCCGACGCCGTCGCGGCGGCGGCGGCCGGCGCCGCTGCGCCGCTGCCGCCCGAACCGCCGCTGACGACGTCCTCCGCCATGACGGCGCCACCTCCGGTAGCGGCACTGCCGCCGCTCGCAGCCGCGGGACCAGGCCCGCAGCAACTGCCGCGGCCCGTACCGCCGCCGCTGGCCGCGCTCCGCCGCCGGACGCACTCGTCCGGCAGCCCGCCCGCAACCGGCGGCTCGGCGTTCTTGTTCACGCCGGACGTGCGCGAACGGTCGCCGCTGACGTCGCCGTCGTACGTGCCAGGCGTGGCAGCACCAGCGGACCGGCCGGGCGCGTGCTCACCAGGTTGGCCCTTTTTTTCTTGGCCGTGGCTCCCCCCGCGCTGCAGCGACGTCGGCCACGCGGCGTTAGGCAGCACGAGCCTGCCGCGGCACGCGGTGGCCGGCACGCCGCCCGAAGCCCTGGCCCCGTCGCTGAGCGCGGACCGCAGCGGCGGCCTCTTTGAGACGCGGCGGCCCAAGCTGTCGGCCGACCTCACAGAGATTCGGTACTCGGACAATGTGCGCGAGTACCGCCTCCGCCGGCCGTGGCGGGCGGCGGTGTCGCCGCTCGACGTGCTCTGGATCGTCGTCGTGGGTGTGCTCTTGCATATCGTCTACCAGCGGGAGCCCGCCGACGGGTGGCCGCAGCTGGCCGTCGCCGCCGTCCTGGTGCTGGGGTACTACCTGTACAAGGCCGCGCACGTCACCGAGGGTAGGCAGGAAACGCCGCACAGCGTCGCTGTAGGCGCGCCCGCGCTGACGCGTCCGCGGGCGATTTGGGCGCGGCGGGAGCGGGCGCGGCGACGCAGAATCGCTGCTGGCCGTGCGCGACCTCGGGCTGCAGATCCACACGCGGTACCTCCTGGGCGCGCAGCGCACGCGCTTCATCGACCGCGCGCACATTGCCGACGTCATCCTGAACGAGGGCATCACCTTCCAAGCGGTCATCTACTACATGGCCGTGATCCCCGAAGGCCAGGACCGCCTCATAGTCGTCTTTGACGTACGCCCAGACTGCGGCCGCAACAGCGCATCGGCCCCCCGCCGTCCTAACCGCCGATGGGTGGCCAATCGTGAGCGTCGTCCACGCCCGCAGCATCTGCGGCCGCGGCTGGACGTGCTGCTCCACGTGTACCGCGGCGTGCGCGCGGTCATGTTCAACGAGCCGGAGCAGCCCGAGGGGGAGGCCAGCGGCACGGGGACGCCGCTGCCGAACGGGGCGGGCTAGGCTAGGTGGGAAAGCGAGGCGCGGCCCCCCGCGGGCGAGGGGGGCCGCGCCGTCGCATGTACAGCCAGAAGGTTGGTCCGTGTATAGTACAGGCTTAGACGTGCGCGGGTACTGTACAGCCAAGCGACGAACGCGTCATGCAACGGTGGGACAGAATGCATGCGGGTGGAGATGGAGGGCGGCGCAAAAAGTTCATGCACAAATAGATTTACGGGCGCCGCGGGCGCCGAATGCTCTCCTGCGCGTTCTGCGCTGCCGTCTACTTGTTGTGCCAGATGAAGTTGCGCAGCGAGTCCCACACGTCCGAGTCGTTGTAGAGGTACTGCATCGAAGCCTGCAACGACGGCTGGAGCGACTTGCGCTCGTGGCGGAAGAGCCACATCACCACGCCCCAGACCAGCGCGGCAAAGACCGGGTACGTCTGCGACGGCGCCGTAATGCCGTTCTTGTCCGCCGCGACGCTCGCCATGCCGATGAGAATGCGCGAGAAGAGGTACAGCACAATCTGGCGCGCCACGGCAGCGCGGCAGGGAGGCCATCCGCGCGGGTGAGGACACGCGCGCGCCGACCGGCCCCTCCTAAATCTGGCGGCGCACCTGGTAGTTGATGTTGTTGTACGGGCCAAAGACAATGTAGCCGCCGATGACGCCGGCCACAAAGGCGTGGTGGCTCTTCTCCTTGCCCTCGATGCGGCGCTGCAGCAGCATGAGCGTCTTCCAGATGAAGACAAACTTGCCCAGGTTGAACGAGTGCTGCCGCGTCGCCGTCAGAATGAACTTGGCGTGGTCCTTGAAGCTGCCGCAGGCGGTGGAAGCAGTGAATGGGCCAGGTGCAAGGTGAGCACGCGAACGCGCGTGCGGCGGCCGCCCGGGTGGACACGCCGTACCTGCCGCTCCGGAAGAGGAACGACATGACCAGCGCGTGCGGGAAACGGATCTTGGCGCCGTAGACCAGGCCATTGCGCGCGCCCTTGACGATCGCGAGCACGTCGTGGTGCCGCGGGTCCAGCACGAAGCGGGTGAGGGCGTCCATGGCGGGGCGTGCGACCAAGCACCGCGTGCCGCTGTACGCTTGCAGTATGGTGTATGTGGGGGCCTGGCCTGCCGCCGACGCCGGCCACAGCCGGCAACGGGTGGTCCAGCGCGTCCGGCGTCGTCAGCACACGCTTGCCCACGACGCGCCGCGTGCCCGTTGCCCGGCGTCCAGGCGGCCGTTCCGCGCCTACCTTTCAACGAACCCTTCATCCGCCAGCGTCCGCCCGTGATGATGGCAGCGTGTGAGTGGGCGGCTGCGTGCGCGTCGTTGCCCAGCAGGGGGGCGTTCCCGCAAGTCGCGTTCGCCGCGGCCGTTCACAACGACGCGCCGCCAAAAAAAAACTGTGTGACGAATCACGTGATGTTTGATGATGTCATAAAAGCGCACTTCGTGACGTCACCTATGAAGCGGCGGTGCAACAGAGCGACGCAGGCAGAGAGGGCAGACAAGCGGCTGCACGCGGGCAGCAAGAGGGCAGCGTGCGGCAGGCAGTACGAGGCAGGGCAAAAATAGCATCCATTTTTGTCTTGTATCAAAAAGCAGCATCCATCATCTCCTCCGGCACCAAGCAATACCCTCAGGGTTAGGGTTAGGGTTAGGGTTAAACTAGGGCTAGAGCTATCACTGTGAGTTTTGGCGCGAAAATTTTGAACGGACATCGCAGAGGACGACGCGGACGACGCGGACGACCAAGACGAGGACAAGAGAGGAGGACAAAGACAAGGACAGAGAAGAAGATAGCACCATAGAGGACGAGGACGAGCAGCTTGTGACGGGCAGGATCGCGCCCCGGGACACTGCCGACCGCCTCGTCACCCTACGAGCCAACAGGCGGGCTGGGACGAGCGCGACCGCCATGGCGCGCCCGCCGCTCCACGGTGAGTCGCCTCGTTCATGCGGATGCGGCTTTTTGGTCTTTGACTTACGCGACCACGCCCGCGTCGTTAGCCCGTGTGCGTGTTCGCCCAGTGGAGTGCTGCCTGCGCAGCGACAGCGTGGCCGACACCGAGGTCGTCGCCCAGGCGGTGAAGCGGTACCTGGAGGAGCGGATCGGCAGCGTCGTCGAGCACAGCAAGGTCTCCGTGGCGGACGACGCCTTCCTCAGCGCCAACGTCGAGTCACTCGAGATAGGCGGGCGCGGCGACGACGGTACGATGCGGCCAGCAGGGCCCATGGCCAGCACGCACGACCGTTGCTCATCGGCTTCTGCGCTGTCGGGTCAGTTCCTGTGCAGGCCGCGAGTGCGTTGACGTGCGCCAGGTTGAGCTCATCGTGCACGTGTACCAGCTGGACGAGGAAGGCTCCGTCGAGGAGCGCGCCGAAGGCGACAAGGTGCCGTCTGCCCGCGAGTGGATGCTGCCGTCGCGCGAGCTGCAGGGCCTCTGGGAGAGGTGCCCTCCCCGACCGCCGCAGCCTGTGCATCGGCACGACCAAGGCTAACGCTCTACGCCTGGTGGTCGCTTCGCGCCTGTGCCGCCGCCAGCCTGATCTACGATGGCAACATCAAGACCAGCCTGCTGGACTACATCCACACCAGCCTGCTCTTTGCCGACCGCGGCGTCGACCCCAACATCATCTCCCTGAACCGGTACCACGCGCTCTCCAAGCGACACGCGGCAATGCTGTGCCCCTAATTATTCTCCTGCTGTTAAGGTGCCGCACACGACGCACAGGATGGTCCTCCTGCACGGCCCGCCCGGCACGGGCAAGACGAGCCTCTGCAAGGCCATTGCGCAAAAGCTGTCCATCCGCCTGGCGCAGCGGTACGTGTGCCACAAGTAGGTCGGGAGCCTGGGCGGCGCCCATCTCACACACGGCCATGCTGTAGTGCGCCGCGGCCTCGCAGCTTCCGCGCGTTCCAGCTGCTGGAGATCAACAGCCACAGCTTGTTCTCCAAGTGGTTCTCGGAGAGCGGCAAGCTCGTCCTCAAATTGTTCCAGTCCGTGCACGCGCTCCTGGACACGCCGGACGCGTTCGTCATCGTGCTCATTGGTAGCGGCCGCCGGCGTGTCGCGCACGGACCCCGTCGTCGGCCCTAACCTGTGCTCTCCGGTCGGGGGGAGGCGTGATTCAATGCGCAGACGAGGTGGAGAGCCTCACCGCGGCGCGGCAATCGTCCATGAGCGGCGGCGAGCCGTCCGACGCCGTTCGGGTGCGGGCACGGGAGTGAGCCCATGCGTCGCGCTCGCAGTGTCTGACGCTCTCTGCCAGGTGGATTCTGTACTTGGCCGTGGCAGGTGGTGAACGCCTTGCTGACGCAGATCGACTTGCTCCGGCGCCGGCGCAACGTCCTGGTGATGGCGACGTCCAACCTGACCAACGCGATCGGTACCGGCGCTGATGGAGAAAAAAAGGGTGGAGAGAGCGAGGCCAAGACTAAAGTCGCGTCGCGGGTTTTGTGCGGCGACGTAACAGACGAGGCGTTCCTGGACCGCGCGGACATCAAGCAGTTCGTCGGCCTGCCGTCGCGCGCCGCCATCTACCAAATCCTGCGCACGTGTCTCTTTGAGCTCATGCGCGTCGGTATCGTGGCGCCGCCGGTAAGCGGCGCGAGCGTGGGTGTCCAAGGCAAGGCCGACCTTACGCAGTCTGGTGGCCACGTTGGCATTGCGCTCGCCTCGCAGACGCCCCTGATGGAGCGGCAGGTGGTCGAGTACCTGCAGGAACCGCAAGCGCGCAACGACTCGGCGCGCGCGAGCCTGCGGCTGCTGGCCATCGCGGAGCGCTGCCAGGTGAGGGCCCCTCCCTCTGGCCGGAGCATGCGTTCCGCGCTTACCCAACGCGAGTATGCGACCGGCGCTCCTCCGATGGCGCCCACGCAGGGGATGAGCGGCCGCGCCATCCGCAAGATGCCGTTCCTCGCGCACGCCTACTTTGTCCAGGCGCCCGCGTGCACGCTGGAGCAGTTCCTGGACGCCATGGAGCGGGCGACGGAGCGCGAGCGCCAGAGCGTCCAGGCCCTCGGCCTCAAGAACGACAAGAAGTGATCGCTCATGCCCTGCATCCCTCCAACTGTACAGTACCGTTGTACGTGCAAACCCCTTTGTACAGGCACCGCCCCCATGCCATCGGCGATCATCGGCTCGTGAACGATCCGGCGGGCGGTCCGCCGGGCATCCATTTCCCTGGGCAATCCAACACCTGTGAACCCATCACCCGCACCGCTATGCTTCTCTCAGTTCTTCACACTGCCCTTGAAGCCCAGCCTGCGTACTTGCCCGCCTGTTGCGCAACGTTGGGCGCACGACGTGCGTCTGCATGTCTGCGGCCGAGCGGGTGGGGGGTAATTTTAAAATTTGGGGGGACAACTTTTGGCGCGCTTTTTTGTAACGGCGCCGGTCGACGGCGGCAGAACAACGGCAGAAATTTCTCTTCAGAACGGCAGAATCGCGGCAGAATTCGCGGCAGAGAAAAAATAACGGTACGCGCGACGACGCGGCGGACGCAGCGGACGACGAACGACGCCCTGAAGAGGCCTTGACGAAGAGGGACGAAGGAGAAGGTAACGAGGGCGAGGAGGAAGAGGAGAAGAGGAGGGGAAGTGGGACGACGAGAAAAAGACGAAAAAGAAGAGGCACGACGGAGGTGGTCCGTCCCAGCGGACCACGACGCCGAATGCGAGGAAGTGGACGAAGAGGACGGCGACGACGCAGGGAGGGAAGAGGGAGCACAAAGAAGGAGAGGAGGGACAGGTTTTCGATACTGCATCGCTCAAACTAACCTTGCTCCCGGCGACGTCGCGACTGCGCGCGAAACAGGCTGCCGTTGCTGGGAAAAGGTGCTCCGTGTGAGCGTGCTGACCTGCGGTCAGCCAGCCAGCCATGGCGGACACCCAGGCGGAGGCGCCGCAGGCGCCGATCCGCCGCATGATCATCCAGAGGATCGTGCAGGAGAACTTCAAGTCGTACGCGGGCCGCGTCGAGATCGGCCCGTTCCACAAGGTAGCGCCGGCGCGCCTGGCGAGGGCCGCGCCGCGGAAACGGTGGCCGCTCACGGGAGCGCTTCTCTGCACGGTGGCGGTCGCCGCGTGCTGCAGTCGTTCACGTCCATCGTGGGCCCCAATGGCAGCGGCAAGTCCAACGTGATCGACTCGATGCTGTTCGTCTTCGGCTTCCGCGCCTCCAAGATGCGCCAGGGCAAGGTGTCGGAGCTCATCCACAACTCGGCCAAGTTCCCGGACTGCCAAATGTGCTCCGTGGCCGTCCACTTTGTCGACATCATCGACCTGGTACGCACGGCGTGTGGCTCGGGCGCCCTGCACTGCAGGCGATCTTGCTAAGCCGCGGCACTGCGTCAAAGGGGGACGAACGACAAGCAGCCGGGCGACGAGTATGAGATCATTCCGGGCACCGAGGTACGCTGCGGAGGCCATGGCAAGGCGCACTGACCGTCCGCCGCATGTCGCTCATGAGCCGGTCGCCCTCTGCTCTGCCGAATGGCGGACCGCCAGCTGGTCATCACGCGCACGGCGACCAAGAGCAACAAGAGCCAGTACTACGTGAACGACAAGGCGAGCAACTTTACCGAGGTCACGGACCTCCTCAAGGCGCGCGGCATCGACCTCGACCACAAGCGCTTCCTGATCCTCCAGGGCGAGGTCGAGGCCATCTCGCAGATGAAGCCCAAGGCGCCCAGCGAGCACGAGGACGGCCTGCTCGAGTACCTGGAGGACATCATCGGCACGTCGGCGCTCAAGCAGCCGATCGAGGAGAAGGCCAAGGAGCTCGAGGCGCTCTCGGAGGAGCGCGGCGAGAAGCTGAACCGTGTCAAGATCATCGAGAAGGACAAGGAGGCGCTCGAGGTGCGTGCCTCGCAATGGGCCCGCCCAGCGCGGGAGCCCAGGCGGCGCTCACACCAGGCGCCTGGATGTGTCCGACGGATGCGCGCTGGGCTGTCCAGGGCAAGAAGACCGAGGCGATCGAGTACCTGCAGCAGGAGAACGAGCTAATCCGGCTCCGCTCCACAGCGACGCAGGTCAAGCTCTTTGAGTACCAGAAGAACCACGAGAAGGCGCAGACGCACCTGGTCCGTGCCCGGTCACGCCGCGACTGATCAAGCGGTGGCCGCATGCTAATGGCTCTCTACCAGCTCACCCCCCTCCCGCGCTTTTCTCGCGTGGCAGGCGGACGCCAAGGCCAAGCTGACGTCGATCCGCGACGAGAACAAGTCGCTCAACGCGCACCTGAAGCAGCTCGAGACCGCGTACAACCAGTGCGGCAAGGACTACGAGGTGCGGCCGCACGCTATCCCTAGGCCGGCAGCCAGGCCCTATCAGCTCAGGGTGCCGATTGCATGCCGCCGCCGTTCGCTGGACCCCGCGGTGGCCCCCGATGGCAGACGCTGGCGGCGGCCGTGAAGAAGACCAAGAGCGAGTTTGCGGCGTACGAGCGAGAGAGCATCAAGCTGCAGGAGAACCTGAAGCACCTCAAGGACAAGGACAAGAAGCAGCGCAAAGCGCTGGACAAGGTGCGGCGCCGCGCTGCGCAGCGAACACGCATGCGGCGCATCTGACCACATTTTCGCGCCAGCGTTGCGCTCGTGGCGACGACCGTCTTGCATGCAGGAGCGCGCCAAGGTCAGCGAGCAAAAGTCGCTGGTCTCGGCGGCCGAGGCAGACATTGCCAAGCTGTCCAAGGCCATTGAGCAGGAGGGCAAGGAGCTGGCCAAGGCGGAGGCGGACCTCGACGCCATCCGCGACAGCCTGAAGGGTAGCTAGGCGCTTTTTGCGGCAAATGGCGCAACAGCAAAGGATGCACAACTGACGTGGTGCACATTTGCCCCGTACGCTTGGCACGCCTTGGATACAGCCGATACGCAGGAGCTGCAGGTCGAGCTGGAGGCCAAGCAGCGCGAGCTCGCCCCGTGGCAGGACAAGAAGGCCAAGGCACGTCACGGCCGGCAGCGTACGTGGAGCACCCAGCGTTCGCTGACTTGGCCCGTACCGCCCAATCGATGGTTCTCTCGCCCCAGGTCGCGGCCCAGATGGAGGTGGCCAACGCCGAGGTCAAGCTGCTGGAGGAGCGCCTGCACGCCACCGAGAACGGTACGGTCGACCGGCCCAACGAACGTTTCCTGGTGACTTGTGCTCACGCGTTGCCGTTGCTGGCGTCGGGGGGACGGTGCTCGGTCCGCAGCGCTCAAGGGCCTGGCGGCGCAGATCGAGGAGGCGCGCCACCGCCTCGCGGAGAAGACCGCCGCGAGCAAGGCCGCCAAGGCCAACGTGGCCAACCTCACGCGCGAGGTCGAGCAAGTGGAGGCGCAGCTGGCCGTGCGTTGGTGCCTGGTGGGAGAGGTCCTCCGCTCGTGAGCGCAGCCCTGACGCGCGCCACCCTACCGGTTGCGCGCCACCTTCCATCGCGCAGGCCCTAGCCAAGGAGGAGCCGGAGCGCGTGGCCGCCTGGAAGGCCAGCCGCGAAAAGGCGGAGGAGGCCAAGAACGCCAACCAGAACAGCTCGGCGCGCACGGCGGTGCTCAAGGAGCTCCTCAAGCAGCGCAGCTCGGGCCGCATCCGCGGCATCCACGGCCGCCTGGGCGACCTGGGCGTCATCGACGCCAAGTACGACGTGGCCATCACCACGGCGTGCCCGCAGCTGGACCACATCGTTGTCGACACGGCCGAGGTCGGCCAAAAGTGCATCGAGTTCCTGCGCAAGAACAACCTGGGCCGCGCGACCTTCCTGCTGCTGGACCAGCTCGCGCCACCGCGCGAGGCCGGCCAGACGCCGGAGAACGTGCCGCGCCTGTTCGACCTGGT
>Ga0180216_1002486_pt1 | contig 15259 bp, 15 predicted proteins | sample eDN3rd37CBELigMG_FD_128879 | JGI IMG/M metagenome (GOLD analysis project Ga0180216, IMG submission 128879) | Enriched Miracle-Growth compost microbial communities from Emeryville, California, USA - eDNA 3rd pass 37_C BE-Lig MG (version 2)... ... | reverse complement strand
GCTGCTGCTGCTGCTGCCGGCTGCGAGCGCCTGCTGGACGGGCGCCCGACCCCAGCCGCACCGGCACAGAACGCCCGCCCGCGCACAGCACGCGCGCGCCACGCTGGTCGTGATCAATGCGCCGTGAAGCATAGCCGTGGGTAGACGGCAAATACGGTTGGCGCTTTGCAGTGGCAATTCAGCGGGGACGGTTGGCGCAGCGCACGCAGGCAGCACGGTAAGAAGGAGCAACGCCGCACCGCAGGCCGGCGCGGACGAGCCCAGCAGTGTAGAGAGAGAGAGGCACGGGGTGCCGCTGTTGCGCGTCCGCCGTGGGGGGAGGTAGCACGTGCATCCGTCGCACCGGTTGACTCGCGCCCGCTCGCCATGGACACCTCCCCGCTGCCGCTGCACGGGTCGGAGGCGGCGTCGCTGGTGGTGATCAGCCTCTTCGCCAGCTTTCTCCTCATCGTCGCGGCGCTCGTCCACGCAAACCGCCGCGCCCGGCTGCCGGCGCCGGAGGCGTACGTGCGGCGCCCGACCCCGTGCGCGGGCGGCGTGGCGCCACTGCCGCAGGCTCACGGCGAATCCGCCACCCCGCTCTGGTCTGGGGCTCGGCCGCACCGCAGCGCCTCGTTGGAGAATGCGCTGGAGACGGGCATCCGCCTCAAGCTGCCGCTCTTTCTGAGCGCGGCCGCGGCGTCCATGGCGCCGGTGCCGGCGCCCGTCGCAGCGGCGAAGGGCGGCGACCCGGCCACGCTGTCGCCGGCCGAGGTGCAGCAGGTGCTGGCCAAGCTCCGCCTCAAGCGCGAGATGCTGCACCCGGATCACGGCGACCTCGTGCAGGCGGCGCGGTCGCTGCGCGGCTACGCCGTGCTCAACTGCCAGCTGCGCGCCATGCAGCAGCCCGCCGCGGCTGCGGGTGCGCCGCCGGCCGCGGTGGCGGTCGCCGCCGCGGCGTCCTGAGCGCGCCGTGCCGCGCCGTGTCTCCCGCTCTGCCCTTGTCCGCGCGCGGGGCGCCGGGCGGGGGGCGGGGCGGCGCGGGGGCGGGGCCCACGCGGCGGCGCGCCCCTCTCTTTCCGAGCCCTTACGCACGCCGATTTTTTTTCCCTGGTTGCTGTGCAACGGTCCAGCGCACCGGTTGGTGCGGGCGCGGCCCTGGTGGCCGAAAAGAGGCTCCTGCTGCAGAGGTGCTGGCAGTGGTTGAGGGCGCGGACCGTCGCGCCGAGTGCGAATTGTACATTGTGCTGGCGAGTCGGAGGAGGTGCCGGTGGTGACAGGACGCGCGGTCTACGTGCTCCAAGGGTTTCGCCCCCCGTATTGCTTATTGAATGGCTGTCCTCGCTCGCTCCGCGACCGTGGAGGGGGCGCCGCCTGGTGCGGATATAATCATCTGCTGTTTTTCACCACCGACCTCTGTCATGACGCCGAGCTCGTGTAATGCTACCCCATTGTACGATACTGTTTCATGTCCTGTCAGTTGCGAATAGAACGTGCTCAGAGAACGTGCGTGCTCAGAGAACATGCTCGCCAGCGACGTTCGCCGACTCGAAGCGCGCCCCCGACGCTCGAGGGGCAGCTGGCGCCATTTTCGGTCGATGACGTCATCCGAGGCGATGGCGGCGGCGGCGGCGGCGGCAGGCGCGCCGCCGGCGGGCGCGGCGCGGTACGAGAAGGAGGCCAAGGTCGGCGAGGGCACCTACGCCATCGTCTACCGCGCCCGCGACCGGTACAGCAGTGTTTATGCGTCGCGGAGTGTGCGCGACACAGTTCAAGCGCTGACTGACCGCTCGCCTTCGCCTTGCCCTCGCCTGCGCGCCGGCCCGGTCGCAGCGTGACGGGCCAGACGGTGGCCGTGAAAAAGATTCGCATGGGCCGCCGGATCGACGGCATTAGCATGGCCGCCATCCGCGAGATTCACCTGCTGCGCGAGCTCTCGCACGAAAATGTCGTCAGCGTACGTGGCCGCGCCAGGCGCCGACGCGCCCCACGCCGGTCCTCATGCGCGGCGGGCTCCACCCCCGCGAGCTCTCGGCGCCGCAGGTGCTGGACGTGTACCAGCACAAGAGCAACCTGCACCTCGTGCTCGAGTACCTCGACTCGGACCTGGAGCAGGTCATTCAGAACAAGGTGGCCGTCCCGTACCTCAGCCCGGCCGACATCAAGAGCTGGATGCTTATGGCGCTTCGCGGGCTCTACCACTGCCACTGCAACTGGGTCTTGCACCGCGTACGCGGCCGGTCGGCGTCGCACTGCCAGCCCCACGCGCGCGGCCAGCGGCGCTCACGCGCACACGTATCGGCGTGGCGCGCCTCCGCGGCTGCGGCCACAGGACATTAAGCCGAGCAATATGCTCCTGAGCTCGTCCGGCCTGCTCAAGCTGGCCGACTTTGGTCTCGCCAAGCACTACGCGGACCCCACGATCCCCATGACGTCCACCGTGATGACCCTGTACGCGGCCGGTGGTTGCCCCCGGGTCGCCCCCCACCACCACCACCACCACCACGGCTGGCCTGACGATGCGTTGCCCCGTGTCGCTCGCTGCCCGCGGCCAGGTTCTACCGCGCGCCGGAGCTACTGTACGGCGCCAAGACGTACTCAGTCGGCGTGGACATGTGGGCGATGGGCTGCGTGCTGGCCGAGCTGATGCTGCGGACGCCGTACCTGCCCGGCACCAGCGACCTGAACCAGCTGGAGACGATCTTCCGCGCGCTCGGCACGCCGTCCGAGCTCGACTGGCCCGACATGGCCAAGCTGCCCAACTTTGTGCGGTTCCAGCCCATGGAGCGGCCGCCCATCAAGGCCACGTTCACTGGCGCGAGCGACGACGTGCTGGACCTGCTGCAGCGCCTCCTCGCCTTTGACCCCCTGCGCCGCCTCACCGCCGAGCAGGCGCTGCGGCATCCCTACTTTCAGAACGACCCGCGGCCGACACCGCCCGAAAAGCTGCCGCGCGTGGCGCCCGGCACCGCCAAGGCGGCGGCGCCCGCGCCGCGGTACGGCGGCACCGCGGGGGCGGCGCTGCCGGACGCGAAGCGCTCCCGCGACGCCGTGGAGGACGGCGGCGCGGACTCGCCGGCGCCCGACCTCGGCGCCACGCGGCGACGGCTCGTGTTTGACTGATGCGTCCACGTTGCGTTTGTACCATACTGTACAGCGGAGGATGCGATCTGTACAGTGATCTTTTTTGGGCTTCATCGTGCTCTCTAGGCGTGCGCTAGACAATGTCCCCGGTCGTCGTCGTCGTCGGCGGCGGCGGCGGCGCTGGCGGCGCGGACGGCGTGGGTGATCGCGCCTCGACGATGGCCCGCGGCCGCACGGGCTGCGGCAGTGGGCGGTAGCGCCGGGGCACGGGCGCGCCGGCCACCGCGGACGCCGCCGGCGACAGTGTTCCGGACGCCGAGGCGTCGGTGCCAGCGCCGCTGTCGAGGTGGTCGCGGCTGCTGCGCAGGTGCTGCGAGCCGCTCGGCGCCAGGCCCACGTCGGTGCTGCCGCTCGGCGCGAAGGGGTTGCTCGGCCGGCGGGCGCGGCTGCCGCGGTGGGTGGGGCCCGAGGTAGAGGGCGCCAGCGCGCTGGCGGCGCCAGTGCCGCCGCGCGGCGGCGCGGGCCCGACGGTCAGCGACGGCGGGCGGGCGGGGCCCAGGAGGCGCGAGAGGCGGCTCGGCGCGGGCACGGCCGGGGTGGGCACGGGCGGCGGCGCGTCGGGCCGCACGAGCGGCCACGTGCGGGCCATGTCGGCCACGAGGTACATGAGGCCCGTGTCGCCCTTGCGCAGGCGGCGCTTGGCCGGGTTCTTGTTGCGGACGCACGGCGTGTAGTACAGGAGGTTGTAGAGCATGGCGTGCAGGCGCAGGACAAGGATCGACGGCAGCTTGTAGAACACCGGGTAGAGCGTCAGCGCCTCGCTGGGCACGGGGCAGCCGCGCCGGTAGAGCACGACAACGTTGAAGAGGAAAAAGACCCACAGCTGGATCGCCCACGCGCCGATCAGCCCGTAGACCACGAGCAGGCGCGTCGCCGGGAAGACGAGGAGGACGACGGTGTAGACGATGGACGCCCAGTCGCCGAGGATCATGATGACGTCGTGCAAGGCGACGAGCCGCACAAAGAAGGCGCGCCAGCTGATCTCGCGGCACGTGAAGATCATCTTGAGGTACTTGAGCAGGAACCGGTGCCGCGACACGTCCCAGCCCTTGCCGCGCTGGTGCAGCAGCGACGGCTCGCCGCAGTCGCACGTCTGGGAGAGCATGCCCGCCGCGCATCATGCCGCGTCTGTGTTTTTAGCCTTTTGACTCCTTGGGGTCCCATCCCCGTCGCACCGGCCCGTACCGGCACCAGGCACGACTCGGGACAGAAGAAGAGGAAATCGCGCAGGTGCACCCAGTGGCGCGGCACGTCCGTCGCCACGATCGTGCCGGCGACGGCGACCTTGTACCGGCCGCGGTGCACACGCTCGGGTGGCAGGACGTAGGGCTTGCCCGCCAGGCCGTGCAGGATCAGGCCCTGCTGGAGGTCGTCGCCGTTGTGCATCGTGTCGTGCCGCAGGAGGACGTCCACCAGCGTGGCCGCCCGCCAGGTGTTGACCGCGCCCGACGCAAACAGTGCCGACCCCAGCGCCGCTTGTGTGACCTGCCGCCGCAGCCATCGGTCGTGCGTGGCGCGCCCGCGCGCGCCTTCGAGACGTTAGAGCGGTGCAACGCGCCCCTCCGCCCGCCGCCCGCGGCCGCATCCCGCCGACCTTCATAAAGCCCGCAATCATGTACTCGAGCTCCTCCATCACCAGCAGGGTGCGCGCCCTGCCGACGACGTCAGCACGCCCCCCACTGCCGTTCCGAATCAGATGAGCTGGTGACAACGCTTGTCGGTCCCGCCGATGGGAAAGCCAGCCGCGTACCGGCTGGTGGGCCGCAGCGGGTAGGCGATGCATTGCACGCCGGGGTCCATCGCAAAGAGCGCTGTGCAGTGACATGCACAACCGCCGTCTCCCGGCGCGTTGGTTCGCATCCCGCACCCGCTGCATCGGCCCACGAAAATGCGGCCTCCCGCGTACCGATCGCTTCGTCCATCGACCACTGCGCCGGCAGGCGGGTGTCGTCGTCGATCAGCGTGATGTAGTCGGCCACGGTGAGCAGGTTGTAGCTGGCGGACAGCTGGGCGAGCGTCTTGGAGCCCTCGGCGATGCAGCCGTGGTTGATGCCGGTGCCGCGGTACCACGGCCGCCGCTGCTGGTACTCGGCGGTCATGAGCGCGCACAGCCGCGCGGTCGCCTCGATTTCGTCCTTGCTGGACCCGTTGTCGGCGATGACGATCTGCTGCGGCTCCGTGTGCACCAGCAGGTGCTCGATGGTGCGGCGCAGCTTGCTCGACGAGTTGTGCGCGGCCACGACAAAGAAGAAGCGCGAGTACGCCTTGGCTGGCACCGGCGACGTGAGCGCCGCCGACGCGCTGGGCCCGAGCAGCGAAGCCAGCGCCTGCATGCTGGGCGGGAACGGCGAGTGTGGCCCCGCGGCGGCAGCAGTGTTGTTGCTGCTTCCACTGCGGCTGCCGCCGCCACCACCGGCACTAGCGGAGGGCCCCGCATGGGCGTCCAACACCGTCGCGGTCGCGGTGGACGGCGTCCCAGTGATGGTGATCGCGGTGGAGGGCGCGGTGGTCGCGGTGGCGCCCGTCGACGACACCGACTTGCCGTCGTCGGCCAGGAACGCGGCGTACTCGGCGAGGCGGCGCTCGGTCACCGGCCACCGGATGAAGATGGTGGCAAAGAGCAGCTCGAGGCTGTCCCAACAGAGCGAGAGCACGTAGAGCGCAAAAAGCAGCAGGTCGTCGCGCTCGGGCTCGCCAAACCAGCTCAGCACCTCGTACAGCGGCGGCAGGCCCTGGTTGAGGAAGAAGAACACGGCGGCGCCCGCGCCGGCGGCGGCCAGGAAGAGCAGGAGCGCCGTGAGCTGCAGGCACCGGCGGCCCGCGTAGCCGTGATCGCCCTGGAGGTCCGGCACGACCCACTCGGCCAGCGGGCGCACAAAGCCGGCGTACAGGAGGAAGAGCAGAATCGTGCCGACACAGCCCAAGAGCAGGTATGGCTTGAGCGCCACCTGGTACGCGGCGACGACATCGACAACAGGCTCGGTAGGCGGCGGCGGCGGCGGCGGCGGTGGCAGCACGAGACCCGTGCACTCGCAAAACTGGTGGCCCAGCGGGAACGCGGGGGCGGGGCCGCCCCGGCCGTTCAGCTCGGCAAACAGCGCGGCCACCGTTGCGGCGTAGCGCTTGTAGCGTTCGCAGTAGCAGTAGCGGCGCCACCCGGTCCAGTTGTACGCGTGCGGCCCGCCCAGCGGGTCCGCCACGGCGGCGCCGTCGCGACCGTCCAGCAGCTGTGCCTGCACGGTGAGCTGCGTGATGTTGGCGGCCGTCACGACGGTGCGCTCAGCCACCTGCTCGCTGAAGCGGCCGACGTGTCCGTCGGACGGGTCCACAAAACCCAGCAGGCCCAGCGGCACGCGCACCTCCAGCACCGTGCCGCGGACCGACCACATGGCCAGGTTGTTAAACGCGTCGTCCTCGGGGTCGCTCGTGCCTGCGCAGCCCGCCCCCCGCCAGCCAATTCAGTGGGCGCCACGCCGGGGGTCAGTGCCTCCGCCAGCTTGTTCTAGCAGGCAGTTGGCCCGCGCGCGCGCACCGTAGATGAGGTGGCCCGCCGGGAAGACGCGGTGGTCGTACGCCGTGCGGTTGGGCCACGTGCCAACGTAGAACGGAAAGTCCGTTAGCAGCTGCGGCATCACAAACTCGGTGGACGCCTTGTCGAACAGCGACAGGTTGGTGCGGCCGTCGTAGGACGGCGCCCACACGTTGGCGTACATGTCGGCGGCCGCGTGGGACTGCCCTCGGCCAAAGGACGCATTGTACGCGGTGCGCGGTTAGCAACGGCGGATCGCAACGACCGTCTGTGCCCACGCGAGCGTACGTAGAGCGTGAGCGTGCCGTCGGCAAAGTACAGCAAAAAGTCAGTGGCGTGGCCCATCGTCACGCGCGACAGGTTGGCCCAGGTCAGGCTGCCTTGGTCGGGGATGGTGTCGAACGAGAGGACGAGGTGGTCCGTCGTCTCCCACGGCGCGTCGGCGCGCTGCACGACGACGTACAGGTACGCCTCGTCGTGGGCGATGCCCACGCCGCGCAGCTGCCGCGGCGCGGCGCTGGCGGCGTCGGCCGCGTCGGTGGCGTCCAGCGTGCCGTAGAGCCGAACGTTGGTGGCGTTGGGGCGGGCGAGCCAGTCGTCCACGTAGCCGTCCACGTAGACGGGCGCCTGCGCCTCGACGGCGATGATGCCAAAGACCTGCTCGGGCGAGAGCACGTTGTGCCAGTACTGGCGGTCCCAGTCGACGATCTCGGTGTTCCACGTGCGCTTGAACCACTCGTCGTGCAGGGCGAACAGAATTGCGCCGTCGAGCTGGCGGTCCTTGATGATGGTCACGATGTCGCGCAGCTTGGCGCCGAGGTTGTTCTCCTCCAGGAAGCCGTGGTTGCGGCCCTGGAAGCCGATCTTGGCCGTCCCGTACGACGACGGCAGGCCGACCTCGGTGATGATCAGCGCGTAGTCGGCAAAGTAGGCCCGCAGCTCCTCCAAGTACGCCGCGTAGGGGTCCGTCGGCGTGCGGATCTCCGGGTGTGCCGACAGGTTGGCGATGCTGGGGTAGTCCGCCGGCGGCAGGTTGAGGAAGAACGGGTAGTATGGGTAGGCGTGGAAGTTGACAAAGTAGCCAGCCGTCCACGACCGGCGGGTGCGCAGGTGCGTCGCGTCGACCGACATCCAGTCCTCGTACGAGGTCGGCGCGGGCGGCTCGAGCGGGTGCACCAGCGGGTCCGTCGTCACCCAGTTGGTGAACGTCAGCGGGTGCTGCCAGCCGAACGAGGCGTCCAGCTGGGCGATCTGCAGCGGGATACAACAAGAAGTCGCCTGGCCCCGTTGAGCCGCCGCCGCCGCCGCCGCCGCCGCCGCCGCCCTGCGATCCTGCGCTTGTCGCGCCGGCACGCCGACCTACCTTGTCGAGCATGCTGGCGAGCCAGCTTTCAAAGGGCGTCGCCATGGATAGCGCCTCCACGAACGTGCCAATGTACGGCGGCAAGCCGGCGTAGGCCACGTTGGTCATGTTGACGGCATTCTCGTCCCACTCGGTGCCAAAGACAAAGCCCAGCACGTAGCGCGCCACGCTGACATTGTACACGGCCTCGTCGTGGTCCCGGAACGGCGCGGTGCCCGCGCCATGGATCGCGCGGACGGCGCCGTTGATGTTGCGGTCCACGAGCTGGGCGAGGTGGGCGTTGAACGCACCCACATCTGCGATGGCACGCGGACGTGCGTGACAGCGGCCAGGTCAGGCGGCTGCGGGGCGCGGGCACACGCACGGGGCCGGAAACACGAACGCACCGGTTTCGTTGCCGCGAATGTGCTCCTCTGGCACCCAGATGCCGTGCAGCAGAAGCAGCGGTGGCTCCCGGGCGCGCTCACGCGCCTCGTTCAGCTCGTTCAAGGCGGCGTAAAAGTCGGGCGAGAGCGTGGTGTAGATGCGGATGCACTGGGCGTGGAGCTGCACGGTGTAGTTGAGCAGGCGCGCATAGTCAGCCCTGCCGGCGTGCGGTGTCGCCAGCCAACGGCGCTTCCATAGCGTCAGTCTCGCAGACGCACACCGCTTGCGTAGGCTGCGCTACGTACTTGGTGAGCGGTTGCTCACCGGGTTCAAAGCCGGGCTTGACGACGCCCAAGTTGATGCCCGTCAGGAAGCCCACGTCCTGCCACGTACTCCCGTCCGGTGAGTAGCGGAGCGCGGTGCCCAGCACCTGGGCCACGGGCCACGGCCGTGCGGGCGCAAACCTCCAGTGGTGGGTGAGACCGCGCGCTAGTGCACCGGACCTAGGCCAGGCCGGGCCGGGCCGGGCCGGGCGCGCGACGCACCTGCGCTCGCATTTGCATGGACGATGGGAGCGGGTCCGGCGTCTCCGGCGGCAGGCCCGGCACGGGCGGGTACCGCGGAAACTGCAGCACGGGCGTCGCGTCGTCGTTCGGCGCGGCCGTTGCGCGCGGCCGAATGGCGGCCGCCTCGACCAACGGCACGAGCAGCGCCAGCGCCAGCGCCAGCAGCCCTGTCATCACGGCACGGGGGGCGTGCCGCCAGGGCCGCCGCGGTGGTCGAGGGCCTGCCGCGGCATCGCTCCGTGGAGGCACCTCCGCCGCCCCGTCGAGTGTGAGACGGTGTCCGCTTCCGCCGCCAGCGCCGTGCAACAGGGATGGTTCCGTACCGCGCATGCTGCCGAGCGGCCCGCCGGCGGGGGCGTCCTCGGCAAGGCGGTGGCCCGTTCACGGCGGCGCACGACGAATTAGAGCTCCGGCGTCGTTCGCGATTGGCATCCCGCACCACCACACGCCATGTCCTTCGGTGGCTTCCAAGTGGCGTGATCACGTACACGCGCTCACGAACGTCATGGGAAAGTTTGTGCTGTAGGACCGTTGCGACGCGGGCGGGGAGCCGCAGGCCCACCCGCGCGCCGTGGCCCGCACCGGCCAGGCCGGAATCGCCACGTCAGCCATGCCGCCCTGCGCACCACCCCAGGCCAGCCGTCGAAGAACTCGCTCTTTTTCTTTCATGACGCCACGCAGACGCGACAGCCGCTCCCGACGCGCTGCTCGTTTGGCGCCTTTCCTGCAAGGCCTCGCGCAGGTGCCTCACGCGGGCAGCGCGGGCCGTGATCGATAACGTCGGTCGCTCTTGTGACCGCGCACCGTCTGGAAATCCGCCAATTTTTTTCACTGTTCAGCCCCCCCAGCGGACTCTCCCCAGGATGAACCCACTGCCAGCGTGCTCCACAGGGAGATCTCCCGCTAACATGGCCCGTCGTCCGTCCGCATCGGCGCGTCGAGTCAAAAAAAAAGATTCGCGCCAAAATTTGTCTGGCGTGCGCCCCACACGATATGGGCCGTAACACTACATCACACGCTATTAGATGTGCCCCTTGTCCACGGACAGGGCTATGACGTCATTCACGGACAACGTGGGGCCACACGAAATAAGCGCTTCGTGGTAGACATTATGAAGAGTGTTAGGACCTATTTTGAGAGACGCGTTGATGACGTCAGTTTGGCGCCAAATTTGGCATCGCTTGCCGCGTGAGCCGCCGCCGCGAGCCGCCGCGGACGACCGCCGGCAGGCCGCCGCTGTGAGGGCCCCAGAGGCCGAGAAGGAGGACGTAGACGTAGAATAGGCGGGCGACGTCGCGGAGCACGTGCGGGTGATACGGGACGCGAATCACACAGGGGCCAAGGGCTGCTGCCAACCTCAACTGGGGACCTGGTTGAAGCCAACAGCAGGCGCGGTCCACCTGGGAATCGGCACTGGGTCCGGGGGCCTCATCGACAAGGGAACCGCGACGTTGACGCACTCGGCGTGCACGTCGGCGCTCGTGGACGGTCGCGACTCGGCGTGCATGTAGACGCCCGTGGACGGTCGCGAAGGCGCGCCGTGGCAGCAACGAGTTCACGTCCGAGCTGGACTGATTCCGGCAGGGAGGAGGGGCCGCGTCGATGTCGCCCAGGTGACCTGCCGCGCAGGGGTCGGCTGGCACACGCGCCATGGCGCCCCGGCGACGCCCGCCGCCGCCCCCGCCGCGGTGGAACCGGCGCGCCACGCTGGTGGTGTTCAGCGCCATCGTTGGCCTCGTGGTCGGCGCGGGCCTTTGGCTCGCCACGACGAGCACCCGCTTGCCCAGCCGGGAGCAAACGCGGGCGGGGTCGGCCCGGCTGGTGGCGCATGCCGCCACGCGGCCTGTCGCGGCTAGGCCGGCGACCCTGAGGGACTCGTACGGCGACGACGACGAGGAGGGCGACGGCGGTGAAGGCAACGCCGCGGCGCTCAGCAAGCGCCCGGGCGCCAAGATCGCCAGCCCCGACTTCATGGTCGACGAGGAAGCGTTGCGGGAGACGGCGACGCTCACCGCCCCGCCCAAGCCGACGCGGCCGGCCCGGCCGCTGAACTGGCGCAAGGCGTACGAACAGTGGGCGTCGCTGCGCGCCGAGGCCGTGATCCGCGCCATCCACGACGACCTGTCGCAGCCGGTGCGGCCATTGACCAAGGCCGAAGCGCAGTTCCTCGAAGGCGCATACTGGCTGCCGCCGCAGTTCCTGGAGGAGGAGGAGACCGTCAAGGCCGTGCTGTCGTGGGAGACGCAGCGCGGCGCCGGGGTGAAGCGGCAACCAACGCCGGCGCTCGAGGCCAAGTACTGCACGGCCGGCCAGCCGGCGGCCGCGGCGGCGGGCGAGGCTGGCGACGCGCCCGCATGCCGGCGGTACATTGCGCGGGTGCCGGACCGCGGCAGCCGGATCGGCCACTACTTTGACACGTGGCACAACACGTATTCGCTGGCGCTGCAGTACAACCTGACGTTCCTGTACCACCCGCTCCTGGCGAACCAGCCGGAGCAGGTGCTCTTTGAGCGGTTCTTTGGGTTCGGCTACGACGAGCCGTTCCGCTACTACGAAACGTGCACCTACGGCGCCGTCGGCGAGGAGTGCGGGCGCTACCTGCCGTGCCTCAAGGTGCGTGCGCCGCGGCGGGGCGGTGGGGCCGCGGATAGACGGCGGTGGGCCTTAGGGCTGATGCCGTGGTGCCTCGCGGCACAGGCGCCGTGTTCCCCCTGCAGATTATCCCGGTCACGCCGCCGCCACCCAACTCGGACGCGGCCAAGCAAGACTTTTGGGACACAACGTTCTCGCAGCAGTACGACGCGTGTGACGTCCTCTTCGTCGTGCGCGACGACCGCGGCTACCCGGCCGTCCGGTCGACCGACCCGTACAACCGCGCCCTCTTGCGCCGCAAGTACTACCGCGCCCGGCGCCTGGTACGCGCGAGGGTGCGCGCGAAGCGAGGCTGGGAACCGTGGCGAATCCTGACCGCTGTGCGTCGCTCGGCCCTACCGTGCTAGTAATGTTGCAGGCGCCGCTGACGCCAATGTTTGCGGAGGGCGACCTGACCATCGCCATCCATGCGCGGCGGGGCGATATCGTCAACACGACCAACGCGGCCTCCCGCTGGACCGCGGACACGGTCTACCAGACCGTGCTGGACCAGCTGCTCGACATGATCTGCCGCCCCGAAGTCGTCGGCCGCCGGCGGTTGCTAGTGAACATTTTTTCCGAGGGCCGGGAGGTCCGTGCGTCGCGCGCGAGCAGCGGACACGCGCGCGCAGACGTTTTTTTAGGGGCGCCGGCCTAACTGCAAGCGACCCGGATACGGCTGGTCCGTTCGGGGGTGTGGGCAGAGCCACTTCCCCGCGCTGGTGAAGCTGCGGGACGAGGGCAAGTACCCGGCCACGTTCCAGTTTCAGCTCAACAAGCCAGTGCTCACCACGCTCGCCCACCTCGTCGAGGCCGACGTGCTCGTGATGGCCAAGGTCCGTCCGCGGGCGCGCGGCCCAACGCGGCCTGCGCGGGTGGACGCTAAAGCGCGACTGCCGTCCCTGTCTCCCGCTCGATGGCGGGTGCGCGCCACAGAGCGGGTTCTCGACGCTTGCGGGCAAGCTGCGGGAAGACTGGAAGCTGACGCTGTTTCCGTCCGACCACTGGGCGGAGCACGCGGCGTCGTGGCTCCCGTACTCCAATACCAACGGCGCCTTTGCCGTCCACGAGCTGACGACGCGCCTGCCGGCGTTGATCCAGGCCCGCGACCAGTGGCGGCAGGCTTACGGCCCCATTGGCTGGACGTTTCCTCAAGAGCCACGCGCCCTCTGAATGTTGTACCATACGCACATGTATAACACCCTTCAAACCTAGCCGAATATGAAATACAGCGGGAACCTGCCAGCGCAGGCCCCGTGGGCCCCGGCGGCGGGGGAGGCTTCCCAGTGGCGCACCCTAAATGCGGTACTGGCACGACCCGGCCTTGGTGATGTAGCGTACCCACTTGACCGTCTGGTAGTTGCTCTTCTCAAAGACCTGCCGGGTGTGCAACGGAACGAGGCAGTCCCACCAGGCGGGTGAGGACCGCCGGCTGCGAAGCAGCAGTGCCACCGCCTCCCGCGGCACCGCACCTTGAGGAAGCGCACGTGCAAGCCCGACGCCGCAAACATTGGCACGTTAAAGTCGAGCGAGATCGGCGGGCGCGACCAGGTCTTCTTGACGGTCTGCGGGCGGGCGGCGCGCGGCGGCCGCAGCCACCACCAGGGTCACATCGTCTTTGGTTAGTCGCGCGTACATACCGCCCTTCCGTAGCTAGGCACGCGCGCCGTACCGTTGCGGACAGCTCGGCGTCGGCGCTGATGGAGAACTCGAGGCCGCCCTGGAAGCGCTTGATCCTGTGTGCGCAGCGCAGCACCGGCAGCGGCGGACACCAATTCAGAGCCTCGTCCCACCCCCTCCACCACCGAGCCTGGGTCTCCTCAGCGGACGCACTTCCAGATGATGCCGTTGTCGGCCGGCTTGAACTTGGCTTTGCCGGTTGTCTCGCGGGTGCGGACGGCCGCCGTGTTGGGCGGCGTGGGGATGAACACCTTGACGTTCGAGGCGAAGAGCGTGCTGGCAAAGGTGGCCTTGACCACGATCTTGTACTCGACGCGCGTCTTGCCGATCTCGTTCACGATGGCATGGACGCGGAACGGCAGGTTGATGTTCTCCGTCGTGCGGTAGCGCATGAGCTCAAACTCGCCGTCCGGCGGGATGAAGCTGATGGTCCGGTCCACGTCGAAGCGGCCGAGCTTGACGCACTGGTGGAACTGCACGTCGTCCAGCTCGACGGCGTTTTGCCTGCGACGCCCACCCCATCGCCCAGCACAACGACATGGGCGGGAGCAAATGAGCGACCGCCGCCCCCCGCCCGCCCGCCGCCGCTGGGGTGGTCCCCGCGCCGCACCGCTTCTTGGCCGGCGCGCTGCTGCGCTCCATCATGATCTTGTCGTTCAGGCCAAACTTGCACTCGGGCATGCCGGACAGGTACGCCTTCACCAGGATCTGGCCGGAGACGTCCACGCGGAGGATCGCGCCCTTGTTGGACATGATGAGGTTGAGCGACTCGACGACATCGATGAAGCACTCGTTCTTCTTGTACTTGATGTCCTCCTTGCGCCAGGAGATGGCGCCGGTCGCCTGGATCGTAATCTTCTTCGACTCGGACTGCGCGGCCATCGCACAGCTGCGCAGCAGCCCAGTGTTAGGCCGACGACTTTGACTGCGCTCGCCCGCGGCCCTCACTCGGTGCGGCAGCGGCGTACGTGAAGCTTGTCGCCCCGGATCTCCTCCTGGCTGATGTACTGCTTGAGCGTGTCGGTCTCGCTCATCTGCGGGTAGCCAAAGTCGAGAATCTCTGCCGGCCGCACGCGGGCCGCGCCAACACGACGCGTGCGGGCGGCGGGTCAGGGGCGGGTGGCGTGCCAACCGCGCCCCCAGCTAGTTAGAGGCGCACCGTCCAGCAGCTCGTAGACGAGCACGTAGTTGTCCTTGATGACGTTCTCGTCGAACTTGTTAAAGTACGACTTGCCAATATCGACAAACTTGTACAGGAACTCGAACACCTGCGCGTGCGGCGGCAGCACCCCCCGGGGGCCGGCACACGCCAACGGCCGGTTTAGCCGTCGGGGGCTCCCACCACAGCGGCTGGCGCCCGCCGCGGCACGCACCAGCGCGGTGTTGACGTTCTGCTTCGACACGGCGCAGAGGTACATGTTCTCTGTGCGAATGTGGAAGAACGTCGTGGTGCCAAAGGTCACCACCGGCGTCCGGACGTCCGGGTTGGAGATGACATGGATGCGAAAGATTTCCGCGACGGACCGCCTGCGCGCATGGCAGCAACGGTGCCGGGCAAAATCGGGTCAGCAGGCGCGGCGCGCTCGCGCGCCGCGGCGTGCGCCGCCAACGCACTTGATGTCCTCGCGGTAGAGGCGGTAGATCAGGACCTCGCCCTTGTGGTTGAAGATGAAGATGCCGCTAATCATTTTCGCAGCGGTCGGTGCGGCGCGCGGGCGCCAGCGGAAGCGGCCAGCTGCGGCGCGCGGGCCAGGCAGGCGTGCGGTTTCCTGCAGGCCGCTTTGCGTTAGCCCATACCGCTCAACCCCCGCCACGCCTGCCCTCGCACCGTACCGGTGCGAGGGCGTCCTTCCAACGAGGCCCTTCGGCGGCTCTTCACGCCAGCGAGATCGGCGGCTGGGGACGCCGGTTGGCAGCGTAGGCCGGCAGGCGTTCGGCCGTTGGCGGACGGCGCCTTTCAGCAAGCGCGGCGTCAGCAGACAGTGACACCCCAGCGGGCGT
>Ga0180216_1002485_pt1 | contig 15267 bp, 16 predicted proteins | sample eDN3rd37CBELigMG_FD_128879 | JGI IMG/M metagenome (GOLD analysis project Ga0180216, IMG submission 128879) | Enriched Miracle-Growth compost microbial communities from Emeryville, California, USA - eDNA 3rd pass 37_C BE-Lig MG (version 2)... ... | reverse complement strand
GGCGGCCCCAAGCGCCTGCGCGTCGTCACGGTGGACGGCAACCTCATCGAGACGTCCGGTCTGATGAGCGGCGGCGGCGCCAAGGCGCAGCGCGGCGGCATGAGCTCGGCGTTCAAGGCCGAGGAGGAGGTCTCGCCGCAGGAGCTGGCGCGCCTCGAGGCCGAGCGCGACGCCTGTGAGCTGGCCGTGCGCCAGGTCCAGGAGAAGCGCAAGGCCGCGCAGGCGCAGCTGGCGCAGCTGACGGCGGCGCTGGGCAAGGCGGAGCTCGAGGTCTCCAAGGCCGAGATGGACATCCGCGCGGCCGAGGCGCAACTGGAGAGCCTGCAGGAGCAGACGAAGCAAGTCAAGTACGTCGCCGCCGGCCGCCAGAGGCGAGGCGGCGCGGCGCTGCGAGCTGACGCGGCGCGGCGCCTCTCCATGTTTGTGAATCCCGCACCAGGGCGGCGCACAAGCCAACCGAGGAGGACGCCAAGCGGCTGGAGACGCTGCAAAAGACGGTGCTGCCGCCGCTGCAGAAGGAGCTGGACCAGCTGAATGCGTCGTCGCAGGCGCTCGAGAGCGCGATCAAGTCGCTCCAGGAGCGCATCCTCGAGGTCGGCGGCGTGCGGCTGCGGGCGGCCAAGGCCAAGGTGGACGGCCTCAACGAGAGCCTGCAGACCAAGAACCAGCAGCTGATCCAGGCGCAGGTGCAGCTCAAGACGGCGTCCAAGGTCAGTCGCCGTCGCCATCGCCACCACCGCGGGACCTGCCGCGCGTGCACGGTGACGCTGAGGGCGCGCGGCCGGCTGCCATCTCGTTGGGCGGGCCCGGGTGGGGGGGTGGCCAGGCGGTCGCCAAAGCCGAGGAGGCCGTGGCGTCGTTGACGCAGGAGCTCGAGTCGCTCGCCGCCCAGGCCGCCAAGGTGCAGGCCGAGGTCGATGAGAAGGCGGCGACGGCCGCCGTGGTCGAGGCCAACTACAAGAAGACCGAGCAGGTACGGCGCTAGCGCTGCGGGTGGGGCCGATTGGGATAGCTAGACTGACCGCAGCGGGAAATGCGCTCGTGGGACGCGTGCCGGCGTGCGATCAGCTGCTCGCCGAAAAAGCGGAGGAGCTCGAGGAGACCAAGCGCACTTACGAAGAGTCGAAGGAGAAGATCTCGGCGCTGCGCCGCACCGAGGTCGAGGCGGCATCGGCCGTCGAGGACGCGACCAAGGTCGCGGACGACCTGACCCGCAAGATCGAGCAGAGCCGGCGCCAGCTGGACGGCTTCAAGCTGCAGCCGATCCCGTACGTGGCGTGGCCACTGTGAACGACCACCGGTGGGTTGCCGGCGCTGAGGCTAACGACCCACGGGGCGCTGGCCGGGATGCTGCTGCAGGCTGGAGGCGGAGGAGCCCGAGCCGCTGCCGGTCCTCACCGCCGAGCAGGCGGCCGCGACCGACGTCGTGGCGCTCTCCAACTCGATTGCGGTCCTGGAAGGTGCGCGCGGCGGCCGCCGCTGCGGCACCCGGCCTGGCTTGAGGTCGCCCGGCGCTGACGGGCCGTCGGCGTTGCGTGCGCCCAAGGTTCGCGTGCGCCTACAGACAAGATCAAGAGCAGCAAACCGAACCTGTCGGTGATTCAGCAGTACGCCGAGATGGAGCGCGACTACCTGTCGCGCGTGGCCGACTTGAACACGGTCACGGCACAGCGCGACCAGGTCAAGGCCGCGTACGACGAGCTGCGCAAGCGCCGGCTGGACACCTTCATGGCGGGCTTCACGCAGATCACCCTCAAGCTCAAGGAGATGTACCAAATGATCACGCTCGGCGGCAACGCCGAGCTCGAGCTCGTCGACAGCCTCGACCCCTTCTCCGAGGGCATCGTCTTCAGCGTCATGCCGCCCAAGAAGAGCTGGAAGAACATTGCCAACCTCTCCGGTGGCGAGAAGGTGCGGGGCCCCGCTCACAGTTCGGCGGCACGCTCCCCCGGCCGGGCTAACCCGGACGTGTATCGCTGTTGTCCGTGGTACCCGCGCCAGACTTTGAGCTCGCTCGCGCTCGTCTTTGCGCTGCACCACTACAAGCCGACGCCGCTCTACGTCATGGACGAGATCGACGCCGCGCTCGACTTCCGCAACGTCTCCATTGTCGCCAACTACATCAAGGTACGGGCGGCTGCCCACGCTGCCGCCCGCCGGACGGATGCGGGACGGGCCGCTGATGCACGTTCGCGCGCCCCCTCTGCGCGTCCGTCGCCACCGCGCCCCAGGAGCGGACGCGGAACGCGCAGTTCATCATCATCTCGCTCCGCAACAACATGTTTGAGCTGGCGGACCGGCTGGTGGGCATCTACAAGACGGACTCGTGCACCAAGTCCATCACCATCAACCCGGCCCGGCTGACCATTGTGCAATAGCGGCCGTGAGTGCCTCCCCCCGTCGCCTTAGCGAGTGTTTCTTGTGTGTTAGCCATCCCCCTTGTACAAACAGTGACCACAAAATACATGCCTAGTGTAATCCTCCTTTCCGGGCGCCCACTTCGTTGCTTCCCGATGTAAGGTCCCACTTCACGTCAGAGAGAGGTTGCGTTCCTCCCTCCTGCCCCCGGTCCGTGTCTCTCCGACGACGCATGCATTATTCTCCAAGGAGCTATCGCTTCGCTACGCGCACCTCTTGCCCAGAGATGCTCCTGGCGGGCGCGTGCTCGGTGGCGCAGGCGCGTTCTCTCTTGCTGCGACGTCGCCGCTCCCCGTCGATCGGGTCGCCATGCGCCACGGACTACAGGGTACTCCATCGACCAGCTGACATCCAGTCCCTTACGGGGGCTGCCGAGGCCAGCGCGCCGCTGGATGCGGCGCCTCGGGGTGCGGGCTCACCTCGCGTACTCGGTGGTTCGCTCGCTGCGACGTCGCCGCTCCCCGTCGATCGGGTCGCCAGACGCGCCCGTTGATCGGACAATCGATGATGTCATTGATTGATGATGTCATCGTTTTTCGGGCGAAGGCGGTCGACGCGGACGCGCGACGCGGCCGCCGGACGCCGGCCGCCCCACGCCGCGCTGCCGTGGCTCGTCCGCCTGCGAGGAACGGCGTGTGGAGGGCGCGGAGACGGTGGGGTTGACCTGAGGGATGCGGGAGATGAGCGTGGTGGTGATGTGAAGGAGAACGGTTGGGACACAGTTGGCGGCACGTGCTGTGTAACGGCGGCCGACTGCAAAGGCGGGCTGCAGCGGCCGCGGCGACGCCCCACGGCGGCAACGGGGCAAAGACCAGGCGAAGCGTGGTCCCCTGACGCGTCACAGACGGTGGAAGCAGCACGCCCTGCGGCGAATCGCCAAGCATCGCGACCGACTCCTGCCGCCAACATTTGCCACCCCAGCTCGTAGATCGCACGGCACGAGCCGCGCTGCCGGACGCCGCTAGCATGGCCACCACCGACCGCCCGATTCCCATGGTGGCCGCCGAAAAGGCCACCGACCGTGCGTGCCCGCGGGCCGCGCCACCTTTCCCACCAGCCGCGCCGCGTGCCTAACGCTCCTTCCAGCCGCACATTTGCCACCAACTCACCCGTCGCTCCAGTGGACCTCTTCGAGGCCGCGAAGCGCGGCGTACTGGACCGCGTGCAGGCGCTGATCAGCACCGGCGCCAACACCGCCAACGACCGAGACGACGGTGCGGGGTCGCGGCGCGCGCCGGGCGTGATGCAGCCGGACAGGCCGCCTCAACCCGTCTCGGTTGGCGTACGTGGAATCGGCCTGCGCTAGACAACGTCACGGCGCTGCACTGGGCGGCGATCAACAACCACGTCGCGGTGGCCAAGTACCTGCTGGAGCAGGGCGCCGACGTGAACGCCCTGGGCGGCGACCTCGTCGCCACGCCGCTGCACTGGGCCGTCCGGCCCGGCCACGTCTCCATGGTGCGCACGCTCGTCGAGGCCGGCGCGGACCTGGCGCTGCGCGACCGGCAGGGCTTTACGCCGCTGCATACCGCCGCCCAGGTAGGGTGAAGAGCGCTCTGCGATGAGCACGGCGGGCGCGCCGGCGGGCGGCTCACGGCTGTGGCGGCCCCGCCCGGCGAGCGACCGTCCCCAAGGTGCAGCACCAGCGGGCCTACGTCTGCGCGTACCTCATCTGCGCGGGCGCCGACCCGAACAGCCTGGATCCCGACCGCCGGAATGCGCTGATGTGGGCCGTGTACAACGGCGGCGACGCCGAGCTGGTCAACCTGCTGATCAGGTCGGCAGACAACCCGGGTCAATCTATCCCGCCGACCGCACGCCCTGACCCGAACGGCACGCGCCCTTCAGGCTGCGGCGCCCCTACTGCGCAGCTTCAACACGGACATCCACCAGGTGGACAGCATTGGCTGCTCGGCCCTGCACTGGGCGGCCATTGTCGGCAACGCGCCCGCGGTGAAGGCGCTCCTCAAGGCCGGCGCGAACCCGTTCCTGCGCGACCAGCGCGTACGGCCGGCCTTCCCGCCACGAAACGTGTGCCGTGCTCGCTGGCCAACGCATCATGCGTCGGTCCTGCCGGGGTTGAATCGTGCTCAGAATGAAACGCCGAAAGACGCGGCAGCCAGCAAGGAGGCCGGCAAGCGCCTCGTGCCGATCCTGGACAAGGCCATGTCCAAGTCCTCGGAGCTGTCGCCGGTACGTTGGCACCGCCGCCGTCGTTCGGCGTGCCGCTCGCGGACGGACGCCTGACCCCACTAAATACATTCGGAGGGGACGCGCGACGCGCAGCGCCATCGCAACATTTTGATCTACCTCATCCCGTTTGTCACGCTGGGCATCATGTTCTGGTGTGTGAGCAACTTTGCCTGGTACATCGGCTTCGTCCTGGCCGCCGTCGTCGGCACGAGCGCCAGCAGCGTCATCGAGGTGCGCCTCGGCGTTGAGTCTCGCCTGCGCATGGCTTGGCTATCGCGCTCAACGCTGGCGTACACGCGCGGGCTGCGGCCTCCCGCCAGCTTCTGCGCGGCTCGGAGGACTTGCTGAACACGCCGGCCATGACGGCCTTTTTCCAGGCCTCGTTCTTCTGGTGCCTCGTGCCCTACCTGGCCTACATCATGGAAGGTAGATGACGGCTGTGCTGGTTTGACGCCTTGGCGGAGATCTCTCGTCGCTAACTATCCTGTTGTCCTTGCGGGCCACCCCTGCGCCGTTCCCGCCAGGCACGAGCGACTACCCGTTCCTCACGGCGTGCATTCTCATCCTCATTGTGGTTACATCGTACACCTGCTACAAGACCGTCACCGGCGACCCCGGCTACATCCCGCTGACAGACCCCGCCACGGTGCGCACCACGGTCCTCGAGCTCGCCGCGGAGGACAAGCTCGACCACCGGCACTTTTGCACCACCTGCCGCGTACGCCCGCGCCGATGTCAGCAGGGCGCGCGGAGCAGCCGCGCGCTGAGGTCCTCCGCGATGGCATGCCCACGGCCCTCTTCCCACCAGATTCGCAAGCCGCTGCGCTCCAAGCACGACCGCTACTCGAACCGCTGCGTCGCCCGCTTTGACCACTACTGCCCGTGGGTGTTCAACGTGGTGGGCCTGAAGAATCACCGCATGTTCGTCATCTACCTGTCCTGCTCCCTCCTCCTGCAGGCGCTCTACACCGCCGCCGCGTTCATCTGTACGCAGGCACAGACAGGAACGGGCAAAGCGTTGCCCGATACTAATGCCGTCGGCGCGCGGCCCGTGCCGTGCTGCGCTCACGCTCACGCAGACGCGGGCCGGCACATCGACGAGAGCAAGGCGGCCGAGACGTGCCTGCTGGCGCCCAAGGTCTGCGGCGCCTTTGCCACCAACTCGTTCGCCATCTACACGGCGCTCTGGTGCATCGGCAACGGCCTCTGGGAAGGCCTCACGTGGCTGTCGCAGATGGCGCAGGTGCGGCAGACAGCGCTCGCCGCAGAGCGAGCAAAAACACGCGCATTGAACTGGGCCCGCCCCGCTACGTTTTTGGCCGACCAACCCAGATCATTGCGGGCACCACGGTGAACGAGAGCATGAACGCGTCGCGCTACGACTACATGCACGCCGACGACCACCACGGCCACTCGCACGGCCGGGCGCGCTCGGCGTTTGACCGCGGCGCCATCACCAACTGGTACGCCACGCGCCATGACACCCTCCGAACTGGGCGGCGGTCCGTTGCTCACATGCGCTGGCGGGTGTGTCGCCGCGGTCTGCGTCATGCAGCATCGAGTTCTGGTCTGAGACCAGCGCGGCCATGAACCAGTGGTACACCCTCTACGACCTGCCCGCCGGCGCTGGCCACGGCCACGACCACAGCCATGTGTAATCGCTACACGATCACAAGTGCAACGCTAAACCTTTCCTTTGGGCTACGGAGACTTGAAATTTTTCCTAGTGCTGCATCGATTTGGTGTACAGTGCGGCCCGGTGCGAATCGCCCCACCCGGGCCCATAAAATGCATGCCCGCCTATGCAGCGCGGCGGCGGCGGACCGACGGCACGTCGACACCGACCGCGTCGGCGACGCTGCGGAACCCGTCCGCGGCCAGCAGCGCGGCGAGCTCGTCCTTGACCCTGGCGACCACCGCAGGCCCATCCAGGGACAGCGACGTGTACAGCTGCACCAGCGACGCGCCCTTGCGGATCTTGGTGTACGCGTCCTGGCCCGTGCTGATGCCGCCCACGCCGATGAGCGGGATCGCTGCAGCACGGTGGACACCGAGGCGGGGGGGGCGAAACCCATCAGCTGGCCGCGGGGGCAACGAGGTGGCACTGGCCGACCGCGCGACCGGCGTACCGCCCTCGGTCAAGATGTACATCTGCTCCAGCACGCGCGTCGACGGCTCGAACAGCGGCGCGCCGCTGAGGCCGCCGGCCTGCTCCGTCAGCTGGGGCGGCGACACCAGCGACGCCGGCCGGGCGACTGGCAGGCCGCACGAACCGTTGTGCAGCGGGCGCGTCGGTCGTCAGGCGCTTCATTTCCCGGCCAGACAATGCGGATTCTCCATTTGCGCACGCACTGGTCGTGTTGGAGATGATGAGGCCGTCCACCTTGGTTTCGAGGGCGACCGCAGCGACGTCGCGCAGGTCCTCCTCTGTCAGGTCCGGCGCGATCTTGACCAGCAGCGGCGGGCGGTTGGGCAGCCGCTCGCTGCAGAGTGCGCGCAGGCGGCAGTGGACCAACAGCAGCGCTCAGTCACTTGGGCGCCGCTTCCGTCGACACGGCCTTAACAGTGCCTACCGCGCTTGCAGGACGGGCTTGAGCAGGTCCCGCAGCTGGTCGCGGCCCTGGAGCGCGCGCAGGCCGGGCGTGTTGGGCGATGAGACGTTCACGACGAGGTATTGGGCGTACGGCCCGAGCTGCTGCACGCCGCGGACGTAGTCCGACACGGCGTCCGTCTGCTCCTTGTTCTTGCCAATGTTCACGCCGAGGATGCCCGGCGGATGCGGGTGCTCCGTGTACAGGCGCAGCCGCTTCTCCACTGTGACGTGAGCCAGTCCACAGGCCAGGGGTGGGCCGGCATAAGGACGAGCCTCTCCCTGACCCAGCCATGCGGCCTCGCGCGCAGGCGCACCAGCGTCCATGCCGTCGCTGTTGAAGCCGTAGCGGTTGATGACGGCGCAGTCGGCCAGCAGCCGGAACACGCGCGGCTTGGCGTTGCCCGGCTGCGGCAGCGGCGTCACGCTGCCCACCTGGTGACGCGCCGGCACCCAGCACCACGACAACGAGAGTGAGCCGCGCGTGTCGGTCGCTCAGGCGCCTGGCGCCGAGAATGCACCTCGACAAAGCCAAAGCCCATCTTGAGCATGCCGCCCATGGCTTCGCCGTGCTTGTCAAAGCCCGCGGCGAGGCCGACTGGGTTGGAAAAGTCCATGCCGAACACGCTCGTGCGCAGGACGAACGGATCCGGCTTCTGGTCGCGCGGCGCCAGGTCGATGGCCGCCACCAGCACGGCCAGGCGGTGGGCCGTCTCGCCGTCGAACAGCTGCACGACCTTCATCAGCAGGTTGCGGTTGATCTACGGGCCTCCACGTCCGTGGTGGCAGCGTGGGGGATTAGCCGTGGTCCGGGCCGGGTTCGTTCGCGGGGTCCAGCGGCCCGTACCCAGGACCGCGTGTCGAGCACGGACCAGACGGCCGCGCCGCCAAGCACGGCGGCGCCCAGCGCGATCGCGTTGCCCATCCTGCTGACGCTGCCGCCGTTCGGCTGCCCGGCAGACGATGTGGTGCTCAGCCGCGCGCGGCCGCCCGTCCACGCCGGCCGTCCCGCTGCTGCTGCTGCCGCCGCCGCTACGCGGCCTGCATGCCCTGCCCTCCCCAGCGTCCACAGCGGCGTGGTGGCAGCGGCGGCAGCGGCAGCAGCGGCGGCGGCAGAGCGTCCGCGAGCGGCAGCGGCGGCGGCGGCGGCGGCCCACGCGGCCATGGCGATGACGTCACTTTCGCGCCAAAATTTCCAATGGCAGCGGACGCGGCGGCCGACGACGCGGCGGACGCCGAAAGCGGCGAGCGGCCCGTGCAGACGAGGTTGAAGGGGACGATAGCGATGCGGTAGAACTTGACGATCAGGCAGAGGTCGCGGCCAACGACGCGGCGGACGACGAGGACGACGAAGTGGACGACGAAGCGGACGACGAAGGGGACGACGAAGGGGACAGAGGTCGACAAGGACGACGCATCAGTGCAAGCAGCAAGTCGGAGACGAAGTGTTTGAAGCGGCAAGGGGGAGGCACGGGATGGACGCCAGGGCAGGAGCACAGGATCAAGGCACCAATTGGACGACGTGGGCGACTGACAAGTCCGTCAGGACCGAGGCATCAACAGGGCGCCGCAGCACCTTCCTGGGAGCACCGCTCGGCCTATCCTAAAAGGTTTCAGGATGTTGAGCCTTGTTCAATGACGTTGCAAATAGGGTAGATCCTCGCCCCCGGGGCCGCGCCAGCGTGGCAGAGATCGAACCGACCTTGCACCCCGTTTCTGCGGCCATGACCTGCTAGCACCGCGCCACCATGGCGTCGACAACGGCAACGACGGCGCCGATGGTGCTGCACATTGGCGACCAGAGCTTCGCGTCGTGGTCACTGCGGCCGTGGCTCGCGCTCAAGATGGGCCGGATCCCGTTCGAGGAGCAAAAGCACCGCCTGCTCCAACCGACGACACGCGCCGTGCTCGCCAAGGTGTCGCCGTCGGCGCGCGTGCCCACGCTACACGTGCCGGCCGTCCACTTTGCCGGCGCAGCCGTCGCGGCCGACGCGCCGCCGGTCGTGATCTGGGACTCGCTCGCCATCATGGAGTTTGCCGCGGAGCGCGCGCCGAGCCTGTGGCCGGCCAACGCGGCCGCGCGCGCGGTCGCCCGCGCGCTGTGCGCCGAGATGCACGCCGGCTTTGCGGCGCTCCGCCAGCACATGTGCCTGGACGTGCTCGGCAGCGTGCCCTACGCCGCCGACAAGTACCCGGCCGAGGTGCACGCCGACATCGCGCGCATCTTTGCGGCCTGGCGCGACGCGCGGCAGCGGTTCGGCGCGCCGTCGGGCCAGGGCCCGTTCCTCTTTGGCGCGTTCACCAACGTCGACGCCATGTACGCGCCCGTGGTCATGCGCTTCCGGACGTACAACGTGCCGCTGCCGGACGACATCCGCGCGTACGCCGACGCCATCCTGGCGCTGCCGGCCGTGCACGAGTGGGTCGAGGGCGCGCGCCGCGAGGCCGCGTAGCGCACGTCGCGCCGCCGCCGCCATCGCCACCTTGTCGTCGCCGCCGCGGTGGACCATTCCTCCTTACTTCTATGTGTGCCTAACGTTTTGCTTGTTTGCTTTCACTTGTACCATAAATCTGAGTGCATTTTAGAAACCTTGATACAATGGCCAGCGGGCGGGCGGGCTTGCAAATGCGGTGGTCGTGCTCGTGGCCTAGTCCGACTGGACGTCGGCCTCCTTGAGCCACTTGAGGAACGGCCGGATCTTGGTCTTGAACGCGCTCGGCGCGTTCGGGTCGTCCAGTGCCAGGAAGGCGTCCTCGTCGGCGAGGTCCAGCTCGTACATGCGGCGGGCGATGCCCAGGATCTGCGACTGCAGGGCGTCCTCCTCGCGGATGTAGTAGCGCTCGAGGGCGCGCAGGAGCGCGACCTGGTCGCCCGAGCTCTGCACAAACTTGCTGATGAAGGCCTTGCGGCCGTCGAGCGCGGCGACGATGTTGTCGCCGTGCAGGAGCGCCGGCACGAGCACGTTGAACAGCTGCTGCTTGGTCAGGTCGTGCTTGACCTCGCGGCGCTGCACCTCGCGCATCTCGTCGGCGAGCGGCTTGCCCAGCGCAAAGAACTCGCGCAGGTCCTTCTCCAGCGTCTCCTCCAGCGAGCCCTTGTACTGCCGCAGGATGACCGCCTTGTCCAGCGGGTTGGCGACCGGCGACGCGGTCCGCGGCGGCGAGTCGTCGCGCTGCAGCACGTACGCGACCTCGTCGCGGCCGCCGCGGTGCTTGCCGCCCTTGCCGCCCTTGCCCGGCAGCACCATCACGTCGGCGCCGCCACCGGGCGCGCCCTTGGACGACGCCGCGGCGGCCTGCGCACCCGACGACGCCGGTGCCGGCGCCGGCGCCGGCGTCGCTGCCGGGGCCGCCTTGCCGGCCGCCTCGGGGAGCGCGCGCTGCACGTCCTTCATCGACAGGCTCTCGGTCGACGTCGCAGCCCCATCCGTAGCCGCGCCCTCCGCCTCGCGCTGCTTGGCGCCGGGCGGGCGGTACGCGCCGGGCTTGCGCACAAACTCGCCGGTGGCGGTGAAGCGCTCGTCCGGCGCGTCCAGCGCGCCGCCCGTGGGCCGCGGCGGCGGGCGGGTGTCGCGCTCGCCGGGGACGTCCCACGCGGCCGCGCGGCGCTGGCCGTCCGGCCCGGACGACCAGAACGGCCGGCGCTGCGGGCCAAACGCCTGAGGGATCTCGTCCAGGCCACGCGCGCCAAAGCCGCCCGGCGGCGGCGCGGGGCCGCGCGCGGGGCCGGCCGCTCCGTAGGGGCTGCGGTAGGCGCCCGGCGGCGGGCCGAGGATGCCCTGGGGCAGGGGCGCGCCCCGCGGGCCGGGCCCGTCGTACGGCGGGCGGTCGAAACCGCCCGCGTGCGGCGGCGGCGGCGGCGGGGCGCCCCAGCCGTCGCGGCGGTCGCCCGGCGGCGGCGGCCGCGGGCGCAGCTCGCCCTCGCCGTGTGCAAAGTGGCACCGGTCGCCGAACGAGCACTCGCCGTTGGCGAGCCACCGCTCGCACATCTTGGTCTTGTACAGCGCCGGGTTCACGCCAGGCGGAAGCCGCAGCGGCGGCAGCAGGTCGGGGCTGGCGCCGCGAGGAGCGGCGGCCGCGGCCGCTGGCGGCGGCGGGGCCGGGTGGTCCGGGTAGCGGTGCGGCGCGGGCGGCACGGGCGCGGGGGCCCCCGGCGCGTAGTGCGGCGGGCGGTCACCGTAGCGGAGCGGCGGCGGCACGTCCGCCGACGGCGGGCCCGGTGGGCCGCGCGGCTCGTAGTACCCGCGTGGGCCGGCGCCCGGCGGCGGCGGCACGGGCGGGCCGGGCGGGCGGTGGTAGGGGCCCGCGGACGGCGGCGGCACGGCCGCCGGGGACAGCGGCAGCGGCGCCGGCGGGCGCAGCTCCTTGGTGCCGTGCGCAAACACGCACCGGTCGCCGTACACGCACTCGCCCTCGCGCTCGAAGCGGTCGCACAGCTTGGACTTGTAGCTGAACGGCTCCGCGCTGATGGCTCGGCCGGGCGGCGGCGGCGCCACGCCGCCGCGCGGCGGGTACGGGCCCGGCGCGGCGCCCCCCGGCGGCGGGTAGCCGCCGCGGCCGCCACCGCCGTAGTAGGGTGCCGGCGCTGGGCCGCGGCCGTCGTAGTCGCGGCCATAGTCGCGGCCGTAGTCGCGGTCGCGGCCGCCATAGGGCGCGCCGGCCGGCGGCGGGCCGCCGCGGTACGGCTCGCGGTCGTACTCGGCGGGGCGGTAGTAGCCGCCGCCGCGCTCGTAGTCGCGGCCGTAGTCCCGGTCGCGGCCGTAGTCCCGGTCGCGGCCGTAGTCCCGGTCGCGGCCGCCGTACGGCGCGGGCTCGCCCGCCGGCGGCGCGCCGCGCGGGGCGTAGCGGTCACCCGCGCCGGCAGGAGCCGCGCCGGGGCCGGCCACGGGAGCGCCCGGGGCAGCACGGTCGCGCGGCGCGGGCCCGTCGGCAGCCGGCGCGGGCACGCCGTTCACACCGCCGGCGACCGCCGCGGCCGCGCGCAGCGGGCCCGCTGGCACGTAGGGCCGCGACCGGCCGGCATCGTGGTAGGGCCCGGCGCCCGGCCCACCGCGGGCGGCCTGCTCGCGGGCGGCCAGGCGCCGCTCGTGGTCGCGCTTCTCGCGCTCCCGCTGCTCCTCGAGTTCGCGCTCCCGCTCCCGCTCCTTGGCAGTTTCCTCGATGAAGTCTACTGCGGCGCGCAGCACATCCTGGATGTTGTGGTAGAGGACCTTTTCCAGCGCGAGCGTCGGGTTGAACCAGCCGTACTGCACGGACTCGCTGCTGATGACCAGGCGGCCGTGGTCGCTGATCTGCGCGAGGTGGTAGACAACGGTCTTGGGCTTCGAGTCAGAGAGGTACCTGGCATCCGGCGCACAACCGCAAGAGGCACGCGGCAGCGTCAGCACGGGGCCCCGCCCGCCCCGGGTGCATTGGGGGAGGGACGCGTACCGAATGGTCTTGCTGAAGGTGGGCTCTACGCGCAAGTCCCGCGCCGACAGGCCCGTGAGCTCCTGCGCCTCCCGGAGGGCGGTCTTCAGGCTGTCCTCGCCATTCAAGATGTAGCTGGAGGCAGGCCCCCGACGTCGGACGTCGCAGGCACGGGGCGTGGTTAACTGAGCGCCCACGCCGTGGGCGGGGGCGCGGCGCGGCGCGAGCGTACCCTTTAGGCGGCGTCCAGTGCCGGCGTCCAGCGAACGTGTCATTAATGAGCAGAAACTCGGGCGTGCGTTGGTGCCGATAAATGATCAGCCCAGCGGCGTTCTTCTGGTCCATCCCAGTCCGCGAGCGGCGCGTAGCGCGCAGAGAGGGGTTATCTACGGCAGACTAAACTACGGGCGCGAGAGCACCCTGCATGGGCAGGCGGGGGCGGGCGCGGCGTCGGCACGTGCCGGAGGTCAGCGACGTTGCTGGCGAACAGACGCTGGGGGCCGGCCGGTGGTAGCGGCGTTCGTACCGTGGCGTCGGTCCGCGTGGTAGGAACGGCGTGGCGTCCTGCGACGGCAAGCGGTTCTGTGGCCGCACCACCATCGGGCTACCGGAATTGGCGTGCGTGAGGCTTGGCTTCAGACGGCTTGTAAGGAAGCACCGGAACGAACCGCGAACCTGGGCGAAGGCGTGTCGCTGGGCAGTTGGGCATCCGGCCGTCCTCGCTTCCACTGGGACGGACTGTGGCATCGTCCGCGCCCACCCGCGCGAGGGATGCGCCCTGGACCGGCGTCAGTACGGCCTGCGCCGCGTCTCCTGGCCGATTCAGCGCCTGCCGCGTGTGCCCCGGCCACGTACCGACGGTGTGGGCGTGTCCGTGGGTGTCCTGGGTATCCAAGTGGCGCGTCTCGCAAGGGCGTCTGCGCGGCCGTCGCGGCGTCGCCGTCCGCGAGTTTTGGCGCGAAAGAGAGCGAGGGAAAAGACACAACTGAGCCCATGCGGTCACCCGATTCTGCCACACGCTCAGCCAACCGGCCATACCCCATTCCACCCCATTCTACCCCATTCTGCCCATGCGTCTGTCGCCATTCTGCCAATATTCTGCCGTAGTTCCACCGGTTTCTGCCGTTGTCACCCATTTCTGCCGTCATTCTGCCAGGAATCAGCCCAATTCACCCTGTTCTGCCATTGTTCCGCCACACTTCTGCCAGTATTCTGCCGGTGATGTCGGCGATTTGAGGGGCAGTTGGCGCCAAAACCAGGAGAGGACGACGACGGCGACGGCGACGACGAAGAGGACGACGAAGAGGAAGGCGAAGAGGACACGCCGAGGACGACGACGCAGCGGACAGCGGAGAGGACGACAACAACGGCGGCGCGACGGCAAGCGGCAGCGGCATTGAATACGGTCGCCGCTTGGCCGGTAGAGACGCGCGGAGGCCAGGGACTCGAGGACCCGGCCGGGACGGCCGGCCGACCGCCCACCATGGCGGGCCTGCTGGGCAACACCTGGCGGACGCTGTCGTCGACGCTGGCGGACGTTGACGCCGAGATTACGCGGTCCCTCTCCGGTAACAGCGGCAGCGGCGGTGGCGGCGGTGGCGGCGGCGGCGGCGGCGGCACGCAGCGGCCGGCCGCCGCCGGCGTGGTCAGCGACGCATACGGCGATGGCCGCGAGGAGGCGCCGACGCCCACCATCAGCACGGCGTCGCTCCCGTCGCGGTCGCAGCCGTCCACCCCGGAGCGGCCCAAAGCGTCGCCGCTGACGGCGCCGCCGCCGGCGACCGCGGAGCTGGACACGCTGCGCCAGCAGTACGCCATCCTGAAACGCGAGTCGGCCCGCCGCATTGCCGAGGTACGCGCCGCGGCTGGAGTGGAGTGCGGTGGCCCCCCGGCAAGCCGTCGCTGACGCCCGTTCGCGTCGGTGGTCTCTCGTGGTGGCCGCGCCCAGCTGACCGAGGCCAACACGACGCTGCAGGGCAAGCTCGACGTGCTCATGCGCAAGGCCAAGGACCGCGTCGCCGACCTCCAGCAGCAGCGCGAGGCCGAACGCGCCGAATGGGCGGAGCAGGCGGCGGCGTTCGAGCGCCGGATTGCCGAGCTGGAAGCCGCGGCCGCCGAGCGTCCGCAGCCCGCGGACGACGGCCGCGCAGACGAGCTGGCCGCGGCCCAGGCCGAGCTGGCCGCCGCGCAGGCGGCGCTGCAGGCGGCCCGCGCCGAGCTCGCCGCTCAAGAGCGGCAGCGCCCCAGCCATGCACCCAGTGACGACGACCACCGCGCCGCGCTCGAGGCACGCGTGGCCGAGATCGAGGCGGCGCGCGCCGAGCTGGACGCCGTTCGCGCGGAGCGCGACGCGGCGCGCGTGGCGGTCGCTGAGCTGGAGGCGCGCCGCGCCGACGGCGCGGCCGCGGACGACGAGCGGGCCGAGCTGAAGGCCGAGCTCCAGGCACTGCGCGCCGAGGTGAATGAGGCGCACGGGCTGCGCGCCAGCCTGGACGCCGCGCACGGCGACCTCGAGGCCGCGCGTGCCGAGGTGGGGTCGGTGCGCACCGAGCTCGAGGCGGCTCGCCAGGCCGCAGCCGAGGCGGACGCACTGCGCAGCGAGCTGGACCAAGCCCGCCAGGCCGCGGCCGAGGCGGACGCACTGCGCTGCGAACTGG
>Ga0180216_1002484_pt1 | contig 15269 bp, 19 predicted proteins | sample eDN3rd37CBELigMG_FD_128879 | JGI IMG/M metagenome (GOLD analysis project Ga0180216, IMG submission 128879) | Enriched Miracle-Growth compost microbial communities from Emeryville, California, USA - eDNA 3rd pass 37_C BE-Lig MG (version 2)... ... | reverse complement strand
CCGCCGCCGCCGCCACCGCCGCCACCGCCGCCACCATGGACCACATCCACAGCATCTCGGACCTCACCCTCATGCGGGTGCAGGCCGGGAGCGGCGCCGTCTTCGGCACCTTCCTCGGCACACACATGCTCAACCACATGGTGCTCAACCTGGGCTGGGGCGCCGGCAAGTCCTTCCTCCTCGCCGCGCGCCACTACTACCAGTTCCCGCTCATCGAGCGCGTCGTCCTGCCCGCCGCGTTCGTGGTGCACCTCGGCGCTTCGACCATCCGCTTCTTGCGCCGCCGCGCCGCCGCGCGCGTGGCCGCCGAGCACGCCGCCGCCAAGAAGAGCGACGACGCCGGCGGCGAGGCGCCGGCCGCGGCCGCCGCGGCCGGCTCGACGGACCTGGTCGAGCAGCTGCCGTGGACGACGGCGGCCGGCGTCACGCGCTGGCAGCGCATCACCGGCGCGTTCATGCTCGTCTTTGTGGGCGGCCACGTCGCGGCGACGCGCATCGTCCCGCTCTACTACCTCCGCGACCCGTCGGTCCTCGACCACGGCCTCGTCACCATCACGCTGCGCCTCATGCCCGCCGCCTTCTACCCGTACTACACCCTCTTCGGCGTCGCCGGCGTCTACCACGTCATCCACGGCCTGGGCTCGCTGCTGCGTGTCTTCGCGCCCGACGCCACGGCCACCTCCGCCGCGGTCAGCCCCGTCGGCCGCTCGCGCCACTGGCGCATCGCCAGCCTCGTCGGCGCGCTCCTCGTGGCCACGTCGATCCAAGTCGCCGGCGCGCGCTTCTACCCGATCACGGTGCCGTACGCCGGCGAGGTGATCGACGTCCTCTACCGCATCTTCGGCAACCTGGCCGACTACCGCAGCAAGGTCGACTACGCCGTCACGGGCGTCGCCGCCTAACCGTTCGCCGCGTCAGTAAACAAGGCGTATACAGTCGCCGCCAAATTCTACTTTCCACTTTATTCTTTATTATTGGTTGGTCAAATTTGTACGAAGTTACAAGAATGAACAAAGTTCAGTGCAAACAATGCTCCTATTATGTGAGCGGTGCCGCCGCCAAATCGAGGCGCTGCGCAGCCGGTGCCACCGTCGCGTACCGCCTGCTCGCGTCGGGCCCGCCGGCACTGGGCCGGGTCAAGGTGTACGGCGCGCGCGGGCGTCGGCGATGCGTGGCCCGGCCGGACACCCATTGGAGTGCGTCGATGTGGCGGCACTCTATGGCGTCCAAAACGTGAAGGCCGTGGAGGAGTTTCTCCTAAGAAGCGGTGCCGCGTTGGAGCGCCTAAAGCACGCGGCTGCGAACACGCCGGCGCTCATCGAGCGCTGCGTGGCGGAGGTGCGCAGCTGGCACCGTGCCGACTTTGACACCCGGGTGGAGGTGTCGAACGTCGGGCACGGCAGCACGCTCGCCGTCCAATACATTTCGGCGATCGCACTGCGGAGCACGGCCGGCCCGGTTGCTGCCGAGATCGTCGCGGGTTGGCACGGTATCGCGACGGCCACCTCGGCCGACACCGCCACCGACGCCGTTGTTCGACTGACGAGCGCGGCGTTCTGCGCCGACGTCCGCCGCCGCGTCGTCAACGCGCACGTCGTCGACCGCCGCGAGGTGGACGGGGAAGCGCGCCGGCTCACGCTGGACGCGTTCCCGTTCTCGCGCGGCTGGCTGGCGGCGGCGGCGGTGACCTCGGGCACCAGCATCAACATGGCCGCAGGCGACAGTGCGGCCAAGCTGGTGGCGATGGCGCAGGCACCGCCTGCCACCGGTGCGGACGCGGGCAGGCTCTGAATCGCGGTTCTGCGTGTGGCCCTGCCCGTGCTCGCCCGGCTGCAGGTCGACGCCGCGGCGGTACGTTCTAAGCTGGCGGTGCGCCTCGGCGTCGAGCATCAATGGTGCTGGGCCGTGGTGCCGTTGGATGGGGACGGCAACCACCGCGGCGGCCTCTTCGCTGAGAAGACGGGTGCCACGGTGCCGGTGCTGCGCATTGTGCCCGACCAGCCCAACGCCGTCCCGATCGTACGTTATGCACACTATGCCGTGGTACGTCGCGCATGCGTGACTGACCCAACGCATCCGCCTCATCTACCGCATGGGGATTGGTGGGGTTGGGCAGGACCGAACACCAACGCTGCTGGAGCGTTACCTGGCCGGCAGAGGCGCGCCAAACCCAGAGGTCGACATGGAGCAACTCAAACAGGCCGCCGAGCGGCGCCGCCAGCCATGTACCAGCAGGCCGCCCATTGGCGCTGCCACGGTCGCTCGACCGGCTGCAAACAGCAGCCCAACCGTCCGGAGCCTACGTGTTCGCTGCGTGCCCTCCCGATGGCGCGTCGGTGCATGCGACGCGTCAGCCGCCACCGCCGCTCCTCCTCCGCGTCGTTCGGACCTTTCGACTCGACGTCTCCATCTTCTCCTGCGGCCTTCTCCAATGCCCTTCCTATGGCCTTCCTATGGCCTTCCTGTGGCCTTCCTATAGCCTTCCGCATCGTCCTCTGCTTCTTGTTTCTTTGTCGGCGCAAGTCGATTCTGCCGCTGTTCTGCCGCTCCGTCGCCTGCGCCGCCACACAAAACGCAGCGGCAGAACCGCGGCAGAACGGCAGAATAACCGTATACAATTGGGTATTTCATAAAAAGCTGCATACCATATTAATAGCGCCTGTTATAGTGGAGGGATGACGGAGGTGGAATAGGGGTGAATTGTCCTATGGCAAGTGTATGGACACGCGGAAGAAATGGGTGACGCGCTGTGGTCATTGTGGACGGCGCTAGCGTTGAATGGGGTAGAATTAATGTGAGAGAACCGTAGGAGCGTGTGGCAGAAATGGGTGACAGCAGGCGGGGTGGACATGCGTAGACAGGGGCAGAATCGGCCTATGACGCTTGCACGGGCGAGCGGCAGAACTGGGTGAGCGCCCATAGTAAACAACGCGCATGACGTCATCGGGGCGTCCCAGCGCGCCACCCCCCCGCGGCTGCGCGCTTGCGGGGCGCATCCCGCCTAGGCCAAGTACGCCGCCGCCGCTGCCGAGCGCCGTGGTGCGATAGCCGCCGTGCAGGTCTACCGAACGGTGGTGCTGCGGCCGCAAACGGACGCGGATTGAATGAGCTGAGTAAGAGGGCGAGGGCGGCGGTCGCGACCCGTTGGGCCGGGCTGCCGGGAGGGCCGCCGTTCGCGCTGGGCAGGCCTAGGGAAGGGCGGGGATGGCGCCAAGGCGGAGAGCCAAGGAGGGCACGCCGTGCACGTACAGCAGGGCGTAGGCAGCGCTGGTGGGCCCGTTTTGCAAAGCGCGAGTGCCTGGCCGTCCATCCCGGTCGCTCACAACGCCGCCCACGCCTTGGCTTGCCCCAGGTCGTGCCCTTAGGGCCGCAATAACCTAAGCGCCCGGCGGCCACAACGCTGCCGCAGCCGTTTCCGTCACAGCTGCCCGGGACCTCCCCCCTTCGTGGGGCGGCCGCCGTGGCCATGGACTACTTTTGGTTCGTGGCGGACCTGTGGTCCGTCTCGCAGCAACTCCAGAAGCGCATTCTGCGGTTCCTGCTCAAGCGGACGCTGGGCCCGTTCCTGTACCAGGACCTCACCCTCGACCAGCTGGACGTCACGGTAGGCGGGCCTCGGCGCGAGGCGCGTCGCGGCCGCTGGCGGCCCAACGTGGCTGACCCCCTGCGGTCCGCGTCGCCTGCCCCGGCCGCTATCGCACGCGCGTCCAGCTCGGCAGCGGCGGCGCGAGGGTCACCCTGAGGGACGTCGAGCTGGAGGTGAACGCGCTCAACGACCTCATCGCCGACATGCCCGTCCAAATCGACCGCGGCTTCATCGAGCTGGTCACCGCCACCGTGCCCTTTCGCGACATCTCCAAAGGTACGGCACGCCAACGGTGTTGTGCCGTGTGGCGTTCCCCGCAGCGGCGGCTTAGTTCTGCCGTATTCTGCCCCGCGTGGCTCTGAGCGACCAGGCGGCGCGCGCCTCGAGCTGAGCGGCCTCGACCTGGTGGCGTCGCCGCTGAGCAACGAGGAGCTCCAGCGGCGGCGGCCAAAGGCCGCCGGCCGGCGACCGCGCGCGGGTGGCCGCGGCAGCGCGTGGGGCCCCGCTGCGGCGGCCGCACCGCCGATCGACCCCGCCAGCGGCGAGGCGGTCGACGAGGACCTGCTCGACCGGCCCGACGAGGCCGACGTCGATGACGACGCCGTGGCGTCGGCGAGCGTCGACGAAGATGCCGCCGCCATTGCCGTACGGCCGCGCAGCGACCGGCGATGCCGATGATTGCACACGCTGACGCCTCCCACCGACATTCTTTTTGCTTATGCGGCCGCCCACAGCGCGAAGCCCGCAATGCGGACGCGGGCGCGCCCGGCGTGCGGATGGTGGCACAGATTCTCGACGCGATCATGGCACGCATCGCGATCTCGGCCGAGAACGTCACCCTGCGCCTCTACCACGTCTCGCCGACCACCGGCCGGGGCGTGTGGCTCGAGGCCAGCCTGGCGCGCGCCGTCGTCACCGACGGCAGCCCCACGCCGGCCGCGCCCGACGCCGCAGCGGCCGCGGCAGCACCGGGCGGTGGGGCCGCGGCCGCGGCATCGGCGACCGAAACGATCAAGCACATCGACTTTGACGGCCTCGAAGTGCGGTTCCTGGCCGAGGACCACCCGCCGTCGCCGACCGTGCAGCTGCAGCCGCCGCTGGTTAGCCTGTCGCAGACGGTCGATAGCAGCCTATACGAGTCGGCCTACGACGGCGGCGGCGACCCGCTGCCAGAGGCCCCGCGACCGGCGCCGCTGCAGATCGACAGCGCGGCGGCGGCGGCCTCCGCCGCGGTGCTCCTAGCGCGGGTCGTGCGCGCCGACCCGACGCGCAAGGAGCGTGCCACCGAGCTCAAGATCAGCCGCGCGAACGCGGACGCGCCCGGGTGGGAGCTGCAGTGCCCGCTGCAGACGGTGCGCGTCATGCTCTCGCCGCACCACGTCCACGTGCTGAGCGACCTGGCCGCCGTCTTGGCCACCACCGCCGAGCGCATGGCCGGAGCGCAGCCGGCTGCCCCGGCCGCCGCCGCCGCTGCCGCCGCCGCCGCCTTGCCACCGGCAGCGACGCCGCGCGCCACGGCGGCATCGGCGTCCGCGGCGCCGTCCGCGGCCCCGGACTGGCCGCAGGCGGCGGTGGACGAGTCGGTCCTCAGCGAGGACCAGTTTGGTATGCACCCCACTCCGCCAGCTGTTTCGTTGAGGATCCCGCTGACCTCTCGTCCTCATCCGGCTACAGTTTCTTTTGTCCGTCTCTGCAGAGGTGCCGGACGACGACGCCGGGGAGGCCGTGCCAGCTCTGGCAGAGCACCACCCAACGGACGATGGCGAGGCGTCCGCGGAGGCGCCGCAATCGCCCGCGGCGGCGGCAGCGGCCAAGCCCGCGGGCGGGGCGGCGGCGGTGGTCAGCCGGCCATCGGCGATGCGCGTCAAGCTTATCGTCGACGAGATCGTGGTGGTCGCGCTCACGTGCAGCGCGCTCGCCGCCGAGCCGGCGGCCGCCCCGCCGGCCGTCTGGCCCGACGAGCTCCTGACCGAGCCGGCCTTCGAGCCCGACGAGCCGCATCTGCGCCTGCACATGCGCGGGCTGCAACTGGACTTTGCGCACGCTGCGGCGTGGGCCGACCTGCACGCGCACGCGCTCTCGGCGCACGTCACGGAGCGTCTCTTTGACACGGAGGGCGCGGCGCCGGGCGCGCTGCCCGCCGCGCCGGCGCTGACGACCGTGCCGCTGCTCGCGTTCACGACGGACCTGCCGTCCACGACGACCGAGGCGCCCACCTCGGCCGAGCTCAAGGCGCGCGTGCGCGAGATGGCCGAGCTGACCAGCGTCCGCGCGGGCCTCGCCCTCGTCGCGGGCGGCGCGCCACCCGATGCGCCGCCGCGCCGCGCCGGTACGGCTCTGTCCCGCTTGGGTCAATGGAGCGAGGTTGCGTTCATTGACACGGCAGCGCGAGGAGACCTTCGCCCGCGGTGGCTCCCTGCAGGGCTTCTCGACGCCGCCTTCAGCGCGCACTACACGGTACCGTATCGGCAAATTTGTAGTGACGCCGTCAACGGCCACGGCCAACCAACGGTGGCCTTCCCCTTTCCACGTGCGTGGGCCGGCCGCAGGACACGCCGGCGGAGGCGGGCTTGCAGGCGTCGCGGCGCTTCGAGCTCAAGCTGCGGCCGCTGCAGCTCACGCTGGACCTGCGGCTCCTGGATCGCCTGCAACACTACGGCGCCCGGCCGCCGACCGCGGGCGACGCGGCCGCGGCGAGCCTCCTGCCGAGCCGCAGCCCCGACTCGGCGACGCTGCCGGACGCGGACGACGCGGACGACGCCGGCGCTGGCGCTGGGGCCGCGCTCGAGCAGCGGCCGCCGTGCCCCATCGCCATCACCGTGCCGCTCGTGCGGCTCCACGTGGTCGCCCCGCGCACGATGGCCGTGCCCGAGTTCCCCGACTGGACACCGCCGCGAGGTGCGGCCCGCAACGTCGACGCCGGGCCGCAGCGCAGGTTCCGCTAGTGCTGACGAGGGCCGGGGCCTTGTTTCTCTAGCGTGGCTTGCCCCGGCGCCAGGCACGCTGCTGTATCCGCAGAGCCTGGTCGTCGACCTGGTGGACGTGGCCGTCGACGCCAAGGCCGCAGCGGCCGCGCGCCACGCCGACGAGCAGACGCCGCCGATCAACGCCAGCTTTGCGCTGGCGCTCGGCCACCTGCGGCGGCCGACGCCGGGCTCGCTGCCGACCATGGTGCCCCTGTCGCCGTGGGCCGGGGGGTGGGCGAGCGTCGTGTCCGCGCGCGGTCGCTACACCGGCCCGCGTGGCGTCCGCCCGGGGAGCGCCTCCGCGTCTGGACCGCCGGCCTTGTTCACCATGACGCCCATCGTCGCCATCGGCGGGAGCGGTGGCAGCCGCAGCAGCACGGGGCCGTACGCACGCACCGCCAGGGGTGGGTGAGAAGGATATTGGCCTCCCGTTGCTGAACCTGCCCCCTTTGACGGTTTTGTGTGTCCCCCGTCGCGGGCTGTGGTCGCGCAGGGTTCGGTCCGTGGTGTCGCTGCGGGTGCAGAGCGTGCAGGAGACGCCGTTGGCGGGCGACCCCGGGCCGGCCTACTTGCCGAGCCCCATTGACGACCGCGCCGCGGGCGTGGACGCCTTTTTGGTGCGGCGCGATCCACGCGGGCTGTCGAGCGTAGTTTGTCGTTTTGCCGTGGTGCTCATCCCGCGCGGTGTGCTTGGTGCCCTGCCGTGGGCGCGGCCTCCAGGCGAGCCTGCGGCACCGCTCGTCGCTGCTGATCGCGGCGTCGATGTCGCGCCTCTTCGTGCACATGACCCGGACGCAGTACGACCTCGCCGACTTTGTGCTGGAGGAGCTGGCCGAGTGGATCCCCGCGGCGCCGCCCGCCGAGGCCGCCGTGCCCGTCACGGGCGCCTTTGTCGAGCCCACGGCCGACGACGCCGACCGGCCCAGCGAGCCCGAGTCGGTGGCGGCGCCCGCGCTGCCCACCGTCGTGCTGCCGGCTCCCGTCATTGCCCCGCGCGGTGCGAACGCGTCTGGTCGCCACGGGAGCCAAGCCCGCGCCATGGCTGAACCGTTTCGGCGCCGATGGGTGCGGGGGCTCCACAGGCCCGCTGCGCAAGAGCTACGCGCACGCCATGTACCTGGTCGCGGGCGTCTCCGACGCCGACATTTGGCTGGAAGAGGATCCGGACCTCGTCTCGCACGTGCAGCCGCGGCGCTACGCGCTGCGCCTGACCGACCTCGAGGTGCGGCGACGTTGCTGCCCACGCATTGGCTGCAACCCCCCTCCCGGTATACCTGACGGGTTTGTGTGTCGTTGTTGACGCCTCGGGCCTTGGCAGTTCACGCGGGTCAGCAAATACAAGGGGGCCAAGCTCAACTACGTCGCCATCGACATTGGCGACGCGGCGCTGCGCGACATCACCGACACGGCGGACGCGGAGCCCATCCTTTCCAAGGCGACGGCGCCGGTCCTGCTGCCCGCCCGGTCGGTCCCGACGGCCCGCGCGCGCCCTACCGGCCCCAACGCCCGCTGACGTCGCGGGGGGCGTGGGCGTTGGCGTGGTGCGTGCAGGCTCGGCCTGATTGAGGTGTCGCTCGGCTGGGACACGGAGGCCATGATCAAGGAGGTCCGCGTCGAGGCCAAGTTGACCGAGGTGCGTCCGCAGGCAAGGCTCTATCCTTGCAAGGGCGCATCGGCTGACGGCGTTGGCGGGGCTAGGGTTGGCGTTCTTGGTGCCGCGTGCGCAGGTGCTCTGGCGGCTGGACATGGCGTCCGAGTGGCTCACGCGCGTCCCAGCCCTGGTGATGGAGTCGCCCATGCCCGGCCTTGGCCTGCAATTTGTCGACATTTACACCCACGTGCGTTCGCGCCCGCGCGCGGCCGCCCACCCTCACTGTTGCGCTCACGTTCCATCGCCTCGCCCCGCGTCGCTCACCTACGTGGCTGCAGGTCAAGGTGACGGTGAATCAGCTGGCGGTCGACTACCAGCCCAAGCACGAGCGGTTCCGGATGGTGCTGGCGGTGCCCATCGCCACGGTGACGACGGACATCATCGCCGGCTCGTCCACCACGAGCTTCCAGCTTGATCTGGAGCGCGCGGGCCTCTGGTTCTACGACGGCGAGGGCAGCTACGCCAACCGGCTGCAGCAGCGCGCGGCCAGCACGGCCTCTGGCGCCGCCGCCGGGCGCGCCCCGCCGCCGCCCGTGGACCGCGACCGGCCCGGCGACGTCGACGTGGACGTGGACGCCCTGTGGGCGCAGCACTACACCCGGCTGGGCTACCTGCGCCTGGTGTTTGCATCCAAGTGGGCCATCGAGTTTCGGCGCACGACGGTGCGTGGCGCGCTCGCCGGGGCTCGGCGGTGCAGCTGCGTGGGCGCTGATCGGCCGCCGCCACTCCGACACCCTTCGGGTTGCCACGTTCGCAGCTAACGGTCGTGCGGAGCAAGCTGTCGTTCGACGTCCGCGGCCTGCTGCTGGAGACGTGCTACGACTCGTTCCAGACCCTGGCCCGCGCCATCTCGTACCTGAGCGACAACAAGGTGCGCGCCGCGCGAGTGCCGCCTGGGTGTAGAGTCCTCACAAGGTAACCGTGACGCCATCCCGCGTACCGTCGGCCCTGTTGTGTGCCCACCCCCCAGGACGCCGTGCCGGACCAGCCGCCAACGCCGGCGGCGCCGGTGCCGACGGCCGCCAACGGCGCGGCGGCGACGCCATCCGCCCCGCGGCCCAGCAACTCGCCCGTGCCGGCGGTGGTGCCGGAGACGCGGCACGACGCCGTGCTGGACGTCCTGGCCGACGTCGACGACCACGCCTTTGCCGTGCCGCGCCCGTCGGACGCAGTGGCGTCGGCGCGTCCGCCGCGCGTCGCGTCTGGGTCGTGGGAAGACCTGCGATCCGCCGGCGCGGCCCAGCCGCGCGCGCCCCCGCGCCGAGAGGACGGCTTCACGCTGTACGAGCGCGCGTTTCGATGGTCCGCAGTGCGCGCCCGGTTCCGCGTTAACGTCTGTTCACGCGTAGGGGCGGGCGGCTCGCGCCGGCAGGCTGCGCCCGGTGGCGATGCCGACGGCGACGGTCGCAACACCCCTCGCGACGACCGCTGCGCACCGCGTCGACCGCTCCGCCGCGCCCATGCCCGTCAACGTGTCCGTCGAGACGGCGCTGGCCAACGCCGTCAGCGAGCCGGTACGCCGAGCGCGGGAGCGGCAAAGACCACATGGAAGCGTTCACCGACGGCCACAGTATGCAGTGACTGGGCGTGCTGGTGGCAACAGCTGTCCACCCCCTCGGTGACAACGCCGGCGAGCGCTGAAACGGCCGTCGCCGACCGCAAGGCGGCGACGACGTCCACGTCGCCGGGGGACGTCGTGTCGATCGAGTCGATCGACCCCGAGGACGAAGAACTGCGCTTGGACGACGTCCAGTTCGCGGCAGCGTACGGCGGCAGGGGTCGACAGGGGGCGGGTGAGGTTTGGGCCTTTTGCCACTCACGCATTGCGCGAGTGCCCAAGGTGGCGGATCCGAACAGACGGGAGCATGTGCCGGGGCGGCGCGCGCGGCCGACCGACTTGCCCGACGTGGCGTACGTTGCTTGGCCGCGCCGGCCCTGACGAGCGCCGTGCCGCGCCAGGCTCACCATCGCCAAGGGGACAGAATTCCCGCGTGCGCGGACTCTCCAGGGACTTTGTCTTTCAGGTCGCCGTGGACAAGTTCACCTGGCGGCTGTACGAGGGCCGCGACTACTTTTACCGGCAGCTCGTGGTACCCGCCGAGCCGACCGGTGCGTTACTTTGTACGCGTGCGTGCTCGCGGTCCTGACGCGCGCACCGGTCCCATCCGCCGCGTTGTGCCTTTGCAGTCGCCCAAGCTCCGGCCAACGGGGACCACCGTGGACGACGACTGGCTCGACTTGGGCGAGCCAGCCGGCTCGCCAGCGGCTGCGGCCGCGAGCTCCCCGTCCGGACCTGCAGCCGCAGGGGTGGGCAGCACGGCGGCAACGGCGCCGTCGCCGAGCTCGGGCACCCCGAACGACGGCCCCGCCACGGCCGCGGCCGCGGGGTTCGAGATCCTGGACGATGAGGACGTGGCAGACTACATCCCCGAGTTTGGCGTCGGCCAGCGCGAGGCATGGCGCAACCGCATGCGCAAAGTGTACGTACCCGGTGTGAGAGTGGGACCCTCGGCCGGAGGTGAGGGACGGTCCACGCACTCACGCCTGGCGTCGTTTGCGGAGGAGCGGTGGCCGGTCGGACAGGCGCAACGGCGTGCTGGACGACCGGCGCTCGGTGCACCCGATGCTGGAGCTCGTGGCGGCCGGCCTCACGGTGCGCAACGAGACGTTTGAGAGCGCCAGCGACTCGGCCTACGTCGGCTACATGACGGTCGAGATCCGCGACCTGGCCATCTACGACCTCATTCCGACGTACGGCGCGCTGCCGGGCCCGCGCCCAAAGCGACGGCCTGCGGTGGGCTGACCGTTGTCTGGCAGGGGGGGCGCACGGCGTTGCGGGGTGGTGCAGGTCCGACTTCCGCCGTTTCCTGACGCTGTGGAAGCGGCAGCCGCGCGACATGGAGAGCGTCATGCTGAGCATCGAGCTGGCGCGCATCCGCCAGCGCCACCCGCACGCCGCGCCCGAGCTGCGCTTCGGCCTCTACACGGTACGCACCGCGCCACGGTGCCAGCAGCCGCGGATCGATTCCGCAGGCGCCTACTAACTCTGTTTTCCTGATCGCCGTCTGCACCGCTGCTGCCGCCGCCGCCGCCGCCGCAGATGCCGCTGCGCCTGTACATGCACCAGGACGCGGTGACCTTTTTGGTGAGCTACTTCAGTCCCAAGGCGGCGCCGTACGTGCCGGACAACCTGCCGCCGCCGGGGCCGCCCCAGCCGCCGGCGATCTTTCAGCAGCTGTACATCGCGCCGCTCGCCGCCCGCATCGACTACCTGCCGACGGTAAGAGACCGGCGGTTGAGGCGCGACAGCGGGAGCGCGGCAGGCTGATTTAGCTGCTCTGGCAGCGTCCGGTGGTGCGCCACACGTCCAGGTCATTGACTATGAGAACCTCCTGTCGGGCCAGGTGCAAGAGATCATCAACCTCTTCCGGCTCGAAGGTGCCGAAGTCCAGCTGAGCGCCGTGCGGGTACGCGAACGCGAACGGCGCGCCAGCAACACCGTGCGAGCGATGCCAGCTAATTGGCTAGGGTTCCTCCTGCCGGTGGTGAATCGGGCCGGCAGCTGAACCGCGTGACGTCAACGGACGTCCTGCCGCAGCTGTATGCCAGGTACTTGCCGGGCGTCCAGGCGGCGACGCCGGGCATCGTGTCGGGCGTGCCCATCGTTGGCTCGCTCGTCAACTTTGCGGCGGCTGCGCTCGACGTCTTTGTCCTGCCCATGCGCAACTACCGCGAGAACACGAGGCACGGCGCGCGTTTGCTCCTTTCTTGGGCGCGTACACCGGACCGCCCAGATTGGCTGACGGTGTGCGGTGCTTGCGGCGGTGTACATCCGCGCCAGCGTGCTCACCGGGCTGCGGCACGGCGTCAACAGCTTCCTGTGGACGACGGCGCTGGAGACGATCAACGTCTCCTTCAAGATCATGGCTGGCACCCACGTACGGGCTCGCCGATGGGCCGGCCCACCGGGTGCGCTGCGGCCAGCTAAGTTTGCGCGTGAGACGCCGGGGCGCCCGGGCGCGGAACAGGTGCTCCTGGTGGCGGCCTCCAACTCCATCTCGCCGCCGTCGCGGCCCGAGCCGATGGCCGTCACCGCGGTCTTTGTGCACCAGCCCACCACCATCTACGAAGGTGCGCGTCGGCCGCGGGAGCGACCGGCCGTAGCGGTGTACGCCTAATTCTTTGGGATGTTCTGTTCGAGGGTGTTCTCGGGGTCGCCCACGCAGGCTTGCAGCGGGCGTACTCGAGCCTGTCCGGCCGGCTGGTCCGCACCGTGGACGCCGTCGTGTGGGAGCCGCTCCAGACCTACCGCGACGCGGTGCGACGGCGCAGCCAGCTGTATGCAGTGCCGGGACGCGCGGGCGCTGACCCATCTTCCCCGAGGGCCTGCCGTTTCCGCGCCGCCACCCCCCCAGGGCACACCGCGCGCCGTCCTGGCGGCGGTGCGCAGCCTGCCGCAGGCGATCCTGCAGCCGGCGCGCGGCATCGTCGAGGCGCTGTCGGCCGTGCTGCTGGGCGCGCGCAACACGCTGGACAGCACCAACGTCGAAGAGCCCCCGCAGGGCCCCGGGGAGCGCTCGTAGCCGATGAGAAATTGCTTTCTTGTTTGTGTAAAACTGGTACAGCCAACTGTACACACACACTGCAAGCACGGCTGCCAAACTTTTTGCTGTACAGAAGGTGTTGCTGTAAACTACTGATGTGTTTGAAATATACACTAACGCTACCAGCGCGCGTGCGGTGGCTCATGGCAGCAGGCGGCGGTTGCGCACGAGGCGGTGCATGCGCCGCAGGAACATGCCAAACGTCGTCGTCGACACGGCAAAGACCGACGCGACCATCGTGTAGAACGCGTACGGGCTCTGCTCCAGGCCTGACTGCAAGTTCATGCCGAACAGGCCCGCCAGGAGCGCGCCGCAGCCGACCGCGAACGTCCTGCGCGACCGCGCACCCCGCCGGGGAGAAGGCGCAAATGCACGACAATGAGCCACGAGTGAAGCATGCGGCGGCAGTGCGCCGCGCGGCGCGGACCCCATCGTCAGCCGCAGCTCTAGGAGCAGGAGGCTGTTGCGCTGCGCATCGAGCGTGATCTTGACGACCGTTTGGGTGGTCCTGTTAGAGGGGAGGCCGTGCAGCGGGCGCCGCCGTCGCCGCCGTCAGCCCTCGGTCTCGCCACTGCGGTGGAGGAAGTCGCCCGCCCGCGAGCGCGCTTACCGAATGTTGGAGAGCAGCTCGGCGGTCTGGGCCTGAATGTCCTCCAGCTGCTTGGTGTAGTACTCAAACATGAACTCGACTTCCTCGTGCTGCAGCGTGGGCTGCGAGTGGCCCGTCGTCAGCTTGGTCGTGAGGTACATGCCCGCCCTGGCGCGGTCGTCCACACGGTGGGCGGTGGCGGCGCGCGGTCAGCCCCCCTGGTGGCCCGCCGGGGCGCCGTCAGTGCTGCCACGGGCGACGCCGCACATGTCGTCGTCCGAGTTGAGAATCTCGTTCAGCGCGTCCAGCGTGCCGTTCACCCGCGCTTCAAACCTGCGCAATCGCCCAAGGAGGACACCACCGACCTCGCCACGCCTCAGGACAGGCCCCTCCTTCGATCTCGTCCGCCGGCGCCGCGGCGCTCACCGGGTGAGCTTGCGGGTCATGTCCAGCAGCGTGAGGAGGGTGCTGCGGTCAATGTCGCCCTCGAGGCGGCGAAGGATCGCGGCGACCTTGGGCGACAGCTGGTTGTAGTGGTCGCGGAGCACGCTGCACACGGAGAGCAGGCTCGCCTCCAGCGCCCGCAGCTCGTACGGCAGCGAGCCCGGGTCGGCGCTGGCCGTGCGCAGGCGCTCCTGCAGGTCAAAGATGAAGAGCGACAGGTGGTGGCGGTCCGGGTGCGCCGTCTCAAAGAGGATGACCGCGTCCGCCTTGATGAGCGCCTTGATGTGCTCCAGGTTCACCACAATGGCCGACGGCTGGGGCGGGGCCGAGAACCAGAAAGGGCGCTGACGTCGGGTGCATTAGCCGGCGCACCGCGGCGCGCGTCCGTCGTCGCCGGGCGCGGGCCTCGTACCCGGACGAGGATGGCCGGCATCTGGTTGCGGTACGTGTCGATCTGCCAGCGAGCCCAACCAGCCCAACGCAGCCACCAGCGCCTGCCGGTCAGCCTGCCCGCCGAATCGGGCCTGGCTGTTGTGGCCAGAGGGGTGCGTTGGACGCACCACGCGCAGGTCCCGCGGCTGCAGCTGGTGCATGGCGCACAAGTCGGACTTGAGGTAGCGGCCCTGCGTCTTGCGGACATCGCCGTTCCGGTCAAACTCGGTGGTCTGCAGCACCATGCGGGCCTTCTTCTCGATCGTCGTGACCAGCGGCCCCGGCGGCGAGAGCATCTCGTGCAGCCAGGCGGTCTCGCCCGCGTCGGCGGCGGTCCGGCCGCCGCTGCCCGCCCCGGCCGCTGCCGGTGGCAGAGCATTGCCTGCGGGGGCGCCGCCCAGATGCCCGACCGCGACGCCGGTGCCGCCGCTGCTGCTGGCGCTGGCCGTACTGCTGCTGCTGCTGCTGCTGCTGCTGCTGCTGCTGCTGCTGCTGCTGTCCTTGTCGCCTGCGTCGGTGGCGCGCTCCAGGAGCCGCCCGCTGCCGTCCAGGATGGCGCCGACGTGCTGGAGCTGCGCGGGGGTGACGGCGCTGCGCAGGAGCCGGAGCGCGTCGAGCCCCCACCCGGCGACGCCGCCGCTGCTTCCGCCGCTGGCCCCCGCTGCCGGCGGGTCCGGGCCACCCACCGCCCCGCGCCCGCCGCCCGCCGGCGTCTGCAGGCGCCGCACGGCGGCCGCCCGCGCGCCCACACGCGCCGCGCGCGCCGCCGCCGCGCGCGCCACCGCGACCACGTGGCCGCCCGCCATCGCAGTCACGTGGGAGACAAGTCACGTGTGAAGGAGCGGCCGGGAGGGAGGTCGGCATGGTGGGATGCATGTGAGGGTGAGGGTGAGCGGGCGGCGGTGATGGGGGGTGGATGGTGGGACGGCAGGCGGTGAGGGGCGGCCGGGAGGGAGGTCGGCATGGGGATGCATGTGAGGGTGGGAGGGTAGACGGT
>Ga0180216_1002483_pt1 | contig 15270 bp, 12 predicted proteins | sample eDN3rd37CBELigMG_FD_128879 | JGI IMG/M metagenome (GOLD analysis project Ga0180216, IMG submission 128879) | Enriched Miracle-Growth compost microbial communities from Emeryville, California, USA - eDNA 3rd pass 37_C BE-Lig MG (version 2)... ... | reverse complement strand
TCCTTGGGCTTGGGCAGTTGGTTGGGTCGCCCCCCACGCGGGGGCGTGGGTCGAAACCGCCAGCCGGCGCAGTTCATTTGCGCCGATTGTGGTCGCCCCCCACGCGGGGGCGTGGGTCGAAACGACGACGCCATGGCGACCGTCTATTCGGAGCGCGTCGCCCCCCACGCGGGGGCGTGGGTCGAAACCCCCAAAAACGCATCGCGCCTTTTGAGGCAGGGTGTCGCCCCCCACGCGGGGGCGTGGGTCGAAACTCGATGCGGCGAAGGCTGCCGGCATCCCTGTTACGTCGCCCCCCACGCGGGGGCGTGGGTCGAAACACAGGAGGGTCGCGGGTCCCTCCCGCCACCCAGGGTCGCCCCCCACGCGGGGGCGTGGGTCGAAACCGGGGCGAGCCGATGCGGATCCCCGTGCGGCTGGTCGCCCCCCACGCGGGGGCGTGGGTCGAAACTCGAAGTCGATCTCTCGCCACGTCGCGCCGCGAACGTCGCCCCCCACGCGGGGGCGTGGGTCGAAACCCGGCCACTCTGGCTACACGCTCATGGTTTCGCCGGTCGCCCCCCACGCGGGGGCGTGGGTCGAAACGCGCGGCGCAATTGGCAAATCGCGCAAGGTCGCGGTCGCCCCCCACGCGGGCGCGTGGATCGAAACGCATATGCCCAGAATTTCGCGCCGCCTGGAAAGTCGTCAGAAAGTAGTGGATACCGTCGGGCGATGGCTTTTGGTGGAAGAGGCGATCGTACAGTCTGGGTTCCGTTGATCCACGTGCGTTGGGGGGCGTCATGGGTCCAGAGGTTTATTTTGCGCATTCGTCTCCAAATCCGGACATGACGGATTGGGAGACGTGCCCGGTTCATTCGCATGCGGTCGGCGATATGGCCGGCGCGTTTGCCGGCAAGTTTGGCGCCAGCCGCCTGGCTATGCTGACCGGGCAGATGCACGATCTTGGGAAATACACGCGGGAGTTCCAGCAATATATTCGGGGCGAGCGCGCAAAGGGGCCCGATCATTCCACTGCGGGCGCACGCGAGATCATCAACCTCGCGACCTCGCCGCAGGACAAGCTTTTCGCCGGCATCGCGGCGTACGCCATAGCCGGTCATCACGCCGGCTTGCCTGATCACGGGCTTGAGGATGGTTGCCTGGAGGGGCGTCTGGCCCGCAACGATCTGCCGGCGCTGTTTCCCGATTGGCGCGACGCGCTCACGGCTGAGGCGCGCCAGCTGGCTCCGGAAGGTTTCAGCCCGTATCCGGGGCCGGACAAAAAGCGGGCGGTATTTCAGGCCGCCTTCCTCGGGCGCATGTTGTTCTCCTGTCTCGTGGACGCGGATCGCCTGTGCACCGAGGCCTATTATGCCGGGCTGAAGGCTGAACCGGTCGACCGGTCGTGGCCGCGGCTGCCGGAGATCGCTGGCGATCTGGTCGCCGCCTTCGACGCCTATATGGAAGAAAAGGCGGCTTCCATGCCGGAGGCGGCGCGCGCATCGCCGCTTAACCAGTTGCGCAACGCCATTCTGGCGCAGGTGCGGAGCAGGGCGACGATGCCGAAGGGCGTGTTCACGCTCGACGTGCCGACCGGCGGCGGCAAGACCCTGTCCTCGCTGGCGTTTGCCCTGGAGCATGCGCGCCATCACGGCATGGACCGCATCGTCTTCGGCATACCGTTCACCTCAATCGTCGAGCAGATGGCCGGAATCATGCGCGCGGTGTTCGGCGATGACGACGGCCGGCCTGTCGTTCTGGAGCATCACTCCGGGTTCGACGCGCCGCCAGCCTCTGAGGAGGGGGAGCAGGTGGATTTGGGAGGCGTCAACAAGCGGCGCCTGGCGATGGAGAACTGGGCGGCGCCGCTTGTGGTCACCACCAATGTGCAACTGTTCGAGAGCCTGTTCTCGGCGCGACCCGCGCGTTGTCGCAAATTGCACAATTTGTGTAACGCCGTGATCGTGCTGGACGAGGCGCAGAGCATTCCGCTTAATTTGCTGCGGCCCTGCGTTGCGGCGCTGGACGAGCTTGTGCGCAATTACGGCTGCACGGTGGTGCTGTGCACCGCGACGCAACCGGCGTTGCTGGCGCCGGATTTTTTGGGCGGCTTTGAGCAGGTGACGGAACTCGCCCCCGATCCGGACGCCCTGCATGCTGAACTTAAGCGGGTGACGCCCCGGTTGCGCGGCGCCCTGACGGACGCGGAGCTGGTGCAGGAATTGGCCGGGAGCCCGCAGGGGCTGGTCATCGTCAACAATCGCGCGCACGCGCGGGCATTGTATCTCGCCGCAAAGGAAGCCGGGCTGGAAGGGCTGGTGCATCTCACCACACGGCAGACGGCTGCGCACCGGCGGCGCATACTGGCAGACGTGCGCCGGCTCCTGAAAGCGGGAGAGCCGTGCCGGGTCATCGCCACCAGTCTCATCGAAGCTGGCGTCGACGTGTCATTTCCGCGCGTCTGGCGGGCGGAAACGGGGCTGGACAGCATTATCCAGGCGGCGGGGCGCTGCAATCGCGAAGGCGAGCGTCCGGCCAGTGAAAGCTTCGTGGATGTATTCACGCCAGCTGAAGTGAAGTCGCCGCCGGCGATTCAGCAACTGGCGGCAGCGTTTGGGCGTGCGGCGTCGGAACAGGCGGATTTCTTCGCCCGTGACGTCATTACGCTGTATTTTCGCGAAGTTTACTGGGGCAAGGGCGACGGTCTGGACCAGGTCAAGGTGAAAAACCGGGACGGGCGCAATCAGAACGCGGCGGTGGCGGATCTGTTTGGGATCAGCAATGCTCGGCCGGCGTTTGGCTACAGGACCTGTGGCGAGGCTTTTCGCTTCATCGAAGACGGCATGGCGCCGGTGATTATCGCGCAGGAGGATGAGCCGCGCGAAGCCATTGCGGCGCTGCGGGCCGGCGCGCCGGTCGGCGGGCAGGCGCGAAAGCTGCAATCGTGGATTGTCCAGATTCCGCCCCGCTATCGCAAACTGCTGATCGAAAACGGCCACGCCAGGTTTCTGGAAGGCTTCGGCGAGCAGTTTGCTGTGCTGACGCGGGATGATCTTTACAGTCCGGAGGAAGGGCTGGTGTGGGAGCAGGCCGATTCCATGGGGCTTGAGCAATATATTTTCTGATGATTTGCCTTGTACTTTGGTTGTTGTTGTCTGAGAATAAACAAAATGGCTGTATTTCAGCAATGGCGGCCAGCAATGGTTGGGGGGAAGCGTGAGTTACGGCGTGCGATTGCGGGTTCGCGGCAAATTCGCCTGCTTTACCCGGCCGGAAATGAAGGTGGAGCGCGTATCCTACGACGTGATGACGCCATCGGCGGCGCGTGGGATACTTGAGGCGATCTACTGGAAGCCGGAAATCCGCTGGATTGTTGACGAAATCCACGTGCTCAAGCCGATCCGCTTCCAGTCGATCCGCCGCAACGAGGTTGGCGCGAAGACGCCGGCGGCGTCGGTGCGGCGGGCGATGAAATCCGGCGATATCGGCGATCTGACGCTGGTGGTGGAGGATAATCGCCAGCAGCGCGCCGCCACCCTGCTGACCGATGTGGACTATGTCATCTGCGCCCATTTCGCCCACACCGGGCGGGCGGGGGCGGACCAGGCGGACGGCAAGCACCTCGACATCTTCAACCGGCGCGCCCGCAAGGGGCAATGCTTTCACCAGCCGTGCCTGGGCACGCGCGAATTCCCGGCCGACTTCAGCCTGATCGAACCGGATGCGCCGATGCCGGAAGCAGAGCCTGGTGATAACGCACGCCGCGGGCTTGGCTTTGGTGAGCCGCGCGACCTCGGCTTCATGCTCTACGACATCAATCATGGCGGCGATCGCGCGTCGATGTTTTTCCGGGCGACGCTGGACAGGGGCGTGGTGCGGATACCGCAGCCGGATTCGCCGGAGGTGCTGCGATGACCATGCTGGCCTCATTGGCCCGCGCCTATGAGCGGCGGGCCGCGCGCGGCGAGGCGCCGCCGTTTGGGTTCTCGCAGGAAAAAATCTCCTGGCTGATTCCGCTGCAGGCTGATGGAACGCCGGCCGGCGCGCCGGTGGATCTGCGCGAGGGGGAAGGGCGCAAGCGTAGCCCCCGGCTGATGGCTGTTCCGCAGCCGACCAAGCGCACGTCCGGCGTTGCGCCAAACTTTCTCTGGGACAAAACAGCCTATGTGCTGGGGGTGACCGCCGGTGAGGGCAAACGGACGGCGAAAGAACACGCCGCCTTTGTCGAAAGCCATCAGGACTGGCTGGCTGGCGCGAAGGATGAGGGGCTGTCAGCCTTCCTTGGCTTCCTGGGCTGGTGGCGACCGGAGCGGTTTACCGAACTCGGCTGGCCGGAGGAAATGAAGGACCAGAACCTGGTCTTCGCCCTGGAAAGCGAGCGCCTGGCCAATACCCATATTCATGACCGGCCGGCGGCGCAGGCCATCTGGGCCGGCTTGTCCGGCGGCGGCGACAGGAATAGCGCGTTGTGTCTGGTCAGCGGCCGCCGGGCGCCGGTGGCGCGGCTGCATCCGGCAATCAAGGGCGTCTGGGGAGCGCAATCATCCGGCGCGTCCATTGTGTCGTTCAACCTCGACGCCTTTACATCCTATGGCAACGAGCAGGGCGACAATGCGCCGGTGTCCGAGGCTGCGGCCGCCGCCTACACCGGCATGCTCAACCAGTTTCTTGACCGTGACAGCGGCCATCGCCTGCAAATTGGCGACGCTTCGACGGTGTTCTGGGCTGATGGCGGTGATGAGGTCGCCAACGAAGCGGCGGCGGGGATTTTCGCTTCTTTCTTCGATGTCGACGACGAGGTTGAGGCGAAGAGGGTTGGCGACGCCCTGGAGCGGGTGCGGGGTGGCCTGAAGGTTCCGGACTGGTCGGCGGCGCTGGCCCCTGGCGTGCGGTTTTATGTGGTTGGCCTTGCGCCGAACGCCGCGCGCATCTCGGTGCGCTTCTATATCGAAGACGATTTCCGCGACCTGGCGAGGCTGGTGGCGGAGCACCAGGAGAGGCTGCGCATCGAGCCGCCGCCGCGCAATACCCTGTCGCTGTGGCGGATGCTGCTGGAGACGGCGACGCTGCGCAAGCGCGAGAATATTCCCCCCAATCTCGCCGGCGACTGGCTGCGCGCCATTCTCACCGGCGCGCCCTATCCGTTGACGCTGCTCAGCGCCGTGCTGATGCGCATTCGCGCCGATCACACCATTAACGCCACCCGCGTGGCGATGCTCAAATCCATCCTGATCCGGAACTTCAATGTGGGGGCTCCCGTGGCGCTCGACCCAACCTGTAAGGACCCGGGCTACGTGCTCGGCCGGCTGTTCGCCGTTTACCAGCAGATCCAGTATGCGGCGCTGGGCGATGTCAACGCCTCGGTGACCGACAAGTATTACGGCGCCGCCGCCGCGCACCCGCGCAAGGTGTTCACCACGCTCGCCAGCCTGTCGCAGAACCATCTGTCGCGCCTTGGCAAGCAACAGCGGGGCCGCATGGTCAATCTGGAACGGGATGTCGCCGGCATCATGGAGATGATGGAGCCGTCGGCCGATCCGTTTCCGGCCAATCTTTCCGACAGGAGCCAGGCGCTGTTCGCCCTCGGCTACTATCACCAGCGCAACAAATATTTCGCCAAATCCGACACGGCCGCAGACGCCGGCGCCGAGGGGGACGCCTGATGACGACGCTCGCCAACCGTTACGACATTGTCTTCCTGTTCGAGGTTACCAACGGCAATCCCAATGGCGATCCGGACGCCGGCAATCTGCCGCGCATCGATCCGGAGACCAACCACGGTCTGGTCACCGACGTGTCGCTGAAACGCAAGATCCGCAATTACGTGGAGCTGGCGAAGGGCGCCGAGCCGGGCTACCGCATCTACGTTCAGGAGGGGAGCATCCTCAACGAACGTCATCGCGAGGCCTACAAGGCGGTGCGCGTCGGCGACGGCAAGGTGGACAAGGAGAAGAAGCTCAATCCGCAAAGCGACGATGAGGCGCGCGCCGTCACCGGCTTCATGTGTAAGAACTTCTTCGACGTGCGCACCTTCGGCGCGGTGATGAGCACTGGCATCAACGCCGGCCAGGTGCGCGGGCCGGTGCAACTGGCCTTCGCCTCGTCTGTCGAACCGATCATGCCGATGGAGATCACCATCACCCGCATGGCCGCCACCACCGAGAAGGAGAAGGCGGACCGGGACAAGGAGGATGGTGAGGGCCGCACCGAAAACCGCACCATGGGCCGCAAATACATCGTGCCTTACGGGTTGTATCGCGCCCACATCTTCGTCAACGCCAGTCTCGCCGGCCGCACTGGCTTCTCCGAAGCCGACATGCAGTTGCTGTTCGAGGCGCTGGCCAACATGTTCGAGCATGACCGCTCGGCCGCGCGCGGCGAGATGACGGCGCGCAAGATCATCGCCTTCAAACATGGCTCGGCGCTCGGCAACGCCCCGGCGCACCGGCTGTTCGACGCGGTGAAGGTGCTGCGGAATGTCGATGGCGAAAGCTACGACCCGGCCAGCCGGCGACTGGACAACCTGCCGCCGCCCCGACGTTTCGCCGACTACGAGGTCGCCATCGACCGCGCGGCCATTCCCGATCAGGTGGAGGTGCTGGAAATCCTCTGAGCCGGTCATTCCGGGCAAAAGCGGTTGCCGCTGCTATTACCCCGATACGCGCCGTCGGCCCGGGAGGTCGCCGTCATGGATCAGACGCCGGAACCCATCGCCATCTCGGCCCTGCAGCATGCGGTGTTCTGCCTGCGGCAGGCGGCGCTGATCCATGTGGAGCAGTTGTGGGCGGAAAACCGCTTCACGGCGGAGGGGCAGGTGCTGCACACGGCGGCGGACCGGCCGGGCGTTCGCACCCGCGGCGCTATCCGGCACGTGCGCGCCATGGCGCTGGCCTGCCGGCGGCTCAATCTGGCGGGTGTCGCCGACATGGTGGAGTTCCACGCCGGACCCGACGGCGAAACGCCGTTTCCGGTGGAGTACAAGCGCGGCAAGCCGAAAACACACCGGGCCGACGAGGTGCAATTGTGCGCCCAGGCCTTGTGCCTCGAGGAAATGACCGGCCGCCCTGTGCCGGAGGGGGCGCTGTTCTACGGGGAAATCCGCCGCCGCGTCGTCGTTCCGTTTGACGCGGGCCTGCGGGAACTGACGGAAAGCACGGCGCTGGCCTTCGGGACCGTGCTGGCCTCCGGCCGCACGCCGCCGGCGCAATACAAGGCGTCGCGCTGCCGGGCCTGCTCGTTGATTGAACTGTGTCGGCCAACGGTGGCGGGCAAATCTGCCCTGGCGTTCCGGGCCGCAGCGGTCGGCGGCGCGCTGGAGCAGGGGCTGGATTGACGCCAGGACGCGGTGAGAGCCACCGCGCCCAGACGGGGGCGTCCGTCCGAAATTTCGGGAGGCGAATGCGTCAGCAGTTTCGCGCCTCCGCATGGGGCATTTCTGGGTGAGGCGGCGGCGCGCGCTCAGAAGGCGCCGCTGCTCAAGAACACGAAGCGGATATACGGCGCGGTCGAAGCGGGTTTGTCCTGTGTTCTCCTGGAGGGCGCCCTGGCCGGATCGCGCGGGTTGCCGACGCGTTGAGAGGCGGGCTGATGAAGAAGCTGCTCAACACCGTCTATATCACCACCGAAGGCGCCGCCTTGCGCAAGGACGGCGAGAACCTGGTGGCGGAGATCGACGGCGTCGAACGGGGCCGCGCGCCGTTCCACATGCTGGGTTCGGTGGTGGCGTTTGGCGCCGTGCTGGTGACGCCGCCGCTGATCCAGGCCCTGGCCGCTGGCGGCGTTACCATTGTTCTGCTTGATCGCGCCGGCCGGTTCCAGGCGCGCATCGAGGGACCGGTTTCCGGCAACGTGCTGTTGCGGCGGGCGCAGTATCGCGCCAGTGACGCCGCAGACGAAATCGTCCGCAGCATCGTCTGCGGCAAGGTCGCCAACCAGCGCGTGGTGCTGCAACGGGCCCTGCGCGATTACGGCGAGACCATGCCGCCGGAAGCCAAAGCCGCCATTGCCGCCGCCGTGGACAGGCTGGCGCGCATCCTGCGGCGGGCGGCGCTGGCCGGAGAGGGCATTGATGTGCTGCGTGGCCATGAGGGCGACGCCGCCCAGACATATTTCACCGTTTTCAGCCATCTGGTGCGGGCCCCGGATGAGCAGGTGCGTTTTCTCGGGCGCAGCCGCCGCCCGCCGCGCGACCCGGTCAACGCGTTGCTGTCGTTTCTCTACACCTTGCTGGTTCACGACTGCCGCAGCGCCCTGGAGGGCGTTGGGCTTGACCCGGCCGTCGGCTTTCTGCACCGCGAGCGGCCCGGCCGACCGTCGCTGGCGCTGGACCTGATGGAGGAGCTGCGACCGGTGATGGCGGACCGGCTGGCGCTGTCGCTGCTCAATCGCCGCCAGCTGCGGGCGCGGGATTTTGAATGGCGCGACGGCGGGGCGGTGATGCTCACGGACGATGGCCGGCGCACGGTGCTGACCGCCTGGCAGGAGCGCAAGAAGGAGGAGCGTCGCCATCCGTTCCTGGAGGAGGGCGCGCCGCTGGGGCTGGTTCCACATTTGCAGGCGTTGCTGCTGGCGCGGCATTTGCGCGGCGACCTCGACGGCTATCCGCCATGGATATGGAAGTAAGTCATGCTGGTGCTCGTGACCTATGATGTGCGGACCAGCGAGCCTGGCGGCGCCAGACGTTTGCGGCGGGTCGCGAAGGCATGCCGGGACTTCGGCCAGCGGGTGCAGTTTTCGGTGTTCGAGATCGAGGTCGATCCGGCGCAGTGGACCCTGCTGCGGGCCAGGCTGGAGGGGCTGATCGACCCGGAGCAGGACAGCCTGCGCTATTACTTTCTTGGGGCCAACTGGAGCCGGCGGGTCGAGCATGTGGGCGCCAAACCGGCGACGGATCTGAATGGGCCGCTGATCATCTGAAGGCAGGGGCTGTTGAAAGGGGGATGCTGGCGGGCGCGCCGCATGTAAAGAGGCCCGGCGACATGCGCCGGGCCTCATCTGCACCTGAAGGGCGATCACCATCGCCAGAACTTGCCCGCCGCCGGGGCTGCGGATGCGGTCAGTTGAGCATCCTGATCGCCGTCCAGTCGTCGCCTTCAAAGCGCGCCAGCTCAAAGCTTTTCAGGGGCGAGTAATCCTCCGGGGTCGTGGCGAAGTTCACCCCCGGCAGGTTGATGGGCGCCGTCATGTCGGTGAGGTTGGTGGCGACTTTCAGCAGGTTGGCGCGGGTGAGATTATCGCCGCAACGGGTCAGAAGCTGGTGCAGCACGCTGGCCATGGAATAGCCCATGAAGCCGACGTTGTCGTTCCTGTCCAGGTTGGGCAGGTGAGCGTCCAGCAGGGCCAGGTAGTCCTTCACCGCCGGGTCGTCCTTCCAGCGCGGGCTCGATACGTTGCGCGCCGCGCGCAGGCCCATCACGCCGGTCGCGGCCTCTGTTCCCGCCGGCTTCAGCAGCGAGTTGGTGGAGGAAATGCTCATCAGATACTGGGCCGGGCGCCAGGCGCTCTCACGCACCTTGCGCAGGGACTGGGAGACGAACTTGCCCATGGCGAGGTTGACGAACACGTCGGCGCCGGAACTGGCCAGCTTGAGCACCTGGGAGTCGACGGTGGGGTCGGCGGCCTCGTAGGTCGCATCGGCGACGATCATGGTTTTGGCGCGATCGCCAAGTTCGTTCCTGAAGGCCGCCACGTAGTCCCGCCCCATCTCATCCATCTGGTGCAGAATGGCGATCCTGGCGTCGGGGGAGGCCTGGAGCAGGTGGCGCGCCAGCGCCCTGGCTTCGGTGGCGTAGAGCGCCGAGCCCGGCGTGGTCCAGGGGAAGTTCTTCGGATCGTTGAAGCGCGCCGCGCCCGTACTGATCATCAACTGCGGCACCTTGCGGGCATTGAGATACTTCTGCACGGCGGTCTGGCAGGCGGTGCCGGTTGAGTTGAACATGGCCAGCACCTGGTCGCTCTCCACCAGGCGACGCGTCGCTTCCACGGTTTTGGGCGGGCTGTAGGCATCGTCGGCCGAAAGCAGCTTTACCTGCCGGCCATTGACGCCGCCCTGCCTGTTGAGGCGCTCAAAATAGGCCATCTGCACGCGGCCGGACACGCCGACATAGGAAGCCGGCCCGCTGAACGGCATCGTCTGGCCGATGCGGATCTCATGATCATCGGCGCCCACATCATACGCGCCTTTGGCGATGGCTGGCGAAGCAACGCCGCCCGCGCCGGCGACAGTCGCCAGGCCGGCGAGACGCAGCAGGTCGCGGCGGGACATGCGCAGGGCGCGGGCAATGGTGTCTGACATGAACTTTCCCTCGGGGACGATGTTTTTATCTGGAAGTCCGGTTGTCGCCGGCGCTGACAGATAGGCGGCGACCGGGGATTAGCGCAACCTGTTGACGTTTTATTCTGCGCATGGGCCCGGATATCGCCCCGCTGTTCACAAGGCGCAGGCGACAGGACTGGAAGCGCCGGCTCAGGGGCATGACCGGGCGCCGCGGCCCAGAAAACCGGGCCAATTCCATCGGCGTCCGCCTCGCGCGGCCGGCGCTGGCCATGGCGCGCGGGGGGAACAAGATCGCGCGTCAATCGTTGTCAGTTGCCTGGGGAAGGGGCGTGCGGATCAGGACGAGGCAAATGACCCTGTACGGCAACCTGTCTCAGGAAGAGGCCGTCGACAAGGTCTGGGAGCTTGTCGACGCCATCGGCGTCTGCATGCTGGTGACATGGGATGGTGAGCGCCAGCGCTCGCGGCCAGTCGCCGCCCGGCCGAACCGTGAGCGCCACGCCATCTACTTTCTCACCGATGAAGCGAGCGCCAAAAAGGATCAGATCCATCGCTTTCCGCTGGTTTCCCTGAACTTCGCTGATCACCACGGCAACAACTATCTGGCCGTGTCGGGCCGGGCCGACGTCTCCGATGACCGGGTGATGATCAGGGAAATCTTCAGCGTCAACGATCGCGCCTGGTGGGCCTCGCCGGAGGATCCCGCCATCCGGCTGATCACCTTCCAGCCCGAGGAGGCCGAAATCTGGGGCGGCCTTGGTCGTCTGCGCGCTGTGGTGGCGCTGCTCCGGGCGGCCATTTCAGGCGCCAACCCGCGCCTGGGCGACAGCCGCAAGGTCAGCGGGCTGTAGGAGCCGCCCGGTCGTGAGGGCAGGCCGGTCAGATGTTTTCCCTGCGCATTCCGCGCATCGGCGATCTTGCCAGGCGCGGCCCGTAGCGTGGGGCCACGCAGGGTAGCGACGGGCGAGAAGCGGATGCGGGTTGCTTGCCGCTTGCAGCGCTGCAGGTCCCCGCATTCCCCTGGGGTCCCATCCATCGGCCGTTAACGCGATATTGGCTATCTTTTTGAACTGGCGCGCTTTAACCACGCCGGGGCGTATCTGTTGCGCGGAGCGGAAGGTCCGGGTGCGGCAGGCGCCGTTTCCATTTTCCGGGCGAGATCCATGAGTCTGGACGCTGCGTATTATCTTCAGGTTCTCTATCTCATCGCCATTGTCGCCGAGGCGGTGACGGCGGCGCTGGTGGCCGGGCGCCGCTCCATGGACTGGATGGGCGTCGCCATGCTGGGGCCAATTACGGCGCTGGGCGGCGGCTCGGTGCGCGATGTGCTGCTGGGCCGGCATCCCCTGTCCTGGGTGGAGCATCCGTCGTATCTGCTGATTACAGCCGGCGCGGCGCTCGCCACCATCGCGGTGGCCCGTTACATGCACCACCTGCGCAAACTGTTCCTGTTTCTGGACGCCATCGGCCTTGTGGTGTTCACGGTGATTGGCTGCAATATTGCCATCGCCATGCACATGCCGTTTGTCATCGTCATTGCTTCCGGCATGATCACCGGCTGCGTGGGCGGGGTGCTGCGCGACATGCTGTGCGCCGATATTCCGCTGCTGTTCCGCACCGAACTTTACGCGACGGTCTCCATCGTCACCGGCGTGCTGTATGTGGGCGGGCAGATTATAGGCGCCCCCCATGACGCGGCGACGGGAATTGCCATGGCCATTGGCCTGAGCCTGCGCATGCTCGCGCTGCGCTACGGCTGGAGCATGCCCAAGTTCATTTACACCCACACGTTGCACTGAGACGTTCGAAAACCCGTGCGTTCATGCTTCCGCGCCGGGGCCTGACCGCGCGGGCCTTTTGACCGCGCGGCGCAAACGACCGGTTTCAGGCGCGCGGGCGCAGGGCGGCGAGCCGGTCGATCTGGCTCCAGAAGCTGCTGATGGTGTCATCGATGATCTGCTGCGCGGTTTTGATCTCCCTGATCAGCCCCGAGCTTTCGCCAGCCGCGCCGGAGGTGCCGTCGACGTCGCCGTTCACATACAGCCGGTCGATGATGTCCTTGTAGGGAAGCTGTTCGCGCTCACCTTTCAGCACCGCTTCGGCGTAAGGGGTTTTCAGGCCGCGCATGCGGGCGCCGGGCGGATTGTCGATCAGGGCCGTGCCGGCGCTGGGGGCGGCGACAATGGCGCGCTTGTAATTCTCGTGCACCGGGCTTTCCACCGACGCGACGAAGCGTGTGCCCATGGTGACGCCTTCGGCGCCCAGGGCAAAGGCAGCCGCCATGCCGCGCCCGTCAACCACGCCGCCAGCGGCCACCAGCGGCACGTCCACCGCTTCGCGCACCGCCTGCAGCAGCGCAAAGCTGTGCACTTCTTCCGGGTTGCGCACGCCAGCGCTTTCGGCGCCTTCGACAATCAGGCCGTCGACGCCAGCGTCCACCGCCTTTTTCGCGCCATACAGCGTCGCGGTGGCGTGATAGACGACGACGCCAGCGTCTTTCAGAATGCGCACGTAGCGGCCAGGATCGCCCGCTGACGTTGTGACGAAATGGATTTTCTGCTGCAGCAGCCAGTCAATGATCGCCCGCTCTTCCGCCGGGTCCTCCTTCAGATAACGCACCGGCAGATTGACGCCGAACGGCGCATTGGTGGCGGCGCGGATGGCGGTGAACTCGCGCGTGGTCATGGCGAGATCACGCGATGTGCTCTCCAGCAGGCCAAAGCCACCGGCGGCCGAGACGGCCGAGACGAGCGGCGCGCGGGCAATCCAGGTCATTGGCGACTGGAAGATCGGAAAACGGGCGCGCGTATGCGCAACCACGCGGTTACCTTCGAACATGAACGTTCCTCCCGGATGCGGACCACCTTCGCGGTGGAATTTGGCTGGCGCGATCATGGCGGCGCATCCGCCGCCTGAAAAGCCCGCGCCGGCGTGCGGCCAGACGGACACGCGTTCTATGAATCCACCGCTGGCGCAACCGGCAATCTTGCTTCAGCAGCCAAATATTGATACCCGACGATCGAAGCGCGGACATATCGCGCCGGGCAGTCAGCATGCCTGTTGACCGCCATATGGGCCGGCGTAGCACAGCGGTAGTGCAGCGGTTTTGTAAACCGAAGGTCGGGAGTTCGATCCTCTCCGCCGGCACCAGTTATCTTGTTTATCCTATTGATAATTCATGGTAATTGCCAACTTAGAGGCCTGCTTCGTGGTTACACGAGGTGATACATGGGCTTGGTTATCTGGCAATCGGGCATTCTCGTTGTGACGGCGAAGCACCTTCAAAAACTCCCAAGCGGCACCTTCCGATATCAGCGGCGCATCCCAGATGACCTCAGGAAGCACTACGGGAACCAGGTGTTCAGGCGTGTGGGCCTCAAGACCAGGGACCCTGTGGTTGCTGCCAGGAAGGCTCAGGCGCTTGCTGCCAAGGATGATGCGCTGTGGACCTCTCTGAGGACACCGGAGGCGCGGGGGCAGGGAATTACAACTCAGGAGAACACCCTGGCTGCATTGGCCCTGTTGGAGCAGCTTGGGCTCAGTCGCGGGGACGCGCACAGTCCTGATTCTGATATCTCCCGTACATGGGAAATGGCTTGGGAAAGCTATGCTGTCAGGAAATACGGGCACGCCTATGAGGAGACACGGGCTGACCCAAATTCAGAACTGAAGGAAGTTCTGGACGCCGTGGACGCTGAAGCCCTCAGGCTGGTCCTGGAGAAGCCTACAGAGCGGCGGACGCTCCTGACGGACGCCGTGGAATTGTACATTGCGGAATCAGGCAAGAGCGACCGTCCAAAGTTCTGCGAGGATGCGAGGCGCTATGTGGCTTTTGCGGTGGCTACCATCGGGGACCTGCCCATTGAGCAGTACAAACGGGACCATGCCAGAAGTCTCAGGGACGCGATGGTGGCACAGGGCTGGGCCTCAGGAACCACACGTAAGGGCGTGAATACCATCTCCTCCATCTTCAAGGTGGCCGCCAGGGAGACAGACAGGAGCGACCTGACCAATCCCTTTGCCAACCTCAAGATTGAGGATGAGGGGAAGGACCGCAAAAAACGGGTTCCCTTCACCACAGAGGAGCTTGGGAAGATCGCTCAGGGCTGCCTGGCGAAGGACGATTATATCCGCCACCTGGTCGCTGTGCTGATTGAAACAGGGGCGCGCATCTCGGAGATAGCGGGCCTGAGGACCAGCGACGTTCATGTTGATGCTGAGGTCCCATACATCCGTGTTCAGACACATGAGGAGCACGGGAGGACCGTCAAGACCGACAACAGCCGCAGGAATATCCCTCTGGTGGGAATGGCCCTCTGGGGAGCCCGCAGAGCGCTTGTGAGGCCACTCAGCGACAAGTCAGGCTGGTTGTTCCCGAAGTACGTGGGAAAGGACGATGAGGGCCAGGTAGTGCCCAAGGGCACTCACGCTTCCAACACGATTAACAAGTGGATTCGTGACAAGGTGGGTGTCGATAAAACCACCCATAGCTTCCGTCACGCCATGAATGCCAGACTGATAACCCGGGAGACGCCCAAGGAGGTCCGTGACGCTATCCTGGGGTGGTCCTCACAGGACATGAGCAGCCATTACGGTGGTGGCATGAAGGAACAGCTTCGGGTGCTCCAAGGCTATATGAAAGCCGTGGAGTTGTATGACCAGGCTGATATTGAACGCCTCAAGGGGACCATAAGGTAAACCGTGTGGAATCACCGCCTGTTGGCGAAATGATACAAGCGCGTTTTAATATGTATAAAGCCTATTTGATTTCATCTGTAACTATTGAGTGACACTAGGGTTCGGACTCATAACCAGTAGCTGATGGTCGCCGCGATGCAGACTGTGGCCATGAAGTTTACGGCGCTGCGGTCATATCGGGTCGCGATCCTGCGGAAGTCCTTGAGACGGCAGAACATGCGCTCAATCGCATTTCGCTTCCGATAAAGTACTGGTGAAAAACAGCTCTTCCAGATCCGACTGGCCTTGGGTGGAATGTTGGGCGCAACTCCCAT
>Ga0180216_1002481_pt1 | contig 15279 bp, 16 predicted proteins | sample eDN3rd37CBELigMG_FD_128879 | JGI IMG/M metagenome (GOLD analysis project Ga0180216, IMG submission 128879) | Enriched Miracle-Growth compost microbial communities from Emeryville, California, USA - eDNA 3rd pass 37_C BE-Lig MG (version 2)... ... | reverse complement strand
TCGCAATCGATTCACCCAGCGCCACCAGGCGTGCCAGGTAGCCCTCCATCGCATGGAAAGGCACGCCCGCCATCGGGATGGGGGCGCCATTGGAGGTGCCGCGCTTGGTCAGCGTCAGGTTCAACAGACGCGCCCCACGCTCGGCGTCCTCGTAGAACATCTCGTAGAAATCACCCATGCGGTAGAACAGCAGATGCGGGCCGGCCTGGGCCTTCAGCTTTAGATACTGCTGCATCATCGGGGTGTGGTTGGAGAGGTCGGGGGTGGACATGGGTGAGGCGCTGCCGGGAGGTGGAACGGGGAACTACCTATTATCGTTCAATGGCGTGGGGGTGTCAGGAGCTGGTGAGCGAAAGATCGTGGGTGACACGGATGCTGGAGCCATGCTCTAGAAATCCACCTGGGCCGCCGTGATGCCGAGTACGGCAGCGATTTTTTCCCGACAGGATTTGCGCAGGCGCGTGCTGTTTTCCTGCTGTGCGTTTTCATTCCATATTTTTTAATCTCGTGATACAAAAAGATTCATGGACGATATTGCGGCTTCTGATCTCAAGGCCATTCTGCACTCCAAGCGGGCCAATATCTATTACCTGGAGCACTGTCGGGTACTGGTCAACGGCGGCCGTGTCGAATACGTTACGGATGCCGGCAAACGCTCCCTGTACTGGAATATTCCGATCGCCAATACCACCAGCGTTTTATTGGGCACGGGGACGTCGATCACGCAGGCTGCCATGCGGGAGCTGGCCAAGGCTGGTGTGTTGGTCGGGTTCTGCGGGGGGGGCGGGACCCCTTTGTTTTCCGCCAACGAGGTCGACGTCGAAGTCGCCTGGCTGAGTCCGCAGAGCGAATATCGGCCCACGGAATACTTGCAGGCATGGGTCGCATTCTGGTTCGATGATCGCCGGCGGTTGTCGGCAGCCCAGGCCTTGCAGGAGGCCCGCATTCGGCGTTTAGGTGAGGAGTGGCGGCAGAAAGGGCTGGCCGAGGCTGGTTTCAACGTCAACTTGGGGCGGCTGGACGGTTTGCTGGAACAGAGTGTGCGCCGGGTGGCGCAGGCGGGCGATACCGTCGACTTGCTGACTGAAGAGGCCCGGCTGACCAAGGCGCTGTTCAAGATGGCTGTCGAGGCGGTCGGCTATGGCGAGGACTTCACTCGGGCCAAACGGGGGACTGGGACCGATCCGGCCAATCGGTTCCTGGATCATGGCAATTACCTTGCCTATGGCCTGGGCGCCACCGCGTGCTGGGTGTTGGGTTTGCCGCATGGTTTGGCGGTGCTGCACGGTAAGACGCGGCGTGGTGGCTTGGTGTTCGACGTGGCGGATCTCGTCAAGGATGCCTGCATCTTGCCGCAGGCCTTTTTGTCGGCGATGAGAGGTGATGATGAACAGCAGTTTCGCCGCAACTGCATCGAGGCGCTGACACGCAGCGAGTCGCTGGATTTCATGATCGATATGGTCAAGGAAATCGCCGTGACGACTGCCCGTAGTGCCGGGCCTGCCGCTCCAGGCCAGGAAGGCAGCGCATGAATGTCTTGCTGGTCTCCCAGTGCAGCAAACGGGCCTTGGTGCAAACCCGTCGGATTCTTGATCAGTTTGCCGAGCGGCGAGGCGACCGGACCTGGCAAACTGCGATCACCCAGGCGGGCCTGGACACTTTGAGGAAGCTGTTGCGGCAGACGGCACGCAAGAATACGGCCGTTGCCTGCCATTGGATCCGAGGCAGGGATCACAGCGAATTGCTGTGGATTGTCGGTGATGCCCGACAGTTCAATGCGGAAGGCGCCGTGCCGACGAACATGACCCAAAGCGATGTCTTGCGGCGTGATGATGAAAACGATTGGCACAGTCTTGGGACAATACGCAAGATCGCTGCGCTGGCCGCACTGTTGCACGATCTGGGCAAGGCGACACAGTCCTTCCAGGATCGCTTGCGTCCGGGATCTCCCCGGGAAAGGAACCGTTATCGTCATGAGTGGGTTTCCGTGCGCCTGTTCCAGGCCTTCGTCGGTCGGGATGATGACGCGGCATGGCTGCAACGTCTGGCTGAGAGCGGGCAGGTGGGCGTGGATGGGACGCGTTTCGAGGCTCATTGGTTGGATCATCGGAAAGGCCGCTTGCTGCGCGATGGAAAAGATCCGGCAGCACGTGCCAACAAACCGTTTGCCTCCACAGGTGAGGGCTTGCCTCCTTTGGCTCGGGCGGTGGCCTGGCTGGTGTTGACGCACCACCGTCTGCCGGCCGTGCCGTATAGCTCCTCCGAGCCCACAGATGCGGGCATGTTATGGCACGGTCGATCACCGCAAGGGATCAACGGTCGTAGTCTGAATGCCGTTTTAAGCCAGGTTGATGCGGATTGGAACGAGCCCTGGGGTGCGGATGCGGGCTTACCTATAAAGAAGCTCGATCTGTATTGGAAGTTTCCTCACGGATTGCCGGTCAGAACACTGAAGTGGCGCCAGCGGGCCGCACGCGTCGCCCGGAGTCTCTTGCAGAACCTGCCTGAGAGCGCGGATTGCCTGTCTGACCCCTACGTCATGCATGTGTCGAGATTGGCGTTGATGCTGGGGGATCATCACTATTCGAGCCTGGAAGCTGAGGGGGATCGGACGACTGGGGAACCAGGCTTTCCCCTGTTTGCCAATACCCGGCGTGATACCGGTGCCTTGCTGCAACCGCTGGATGAACACCTGCTGGGTGTCGAACTGCACGCGGGTCGGATCGTGCATTCACTGCCTATCCTAGCGCAGGGCTTGAATCATCTGGTGGGCCATCGAGGTCTGAAGAAACGGAGTGCAAACCCTACGTTCCGTTGGCAAGACAAAGCGGCCGATCTTGCGGCTGGCGTTCGTTCCCGCGCGGCGGAGCGGGGTGCCTTCATCGTCAATATGGCATCGACCGGCTGCGGGAAAACGTTGGGAAACGCTCGAATCATGAATGCATTGGCCGATCCGGTGCGGGGCCTGCGCTGCGCATTCGCCGTCGGCCTGCGGACGCTGACCTTGCAGACGGGACGCAGCTTTCAAAAAGACCTCGGTCTATCGGATGATGAGTTGGCGATCCGGGTCGGGGGTGCCGCGAATCGCGAGTTGTTCGAGTATTACGCCCAATTGGCGGAGGACAGTGGTTCCGCATCTCGGCAATCCTTGCTGGATGAAATGACGCACGTCATCTACGAAGGCAATGATCGTCATCCGGTGCTGGAGCATCTGGGGAAGGATGCCGGCGTGCGCCGCTTTCTGGCTGCTCCGTTGCTGGTTTGTACCGTCGATCATTTGACGCCGGCTACCGAGGGTCTGCGGGGAGGCCGCCAGATCGTACCCATGCTGCGCCTCATGACTGGGGATCTGGTACTGGACGAGCCGGATGACTTCGACCTGTCGGATCTGCCAGCGCTGACTCGTCTGGTGTATTGGGCCGGTTTGCTGGGGTCGCGTGTGCTGGTGTCTTCGGCAACCTTGCCGCCAGCCTTGGTCCAAGGTTTGTTTATGGCCTATCTGGAGGGGCGGCGCTGGTTCCTGCGCAACCGTGGTGCCCGCCCGACGGAGGCTCGGAATATCTGTTGCCTGTGGATCGACGAGTTTGCCCAAGTCCATGCTGATTGCCCCGATGTCGGGCAATTCAACCAGGCGCATCAGGCTTTTACGGGGAAGCGAGCACACAGATTGGCGGAACAGATGATCCGTCGTCGGGCTCAGCTGCTTCAGCTGCCAGGCTCTTTGGGGACATCGGATCAAGGGGATCGCCGACAGATATTCGCCGGGATCTTGCGGGATGCTGCATTGAGCCTTCATACGCTGCACGGTACCGAGGACCCTCATAGCGGCAAACGAATCAGTTTTGGCCTGATTCGCATGGCAAATATCGATCCTTTGTTCGATGTGGCGTTGGCCCTGTTTCGCCACGGCGCACCCCAGGATGTGCATATCCATCTGTGCGTCTACCACTCCCAGTTCCCGCTATTTTTGCGCTCCCGCATCGAGCATCAATTGGATGCAGCCTTGGACCGACGCCGGGAAGCGGCAGTGTTCGACTTGCCCGACGTTCGGCGGCGTATTGATGCTGTGGAGTCCCGTGATCAGTTATTCGTAGTGTTGGGTTCCCCTGTGACTGAGGTCGGGCGGGATCACGACTATGATTGGGCCGTAGTCGAGCCTTCCTCGATGCGGTCTTTGATTCAATTGGCGGGACGAGTATGGCGCCACCGCCGCGACAGGGCAGCCTTGCAACCCAACCTTTTGGTGTGCGATAGCAATCTGAAGCATTTTGACCGGCCAGGGCAGCCCGCCTTTTGCCAGCCGGGGTTCGAGAGTCTGGACTATCCCTTGGGCCCGCACCGCCTGACAGCACTGCTGGCCCCCTGGCTGGATGGCGATCACTGCCTGCCCATCGACGCGCAGCCTCGGATCCTCTCCCGTGCTGCATCGGATCGCCAGCCTGACGGCAACTTGGTCGACCTCGAGCATGTCCGGATGGAGCATCAGATGTTGCCGCCCGACCCCGCCTATTCGTTGAACGCGACCAGTTTCTGGTTGAGGAAGCATGCGTGGCTGACCGCCTTCTTGCAGCAGGCCCAGCCGTTTCGTCATCAGTCGAGACCTGCCGTGGAGGTGATCTGGCGGCCCGATGAGGAAGATGAGCTTGGTTTGTACCGGGTGGAGGAGGGCGAGCGGAAGTTCCAGGAACTCTATGTTCGCGTCGATGCCAGTCGGTGTCGCCCTGTGCAGGACTCAGCGGTGCGTGGCGAAGGGATTAGCGGCTGGGGCGTGGGTGAAGACTTGAAAAGCAGCATGGAGAGTCAGGCCGAGGAATTAGGCCTGACACTGGATGCATTCGCGCTGAGATACGCACGGGCCAGCCTGCCCGCCAGCGAGCAAGGGTGGCGCTGGCATCGGGCGCTGGGGTTTGCGGTGTGGAGGTGACCGGGACGGCAGATGCTGAGGGCCTTGTATCTTGGACTGCCTGTTCGGCAGATAGATGTACAGGTAAGTAAAAACCTAATTTTCCTGAGCTACTCAGTGAGCGAGTAGAGAAAGTGGAAATCATACCGGCTAGTTGTGCTGTGACTGTTCCTATGTGTATAGTTTATGTGTCTAGTAATTTCTAATAAAAAAAAGTAAAAACTTAATTGGTTGATTTTTTATTCTAGCTGGTTCATAATTTCTTGCAGGCCGTTCCATCGGTTTTCGCAGAGCTATAAGGAGTGCCAATGGCTACGTCTTTTGATGCGGATCGCAAACAACAACTACAGGATGCAATCCATCACTTCCTGCAAGGCCGCCTGGAAGCCAAACTCTCAAAGCTGCCGGCAGAGAATCCCAAGCGTGAGGAGCTCACGGCCCAGTACCAGCCTGATGCGTGGCTGGAAGATGCCGCGCGGCGTGTTCGTCAGATCCAGGCGGTCACGCATGCCCTCAAGGCAAACCATCCCGATGCGCGAGGAACGAACCTGTATGTAGAGCCTTCTCGGATGGCGTTGCACACAGAGGTAGGCAGCCATGTACTGGCTATCGGTTTTGAAAGCGATGTAGTGGGCAATGCAGCGGCGCTGGATGTCTACAAGTTCTTGAAGCTGGAAGTTGAGGGCCGATCGCTGTTGGACTGGCTGGTTGCGGATGATCCGGCTGCGCTACGGGCTTTGAATCACGATGAAGCCAAAGCGCGCGAATGGCAGTCAGCGTTCATCGGCTTGATAGCGGCCCGTGACGAGACGGTGTCGAGTCATGCCCTGGCCAAACAAACATATTGGCTGGTGGGAGAAGATGCTGCCGATGACGAGCAATACCATTTGTTGTCACCCCTGTTTCCCACCTCTCTGGTGCATTCCGTGCATGCGGTCCTGCATGAAGATCGGTTTGGGGATGCAAACAAGGCAGCGCGTGCAGCTCGCCGAGAAAACAAGGAGCACGAAGGGTTCCTTCGAGACTATCCAGCGCTGGCTGTGCGTAAGCTGGGAGGCACCAAGCCACAGAATATCTCTCAACTGAATTCTGAACGTGGGGGGGTGAATTATTTATTGGGCTCCCTTTCCCCTCAATGGGATTTGAATGTGCCTCGCCGGATGTGGGGGGTGACCTCCGTCTTTGGCCCAGTATTCATGCGGCATGGTGACGTTCGTGCAACGCTTCGGGGATTGCTGGGGTTTCTGCAGAAAAACCCGCCTGCCAATGTAGAAACTCGCAACCGGGTGGATGCCCATGTAGACAGCTTGATCGACGAGCTTGTCGACATGGCAGGCGCGATCCGCTATAGCTTACCCAGGGGCTGGACGGCTGACCCTCGCTGCGCTTTAGTCCCTGAGGAGCAATGCTGGCTTGACCCTTGGCGCGCCGAAGCAGATGTCGAGTTCCGTCGTCAATGGATGTTCATGGACTGGCCGGCGCAGATCGGCCATCGTTTTGGCAACTGGCTGAATGAGCGCCTCAAGACGTTGTCCCCCTATCTTGGGGATGTCGAGCACCGCCACTGGAAAAAAGAGTTATTGCTGGATGAGGATGCGGGTGGTTGGGCACAGGCCCTGCATACGCTGCGCACCGATCTGGATGGGCCGCACTACATCCCGACACGTAGGGGTCAGGCATGAAGCGTAAAGACCAAGAGTTCGATGGCTTGCTGGTTCTACCCCATGTGCGTGTCCAGAACGCCAACGCGATTTCCAGTCCCCTGACGCATGGCTTCCCTTCCATGACGGCTTTTCTGGGATTCATGTGGGCCCTGGGGCGCAAGCTGGCGACGGCCGGTATTCCATTGACCTTAAAAAAGGTCGGGGTGATCTGCCACTGGCACGAGGAGCAGACCCAGGAAGGCTATTATGTCAAGACCTTCCGGTTGACTCGCAATCCGGTGGACAAGGACGGCGGTACGGCAGCCATCGTCGAGGAGGGTCGTATTCATCTGGATCTGACATTGGTCTTCCAGGTCGGAGCGGTCGCGCAAGAGGACGCAGCCCATTTCCTGTTTGCCGGTGATGAGTCACTTCGTCGGGATGTCGCCTGGAGGATTCGGGAGCAGGTCGGTGCAATGCGGATCGCCGGGGGCACGGTGTTGCCGCCCAATCCAGGCCCTGGTGTGCGTGTCACGCCGTCATTGCTTGGGTGGCCTGAACAGGAAAGAGATCGCCAGGCACTTTTCCGGCGGCTGCGGCGGCAATGGCTGCCAGGGTTTGCCCTTGTGGGGCGGGACGATCTGCTGCAAAGGCACCTGGAGACATTGCAATTGCAAGATCCGGATGCCACGGTGCTGGACGCATGGCTCGATCTGTCGCGGTTCAATTGGTTCAGCACCAGAGACGAGCATGATCGCATCGCATGGGGCCATGATCGGCCAGCCGGATCTGGTTGGATCGTGCCGATACCCGTTGGTTACGCCGCCTTGTCGGATTTATATGCCGGTGGCCAGGTCGCCAACGCGCGTGACCAGAGAACGCCATTCCGGTTCGTGGAAGGGGTGTACTCCATCGGGCAGTGGATCGGTCCGCACCGTTTGCAGCATATCCAAGACATGCTGTGGTGGGGGGAGTCGCATGACGACGGCCTCTATCGCTGCCGCAACGGTTACGAGCCAGTACTGGTGGAAGAGGGGACCGGCTATTCGCTACCCGATTCACCAATGAGTGCTGGCACACTCTGAATGCAAACAATTCTCGTCAGAAAAGGAATTCTGCCATGTCGTTGAAAACTGCCTCTGTCCTTGCTTTTGAACGCAAGCTGGACCCGTCCGATGCTTTGTTTGCTGCAGGCTCTTGGGACGGTCAAGCCGATGCGACCCAATGGCCTGCCGTGGGAATCAATGCGAAGTCGGTGCGCGGCACTATTTCCAATCGGTTGAAGGCGGCCGATCAGGACCCAGCTAAGCTCGATGCCGCAATCGAGAATCCGAATCTGCAAACGGTGGATGTGGCTGCCTTGCCGGCTGATGCAGATACGCTAAAAGTCAGTTTTACGCTGCGTGTATTGCCGGGCATGGGCAAGCCGTCTGCTTGCAACAGCGCAGAGTACGAAGCCAAATTGATGCAGGTGGTCGATGGGTACGTCAAAACCCATGGTTTCAGCGAGTTGGCGCGTCGATATGCCCATAATCTCGCCAATGGCCGTTTCCTCTGGCGTAATCGGGTCGGTGCCGAAGAGGTGCGTGTGGTCGTCTCTCTGCTCGAACGGGGTCAGGCGACGCAACGCTGGTCTTTCGACGCTTTGTCCCTGAGTCTGAGGAATTTCGAGGCGGGTAGCGCACAAGCAGATCGGGATGCCGTGGCGGCCTTGATTGCGGATGGATTGGCGGGCAAGCGTCATGTACTGCTGCAGGTCACGGCTTTTGTGCGGCTTGGGTCTGGACAAGAAGTCTTCCCCTCGCAGGAGTTGGTGCTGGATCGTGGCCGGGGCGACAAGAGCAAGACGCTCTACCAAGTGAAAGAGGTGGCTGCGATCCACTCTCAGAAACTGGGCAATGCCATCCGGACGATTGACGATTGGTATAGCGGCGCGAACGACTTGGGGCCCATCGCGGTGGAACCTTATGGGTCTGTGACGACCCAAGGGACGGCGTACCGCCAACCTAAGGTCAAGCCGAGCCTCGACTTCTACAACCTGTTCGATGACTGGGTGTTGAAGGACAAGGTGCCTGACACCGAGCAGCAGCATTTCGTCATGGCGGTGTTGGTGCGTGGTGGTGTGTTTGGCGATGCTGGAAAGTGACCCTCATGAGTTCCTATTACATCGACATCAGGCTGTTGCCCGACCCGGAGTTCAGCCAGGCGCACTTGATGGGGGCTTTGTATGCCAAACTCCATCGGGCCCTGGTCGGGCTGGATACCCATGAGATCGGGGTCAGCTTTCCACAGTACAGCGTGCAGCCCCGTACTTTGGGGCAGATCATGCGTATGCATGGCGGCGAAAGTGCCTTGAGCGCTTTGTTGTCCACTGATTGGTTGCGTGGGATGCGTGATCATGTAGAGGTGGGAAATATGTCCGTCGTGCCACAGGCGGTTCAACATCGCCGGTTGTTGCGCCGCCAGTTCAAGACTAGTGTGGATCGCCTCCGGTATCGGAGGATGCGGCGAAAAGGAGAAACCTACGAACAAGCGGCTAAAGCAATTCCAGATGGTATAGAACAGCAGCCGGACCTCCCCTATGTGCAACTGCGTAGCGCCAGCACAGGTCAGCGGTTCTGTCTGTTCCTGGCACTGGGCGATCCAGAACCCAATCCGGTACTCGGTTCGTTCAATGCCTATGGCTTGAGTAATACAGCTACATTGCCATGGTTTTGACCCTTTTCTAGAGGGTCGTCATATTATTCTTATTAATCAATAGATTACAAAATATCCAGAAATTTAGGTGTTTTGTGTTTTTTTGCCTTTCCTCTTTAAAAATCAAATAGCTGGATTATTTTCTTTCTTGTTCGCTGCCGCACAGGCAGCTGAGAAACCGAACGTCGGAGACCTGCGCGTCTGGCATATCGTTCGCTGCCGCACAGGCAGCTGAGAAATTGGCTTCGTCGTGCCATTGGGCGCCATCGCAGTTCGCTGCCGCACAGGCAGCTGAGAAATCCACGTTCGGCGCGGCAAAGATAGGTTCCGTGTTCGCTGCCGCACAGGCAGCTGAGAAATTGCACTGGTTCATGAGGTTGGTGAACTGCGCGTTCGCTGCCGCACAGGCAGCTGAGAAAAGAACCAAATCCGGTTGGCCGCGAATACCTACGTTCGCTGCCGCACAGGCAGCTGAGAAATTGCCGTCGGCGCCGAAGAACAAGCCCAGGTCGTTCGCTGCCGCACAGGCAGCTGAGAAATGGTGGCAGACGGCGAACGCTGGGTCTGTGTCGTTCGCTGCCGCACAGGCAGCTGAGAAAGCCATGGGCCAGTTCGGCCAGCAGCGAAACGAGTTCGCTGCCGCACAGGCAGCTGAGAAAATTTCGGTGATCGCTTTAAAGCCCCCATACACGTTCGCTGCCGCACAGGCAGCTGAGAAAGGCCACCGGCGTGGGCAAAAGACGCTATAGAAGTTCGCTGCCGCACAGGCAGCTGAGAAACCGTGCTGTTCCGCGCACGCGGCAAGTTCTATGTTCGCTGCCGCACAGGCAGCTGAGAAAATCGGCCCCCAGCTTGCGCAGCTCCCCGATGGTGTTCGCTGCCGCACAGGCAGCTGAGAAAGTCGTTCGATCCGGGTGCGTCGTCGCCGCAGCGTTCGCTGCCGCACAGGCAGCTGAGAAACTCGTCCGCATTGGCATGGACCTGGCCGGCGCGTTCGCTGCCGCACAGGCAGCTGAGAAACTCACCGTTGACGGTCTTGGCTTCGAACAGAGGTTCGCTGCCGCACAGGCAGCTGAGAAACAACAAAAAGGGCGCCAGAAGCGCCCCAGTTGGTTCGCTGCCGCACAGGCAGCTGAGAAATCGAGACGCTGATCGCCGAGCTCGAGCGCACCGTTCGCTGCCGCACAGGCAGCTGAGAAATTGATCCTGGGCGCATAGCCGCTGTTGATCAGGTTCGCTGCCGCACAGGCAGCTGAGAAACCCCTGTCCCAAGCCCATCAGCGCCAGCAGATGTTCGCTGCCGCACAGGCAGCTGAGAAAAGGCGATCCAGTTCTCGATTTCAGCGCGCACAGTTCGCTGCCGCACAGGCAGCTGAGAAAAGATGCGCGACCAGGAAACCGGCATGGAGATCGTTCGCTGCCGCACAGGCAGCTGAGAAAATGAGGACGTGTCCGACATCTTCGGGGTCTACGTTCGCTGCCGCACAGGCAGCTGAGAAATGGCCTACAACATCGGCGCCGGCGCGTTTCGAGTTCGCTGCCGCACAGGCAGCTGAGAAAATGCGCACCAAGGAATTCAACCTCGAATGGGAGTTCGCTGCCGCACAGGCAGCTGAGAAAACCGGCTCAGATCGGCGGTGCCGCGACCGCGAGTTCGCTGCCGCACAGGCAGCTGAGAAAAGAATCACCGCGTCGGTCTCAGGCATGTCGGCGTTCGCTGCCGCACAGGCAGCTGAGAAAGCCCGCCTCGATGTGATCTATTGCCGCAGCAAGTTCGCTGCCGCACAGGCAGCTGAGAAAACGCCGATTCAGGCGGTGCGTAGTCTCACAGAGTTCGCTGCCGCACAGGCAGCTGAGAAATCGAGTACGCGCTGGGCTGCGGCTCAGACGATGTTCGCTGCCGCACAGGCAGCTGAGAAATCGATGCTTGCCGTGGCCGGCGACACCTCAACGTTCGCTGCCGCACAGGCAGCTGAGAAATGGAAGCCAATAGATGGGTCGAGCACCCCTGCGTTCGCTGCCGCACAGGCAGCTGAGAAAAGCGTACCCGGCGCTTCGTGAACGGCGAAGGCGTTCGCTGCCGCACAGGCAGCTGAGAAAACGCGAGTCCCGCCTGTCGTCCAGGTCTAGACGTTCGCTGCCGCACAGGCAGCTGAGAAATTGAGCGCGTTGATCTGCTCGGCCTGTTTGCGCGTTCGCTGCCGCACAGGCAGCTGAGAAATTGGTGCTCGGTCGAGTTTGAAGCAATCTTCTGTTCGCTGCCGCACAGGCAGCTGAGAAATGCCCGCATACACGTTTGCCGAAATCGATGCGGTTCGCTGCCGCACAGGCAGCTGAGAAAATGAGCTGATCGCGAAAGTCCGGGTAGCTCGTGTTCGCTGCCGCACAGGCAGCTGAGAAATGGACGTCCTCGAGCACGCCGGCGGGATCAAAGTTCGCTGCCGCACAGGCAGCTGAGAAAGCTGCAAAAAAGTGGCAATTGTGGAATGGCTCGTTCGCTGCCGCACAGGCAGCTGAGAAATACGAGCGCACCCTCAAGCGGGTGACAGACAAGTTCGCTGCCGCACAGGCAGCTGAGAAATTACTGGGCAATCATCCCATTGCCATCACGTCGTTCGCTGCCGCACAGGCAGCTGAGAAAGTGCAGCTCGAGGTCTTGGACCCATCGGCGACGTTCGCTGCCGCACAGGCAGCTGAGAAAATTCACTGGCCGTGGGAAGTGCAGCGGCCGGGGTTCGCTGCCGCACAGGCAGCTGAGAAAATTTGGTATGCCTGCTCGGCGATGTTGGTCTGGTTCGCTGCCGCACAGGCAGCTGAGAAAAGGGGTTCGATGCGTCCGCCCTGCCCTCTGCCGTTCGCTGCCGTACAGGCAGCTGAGAAACTCTGGCGGATCGGGCTTTGCGATGCTGCGCGGTTCGCTGCCGCACAGGCAGCTGAGAAAGAAATCACCGGCGCCGGCGCGGCAGATCTGGTGTTCGCTGCCGCACAGGCAGCTGAGAAAAAAGCCTGCCGGACGAGACCAAGAGCGTAGCGGTTCGCTGCCGCACAGGCAGCTGAGAAATGGTGACGGCGCCTGGCGTGACGTTGAAAATCGTTCGCTGCCGCACAGGCAGCTGAGAAAATGGACATGGCCGCCGCCGCCTTGATGCTGGCGTTCGCTGCCGCACAGGCAGCTGAGAAAGCCCATGAAACGTCACTGCGCGGCCAGGCCCAGTTCGCTGCCGCACAGGCAGCTGAGAAAACTTCAAGAGCGACCTGGCCCGGCTGCTCAAGGTTCGCTGCCGCACAGGCAGCTGAGAAAGGTCACGGCCGGCTTGGGCCTGGCGGGTCGGGGTTCGCTGCCGCACAGGCAGCTGAGAAACAGATGATCGACCAGCCACTGCAAATTGTCGTGTTCGCTGCCGCACAGGCAGCTGAGAAACCCGTAGTTCGGGGCACGCCGCAAAGCGCAAAGTTCGCTGCCGCACAGGCAGCTGAGAAATCCCCTTTCGAGGTGCGGCCAGCCAGTGGATCGTTCGCTGCCGCACAGGCAGCTGAGAAAGTAAGCACATACAGTTCCTGGGCCTCTGCCAGGTTCGCTGCCGCACAGGCAGCTGAGAAAACTGCAAAACCTTGATGCCGCCGGCGAGCGCAGTTCGCTGCCGCACAGGCAGCTGAGAAAGCCTCGATATCCCGTTTCTCCCTCGGAAAAGTGTTCGCTGCCGCACAGGCAGCTGAGAAATCGCCGCGCTCATGGGCCACGCGACGATAGACGTTCGCTGCCGCACAGGCAGCTGAGAAATCTTGCAGTGACTGAGCCATGCCGGATTGCAGGTTCGCTGCCGCACAGGCAGCTGAGAAATGCGGATCTACCGGGTCCGCAGGCGTGATGCCGTTCGCTGCCGCACAGGCAGCTGAGAAATGAAATACCACGGCGCAGGGGCCAATGCGGATGTTCGCTGCCGCACAGGCAGCTGAGAAAGCGCTGGGCCTGCGGCAGGCCGGTCTCATCGAGTTCGCTGCCGCACAGGCAGCTGAGAAAGCGATGGGGCCACCCTGGCCGTGGCATTTGTCGTTCGCTGCCGCACAGGCAGCTGAGAAATGATTGCGCCAGAAGTTCCAGATCGCGCGGTCGTTCGCTGCCGCACAGGCAGCTGAGAAAACTGGCTGACCGCCGCCGGCGATGGGGCTGACGTTCGCTGCCGCACAGGCAGCTGAGAAACATCTCTGGCCGCTATCGCAGGTCTTGGTGAGGTTCGCTGCCGCACAGGCAGCTGAGAAATCGACCAGAAGCCCAATGTCCGAAGATGTGGCGTTCGCTGCCGCACAGGCAGCTGAGAAACGCAAGAAAATCGACACCTCCGACAAGACCCTGTTCGCTGCCGCACAGGCAGCTGAGAAAGGCTCCGGTGTGCTCGATTCGATCAGCCCAGTGTTCGCTGCCGCACAGGCAGCTGAGAAAGTTTCCATGCCGACCCGGGGCGTGCCGTGGGTGTTCGCTGCCGCACAGGCAGCTGAGAAAATGTTGACGGCACGACGAAACTCGACATCGCCGTTCGCTGCCGCACAGGCAGCTGAGAAATCTGGCCCATCACGCAGGAGCGCGATATCGATGTTCGCTGCCGCACAGGCAGCTGAGAAAGGGCCGGTGTGAAAGAGTTGCATGTCGGTCTCGTTCGCTGCCGCACAGGCAACTGAGAAAAAGGGCTATCCGAAGCTGCTGGACCAGAAAGCGTTCGCTGCCGCACAGGCAGCTGAGAAATTCCAGCCCATGCCGCGCGGTCAGGCCGACCTGTTCGCTGCCGCACAGGCAGCTGAGAAATGCTGATAATGCGAGTATTCAGGGGGCGGATTGTTCGCTGCCGCACAGGCAGCTGAGAAAAACAGGGGCGGCTTTCGGGTCGCCCCATTCTTGTTCGCTGCCGCACAGGCAGCTGAGAAAGACCCGACGGGCTTAGAGGATCAGATCAGACAGTTCGCTGCCGCACAGGCAGCTGAGAAACTGCACCCGGCCTACATCCGCGCCGTCGAGTCGTTCGCTGCCGCACAGGCAACTGAGAAAAGTAATGCGTTGCATAGATCGCGTCCGACAGCGTTCGCTGCCGCACAGGCAGCTGAGAAATGCACCGTCCACGCGGCACCGCCGGCCGGCACGTTCGCTGCCGCACAGGTAACTGAGAAACTTGAGGCGAGCGAGCTGCTCGGGCTCTGCCCGCGGCCAAGATGGGGACTTCAGGCTTTGCTACGTATAATTATTTGACAGCAATAAGAATATTTAACGTCAAATTATTTTATGCATGGTGCAGTCGCGGTAGCTCCGGCCGCCGCAGATGCCAATCCGTTTCACCCTGCAGGCGAACGCCGAGGCTCAGCAGGCGGTCGTCCTCCCCGGGTTTGCCGACCAGCTGCATGCCGATGGGCAGGCCGTCGGGGTCGATGTCCACGGGGACGGACAGGGCGCAGCCGCCCACATAGTTCACCCAGCGTGTGAACATCCCGATCAGCGAACGGTGCTCGTCGATGTCGGCCAGGAGGGGGGCCGCGCATGGCGTGGTGGGCAGCACGTAGGCGTCGTACGGCCGCATGGTCCGCCAATAGAGGTCCCGCCAGGCGGCTCGTTGCGCCAATGCCTGCAGGTAGCGCTGGGCCGAAATCGAGCGGCCGGCGCGGATGCGGCCGGCGACCCAGTCGCCAAAGGGCAGGCTGACGTCATCGATATTGGAGGCGTGGACCGCATACACCTCCGATTGGATGATGTCGTCGCTGCTGCGCATCATGGCCCCCAGGTCGAATGGAATGGGGACCGGGTGCAGGGTTGCGCCGAGGCCGAGGCAGGCGTCCAGCAGGCGGGCTTGCGCGGACTGGATGGATGGCGCGACTTCGCAGGGATAGTGTTCCACGGGCAGGTAGGCCAGGCGCCACGGGCCTTCGCATGACGCGCATCGGCTGCTGGGGGCCAGGGCATTGAGCAGCAATCGGGCGTCGCGCGCCGATCGGGTGATCATTCCGATGGAATCCAGGCTGGCGCTCATGGCCAGGCTGCCGGTGGTGTCCAGG
>Ga0180216_1002480_pt1 | contig 15280 bp, 15 predicted proteins | sample eDN3rd37CBELigMG_FD_128879 | JGI IMG/M metagenome (GOLD analysis project Ga0180216, IMG submission 128879) | Enriched Miracle-Growth compost microbial communities from Emeryville, California, USA - eDNA 3rd pass 37_C BE-Lig MG (version 2)... ... | reverse complement strand
GGCGCGCTGGCCTCTGCAGCCCCGTAAGGGACTGTATGTCAGCTGGTCGATGGAATACCCTGTATTCTGTGGCGCATGGCGCTCGAGTTTCCTTTAGCGTCAATATACCAATACCAATACCATTATCGTCGTGAGTAGCGTTCTGAAATCGTCGTGGACCGGTTTTTTTTTTTTTTTCGCGCCAAAACTGCGCTTGGTCGGACGCCGACGCCGACGCCGACGCCGACGCCGCAGCGGAGGACGCCGACGCCGACGCCGCAGCAGAGGATGTCGCAGCAGAGGACGACGTAGCGGAGGAGGACGACGCAGCGGAGGAGGACGCAGACGAGGCCTTGGTCAATGCCTTTGGGGATGGTGCTGGACGCTACCGCGACGACGCGTCGACGGTGGAGCGCCGGGGGTGCGAGAGGGGGAGGCGCAGTTCCTGCAGCATCGTACAGCGTTGGATGCGGAGCGAGGTGGAGGCGGACGGCGCGTAGGAGCGTCACCGGGCGGGCGAGGAAGTAAGGCGAAGGCGCGAGCTACGGGACAACCTCGCGTCACCTCGACGGGCTCCGACGGGCTGGAGGGGCGGTCGGCGTGCCGGTGTGCCGCCAACGACGCCCGCAGGCCGACGTCAGCAGCGAGACCGCGGACGGCGGACAAAGTGGCGCGACGCCCCACAGCCGCCGCCCGGGCGCGTCGGGAAACGCGCGTGAGGGGTGGTGCGGTGGCACGGACTGAGCCGGACCGCTGACGTACGGCGACCGGATCGCGGCTTCCCCGCCGCGGACGGGCCTTGCGCGCATACACGTCGGAGGCACCGCGAGCGCCACTTGGGCGTGCGGCATCCGCGAGATGGCGTCGGCATCGGCCACGCCCGCGCCGGCCGAAGCGTCGCCGGCGAGCACGGCGATGGCGGTCGAGTCGCCTCTCCCCGCCGCCCTGGCGCCGGCCCCCGCGCCACAGGCCATCCCGGCACCTGTCGCGGCGGTCCCCGCGGCTTCGCCGCCGGCACCGGCGCCGGTGCCGGCGCGGATCAAGGAGGAGAGCGAGCAGGAAGCAGCATCGGTGCCGGCGCCGGCGCCGGCGCCAGCCAGCAAGCCGCGGGCCAAGGCGGCAGCGCAGCACGGCGCGGATGCGACCGGCGAAGGCAAGGAGACGGAGAAGGCGTCGCGCGGCCTGAAACGGGCTCTGGAAGAGGCCCAGCAGGTTCGGCGGCGACGCGACGCAACGCAGCCCGCCAGCCCAAACGCGCGTCGCTCATGCTCTGGGTTTCAGCGCGGGGACACGCGCGCGACTAGGAGCGGGACGCGCTGCGCGATCAGCTGAAACGGGCCAAGCGGAAAATCGCAGACCTGCGGCGGCAGCGCTGGTGCGACCGACGGCCCACAGGCGGGAAGCGGCGCGGATCCGGCACTCACCCAGGCCCCCATTTCGCCGACGCTGTGCGTCTCCCTCCAGGCTGCTGCTGGAGCGGCTGGTGAACGAGGGCAAGAAGGGCCCGCTGGCCAGCGACTCGGAGGGGCACTCGGGCATGTCCGAGGACAGCGACGAGGACGAGCCCGTCACGGCCAGCGCGGCCGAGAAGCCCGCCGGAGCGTCGCCCGCCAACTCGCCCACGCCGGCCAAGCAGCGTACGGCGCCGGGGGGCGGCCCGGCACGCGATCGCTCGATGGGGCGCACCTGGCCCGCCGCCTAACCGCCTGGCCAGGCTGAGCTTTCCTGCGCCCGGCCCCTAGCCGCGCGTCGGAACGTCGGCAAGCGCGACGACGTGAAGCGGGTGCCGCGCAAGATCCCCTGGATCGAGCGGGACGAGCAAGGGCGGCCGGTGCTGCCGATCAGGGTCGGCGTGCTGACCGTGACCAACCTCGGCCGCATCCGGAGCGACTCGCCGCACTTCCACAACGCACGGTACATCTGGCCCGTGGGCTTTGAGGCGCAACGGACCTACCCGTCCATGAAACACGCCGAGCGGTACGCGCTCTACACGTGCCGCGTCCTGGAGAAGGGCGACAAGCCGCTGGTACGGCAGGCCACGGGGCGGCACCGCAACGGCTCCCGCGACGCAAGGCTGAACCCACTGGGCTCGGGCGGGGTGTGCCGCGCACGCCAGTTTGAGTTGGTGGCCGACGACGACCCAGAGCACCCGATCCAGGCGGCGACCGCGACCGGTACGCGCGCGTGCCCACTAGGCCGGCGCAGCCTAGTGCTGGCTCACCGAGACGCTCCATGTTGTACGGAATTCCTTGGTGGTGGCGGTTGCGCGCAGGCGTGTGGACGACGGTGCTGAAGCGGACCAACGCCCTCCGCAACCGCGGCAGCAGCAACAGCGCGTCGGGCCCGGACTACTTTGGCTTTTCGCACCCGCTCATCGCCAAGCTGATCCAGGACCTGCCGGGTGCCCGCGACTGCAAAAAGTACAAGTGGCAGGTACGGTCCCGGCCGCCGTCGCCGTCGGTGGCCGCATTCCACGGCGCGGTAACGAGTCTGCCGCCCGGGTCGCTGGGCATGTGCGTGTGCGGCGCCGCGCGGGCGTGCAGGAGTTCATCGAGCCGGACGGGCCGCCGACGCAGGCGAGCAAGGACGGCGAGACCGGCGAGGCCGGCGACATGGTGGAGGATCCCGCCGACGGCAACGGCGGCGAGGCCAACGGCGGCGAAGACAGCGACGGCGACGAGGACGTTGACGACGACGACGACGAGATGGTCGACGAGACGTTGACCAGCGACCCCGCCGATAAGGCGAACGGCGCGTGAGTGCATGCTCTGTACATTAGGGTCAGTTCATCCGCGTTTCCCCCAAACGCTGTACAAACTATACATGGCGGAAGTTGTGGCGGTTACGGCGCCCCGACCGCGTCCGTCTGCGACGCAAATGCCCAGCCCAGGTCCAGCTCGTCCACGTACGCCGCATCGGCGGCAGTCGCTCCCGCCGGCGGCGCGGCCACGGCGATGGCGGCTTGCGCCGTGCGCCGGTGCGCCGCGGCCACCGCCCATGCCACGCCCGCCGCGTCGGGCCCGCGGTACAGGCTGCAGCGCAGGGTGACGCCGCGAGCGGCCGCCCACCGGGCCTGCTGCTCGGCCGACGGCAGCAACCGAAACGCGTTGGCATCGACACGCACGAGCTCTTGAAGCGCCCTGTGACCAGCAGCAAAAGGGGGAGTAGCACGGCGGCTTTCTCGGTGAGCTGGGCGCGCTCCGGCGCATCGCTAAACGATCAGGCTCGTACGCATCGGTGAGACGCGCCAGGAGCGGCGGAGCCTGCGGGTCGTCCGGCGCCTGCAGCGTGGCGACCCAGGGCAGCGCTGGTTCCAACGCGTCGGCCGCGGCGAGCCACATGGCATCGTCGTCGGCATCGTCCAGGAGCGAGTCCAGCGCGTCGGCCGACGCGGCCGTGGCCCCGGTGGCGCCTTCGTCCGGCTGAGGCGCAGGCGCAGGCGCAGCGGCGGCATTAGCAGGCGCCGGCACCGTCGATCCGAGCCGCTGCACATCCACCAGCACTGCGTCGACCAAGGCGGCGCTGACCGCGCCGCTGGCCGCCTGCGCCAGCGTCGCCGAGACCGGGAACAGCGCCTGCGACGCCACCAGCGCGGGCAGCTGGCTCAGCAACGTCACGCGGCCGTGCGCAATCAGGTGGCCCTGCGGAGGATGACGAAGGCCGCGTCGCCCCTGGGAAGGGGTGAGGCAAAACATCAAGGCCCGCATACGCAGGTAGCACATCGTACCGGCCCCGCAACTTCGACGTCGTCCAGGATGAGAACGGTGCCCGGCTCAGGCACACCCGCGGCGATGGTCCGCGGCTCGACCAGCTGGACGTGGGCGCGGCCGGTCTCGTCGTGCACGGCGACGACCGTGCGCCCGTCGCCGGGTGCGAGCGCCACCGCGCCGTCGCAGGCCACCAGCAACACCACGTGCCGCATGCGCGGCAGCACGGCGTCCGCCAGGAACAGCCGCTGGTCCGCCCACCGGCAGTTCAGATTGCCCTGTGCGGTGCCGCCAGGCGGTGTGGAGTACGTGCGAGCTGCGTGAATGGCAATGGCGCCGACGTGCGTCCTTGCGCAAAGCCGGCTACCTCGGCGTCCTTGGGCACGGTGACGGCCGGGTGGCGCGGCGCGGCTGGCCCCGCCTGGCTGGCTTGGCTGGCACTGACGATCCGCGCCGTCTGTGTCGCCGTCGATGCGGACAACCACCTGCACCGGGCAGTTAGGGGCAGCAGCGGCGGGCACGCGTTGGCAGTCACTTTAACGCACCTGCACTGTGGTCGCCGGCCGGCACAGGAGCAGGGTGTCGGCGCCGTACTCCATCACGAGTGGCTGGGCGTCCTGCGGCTGCATGGGCAAGTACGGCGCGTAGATCCCGAGCACGTCGCCCTACCGATCGCCACCGCCATCCGCGGCGACCCTCCCATCAGCACTCTCGTAGATTGCTGGCCTGTTCTCGCACGGCGCAGGCGCCGTACTGGTTTGACCAGGTCGGCGAGGCCGAGCTGCTCGTCCCAGAGGCGCAAGCAGGCCTTGTCCAGGATGGCATCGGCCACCGCGCCATCGTCCACGTCGTCGCTCGTGGTAGCGGCCGATGTGCAGCGCAGCCAGATGCCGCGGACGCGGCGCCGGTCGCCGCCCGGCGCGGCGACCACGAAGGGGTCGTCGATGCTGACGATCGTAGCCCACAGCGCGAGCGGTGGGAGGGACGCTGGCGGCGGCGGCGTATCCGCAGCAGTGGCGGCCGCAATCTGCCGCCGAACGGCGCGCACGGCTGTCTGCCCCGGCGGGAAGCGCGCGAGCACCCAGCTCGGCAGGGGATCGGCCGCGTTCGCGTCGAGCAGGACGAGCGCGAGCGGCGTGGGCAGCAGCCGGCTGGCGTGCCGCGCGCCCGGCAGGTCGCTCAGCCGGCATCCGGTCATGCGCAGGCGGCACGGGGCACCGCACGCCAGCGCGGCCTCGGCGGCTCGCGCGAGCTTGCCGTGTAGGTAGGCGTCCAGCTTGCGCTCGCTCGTCGTGTCTGTAAGCACCGCGAGCCGCGTGCCGCCGGGGTTCGTGGCCGGACCCGCCGGACCCGCCGGACCCGCCGCCGCGGCGGCGCCCAGGTTTCGCAGCTCGGCAACGGTGACCTCCAGATACGCGTCCGCGCTGATTCTCGCCTCCCGGAGCACGGCGTCGATGTACGTGGCCAGGCGGCGCAGGCCGTGGCGCTCCGCGTGCTGCCGCTTGTCCGTCCACAGCCGCTCCAGCTCGGCAGTGGCCATTGCGAGCGTCACGCCGGCCGGGTACTGCCGGAGCAGCGCGAGCAGGTGGTAGGCGGCCCACGTCCACGGCACGCTGGTCGCGGCCTCGGTGGCGGGCGGCTGCAGCGCGTCCTGCTGCGGTGGCTGTGGTGCGGGCCGCCGAAACAGCTGCGTGGCCACCTCAGCCACCGCGGCCGTCCAGCCGAGGTCCATTTCCATGATCTCCCAGGAAGGTGGGCTAGATCGATGCCGTTGTAAATGCTTATAGTGGTTTGGCCATTGTCGTCGCTTCCTCGTCTTCGCTGTCGCCCTCGTCTCCGTCGGCGTGCCTCTCCGTGTCGTCCGTCGGCGTGCCTTTTCTTCGCTCTATCGTCCTTTGTGTCGTCCGCTGCGTCGGCCTCGTCTTCAAAGAAGGGCGTCGTATGCCTTCCTCGTCCGCGTCGGCTGCGTCGTCCGCCTTCCTCGTCCGGCTGCGTCGTCCGGCTGCGTCGGCTGCCTTCCTCGTCTGCGTCCGCTGCGTCGTCTGCGTCCGCTGCGTCGTCGGCGTCCGCTGCGTCGTCGGCGTCCGCTGCGTCGTCGGCGTCCGCCTTCCTCGTCGGCGTCCGCTGCGTCGTCGTCGTCCGCTGCGTCGTCGTCGTCCGCTGCGTCGTCAACAACGCACAATTCAAATTTTTTCGCGCCAAAAAACTCTGCCAAGAATCGCAGCGGACGACGACGCGACGCAGCGGACGACGACGCGACGCAGCGGACAGAGCCTGCAGGCCGACCACCGTGCTACCGTGCTACCGTGCCTCGGTCCAGCGACTCGCGTGCGTGGGTGGGTCGCATGTGGACAGTGTGGCGTCCTGTGGGTGACGCGGGTGGACGCGTCGCAGTGGCTGAGGCATCACCACGCGGCAAGGCGGACGACGACGCAGCCACCAGCCCTAGTGCGAGGGCGGGCGCAGAGCACCGGACCAGACCAAGCGTTCGCTGGACAGGCGCAAGATCAGGCAGGCGAATAGGGGGGCCGCAACCATGGCGGACGAGAAGACGACCAAGTACGACCGGCAGCTCCGGTATGTGCACGTTTCAAGCGGGCCAGTGACGACGCGACGCGGCCGCAGACTAACCCAGACCAGGCAGCGGCTCGTGCGTGGCCTTGACACCCACAGGCTCTGGGGCGAGCATGGGCAGCAGCTGTTGGAAAAAGGCTCGATCGCCCTGCTGAACGCGACGGCGGTGGGCACGGAAGCCCTGAAGAACCTCGTCCTGCCCGGTACGCACCCGCGGCCACACTGCTCAGAGTGCGCCAGCCACGCCAACCCCACCACGGCACGCGGGCAGCGCGTGCGAAGACACGGCAGGCGTGGGCTCGTTCACCATCGTGGATGGCAAGATCGTGGACGGCGCCGACGTCGGCAACAACTTTTTCCTGCTGCCCTCGGACATTGGGCGGCCGCGCGCGCAGGCGGCCTGCGAGCTGCTGCGCGAGCTTAACGAAGGCGACGTGACCGGCGCCTTTATTCACGAGGTTCGCGCGGTCACGGCGGCGGCCGGAGTGGGCGCTGCCATCGGCTGACCGCGGTGCGACACTTGGAGCGGGCCCGACCACCACCACAGGACCCGGAGCGCCTGCTGCAGGCCAACCCAGAGGCGCTGGCGCAGTTCAAGCTCATCATCGCGACGGACTTGTCCGAAGCCGCGGTGCTGGCCCTCAGCGACCTGTGCTGGGCGCGGCAGATCCCGCTCATGGTCGTGCGGACCTTTGGCCTGGTGGGCTACCTGCGCATCGTCGTCCCCGAGCATGCCGGTACGGACACTGCGCGCGGTGCCCGTCCCGCCTGGCGCATCCGCCTCACGCGCATTGCCGCGTTTGCCGTTGGCGACGCCGTAGTGCTGGACGGGCGGCCCGACAACGCGCCGGTGGACCTGCGGCTGGACCGGCCGCTGCCGGGCGTGACGGCGCTGGTCGACGCGCTGGACTGGGACGCCATGGACAGCCAGCAGCGCAGCCACACGCCGTGGCTGCTGATCCTGCTGCACTTTTTGCGGCAGTGGCACGCCGAGCACGGCGGCCGCGCGCCCGAGACCCGCGCTGAAAAGGACGAGTTCAAGCAACGGGTGCGCGCCTTCAAGTACAACGTCGGCCAGAAGAACTTTGACGAGGCCGTCGCCAACGCCCACCGCGTCTGGATCCCCTCGTCGGTACGTCGACCGAGGGTGGCATCGTGCCTCGCGGCCGGTGCGCGCGCGGTCGCTGAGTTGGGCGTCGTGGCTGCTCACGTGCCTGGCCGCAGGTCCCGGGGGATGTGCGCGCTGTGCTCGCCGACCCGGCGGCCGACACTATAACGCCGACGGTGCGCACCGACGCAGCCGCGCTCGAACGCACCCCGATTCGTATTAACGCTTTGCGACGCTCTCCTATACGCATGCACCGCGCAGACGCCGCCGTTCTGGATCATGGTGCGGGCGCTGCGCGACTTTGTCAGCGACCCGAACGACGGCAACGGCCTGCTGCCGCTGAACGGCGCGCTCCCCGACATGGAGTCCGACACGGCGACCTACGTCCAGCTCCAGTCCCTGTAAGCTGCGTCTGGCCAATCGCGCCATCCGATCGGAGCCGCCGCCAACGCGCCTGCAGACGGTCGCTGCCGTATTTCAATCGCAGCTACCGCGAGAAGGCCCAGCAGGACCTGGACGCATTCAACCGCCGACTGAACGGCTACCTCGCGGCTCTGGGCCGACGTACGCGCACGCGCTGCCCAGCCCTGGCGCCAAGGTGCGGCATCCACTGACCCTCTCTTTCTGGTTATTTGGATGCATTGCAACAGCGCCCGAAGCGATCTCTGTGGACGAACGCAAGCGGTTCGCCAAGAACGCGGCAGTGCTGTCCCTGCTCCGCTACCGGCGCCTCCGGGAGGAGTGGGAAGGCGTGCCGCAGGGGTTGGAGGCTTTCGGTGCGTGCCGGGCGTGCCCCTCGCCGTCACGATCGCGATCGGGTTATTTATTTACCGGCGGACGGATTCAGAGGGGTGGCCACCGCACATACAGGCCCGCTCGAAGAGTCCGACCTCTTGTTCTACGTGCTCTTGCGCGCGGTGTGGCGGTTTGAACGGCGGCACGGCCGCTGCCCCGGTAGGCATCGGTCTGCGCTCGCCTGATCAAGTTGTCGCTGTGCTAACGTGAACCGGATGGTGTCCTCTGCCTACCGTCCGTCCGTGCAGGCGGCCCTGGCGCCGACGTGGCGGCGGACGCGGACCTGCTGCGGCACGAGGTGACCGAGTTTTGCAACGCCGTCGGCCTGCAGCCCACGGCCGTCCCGGACGACCACGTCCGCGAGATGTACGGCGCGCCGGCCGTAGGACGGTTGCGCCAGTCCGCGTCGCTCAACCAAAACACGTATGATTCGGAAGCGCGTGTGACGGCTTTTGCAGGTGTCGCTATGGAGGTGCCGAGCTGCACAACGTCGCCGCGGTGCTGGGCGGCGTGATCGCGCAGGAGGCCGTCAAGCTGCTGACGCACCAGTTTGTGCCGCTGAACAATACGTTCATCTTCAACGGCATCCGCGGCTCGACTGTCACCGCCGACCTGTAAAAAGCTTCTTTGTATAGTCGTACATCCAGTCCATGGACCGCCTGCACGTGTGTTGTTCTAGTGCCGCAAAGGCCAGGCAGCGCTAACCCGGTCGTTGTTCTATCGCGCTCGCCAACGCGTCGCCGCGCCTGCTGCTATCGACGCCATCGCCAGCGTCCCCCGCCGGACGGGGCCAACGCACGGCCCGTGGACCGGATTGGACCCGCTGTCAGAACCGAGTCAGAGCCGTGTCAGAAACCGTTTTTTGGCGCGACTTTTTTTCTTCTTTTTGCGACGGCGACGGCGACGCCGCGTGCTGGACCACGGCGGGCACGCCCACGCCCACGGCAGCCACGACGCTGGAGAGCAGCAGGGCGACACGGGCCCGCCGGTGTCTGAGCGTCGGACGCTGCCGTAGAAGCACGGCGGCCGCGTCGCGCCCCGTGGCCCCGACGGTGGGCCGCCGAGCCGTGCTGCGGCGCGCGCCGGCAAGGGCCGGCTGGAGCGAGTGACGCTTCTCGTGACCCAGCAGGGCGCTGGGTACGAGCCAAGGACCGCGAGCTGACCAACGTTCCTCTTTGGGACTGGTCACACCGTGTCCTCTGGCGTCCTGCCGGACCCTTCTTGCCACCGCCCCCCACCCGGCGCGCGCGCTCGCCCGCCCGCCCGCCCGCCCGCCCGCCCGCCGGGTGCCGCGACCCACGGCCGAAGCCATGGCCGACCCCGACTGGGAGGTGGCGCTGCAGGCGCTGCACGTCCTGTACGGCGGGACGGCGCCGCCCGAGCAGCTGCAGGCGGCCAACGCCTGGCTGGAGGCGTTCCGCCGGCGGCCGACGGCGTGGACCTTCGCCGACCAAATGGTCCGGCGCGCGGACCTGGGCATGAGCGTGCAGTACTTTGGTGCCAACACGCTGCAGAGCAAGATTCGGCGCGACTTTAGCCAGCTGCCGACCGAGGCGCACGGCTCGCTGCAGCAGTCGATCCTGGCGCTCGTGCAGCAGTTCCAGCACGGCGGCGCGCCGCAGATCCGCACGCAGCTGTGCCTGGCCCTGGCCGACCTCGCCGTGCTGCAGCCGGACTGGGCGGACCCGCTGCAGGACTTTGTCCGCATCTTTGGCAGCGAGGGCGACAACGGCATGCTCATCCTGCTGGAGCTCCTCACGCTCTTCCCGGAGCAGGCGCGCGACGACCGCCTCGTCGTGGACAAGGCGCGCCGCCAGCAGGTGTGCGCCTACCTGAGCAACCACTCCGAGTGGCTCATCCGCATCATGGTCGGCTACGCGACCGGCGCGCAGGACAACCGCGACCTGCTGACGCGCATCTTCAAGTGCCTCCTGGCGTGGCTCCAGAGCAAGCTGCTCTCCATCGACGCCTTTGCCGCGTCGCCGTTCTTCGACGCCGCCTTCCAGGCGCTGCGCACGCCCGAGCTCTCGGATGTGGCCGTCGACGTCCTCATCGCCGTCGTCGACCTCTCGGGCCAGGCGTTCCACTACGGCGAGCTCATCGAGCGGCTCGTGCCGGCCATTATCGACCTGCGGCCCATGTACGAGCAGGCCGTCGCCGAGGACGACGTCGACCAGGCGCGCGGCCTCAACCGCATCTTTGTCGGCACCGCCGAGGCGTACCTGGACATCCTCTCCAAGGAGCCCGCCGTCTTTGCGCCGCTGCTCGACCTCCTCCTGCTGTGCACGCAGCACGTCGACCTGGACCTCGCGCAGATGAACTTTTACTTTTGGCACCGCCTCGCGCACCGCATCGAGAACTACCGCGACGACGTCGGCGACGCCTTCCGGCCGTACTACCTGCGCCTCATCGAGATCATCGTGCGCCACCTCCGCTACGAGGCCGAGGACTCGGACGAGAGCGCGTGGACCGCGGAGCGCCGCGAAGAGTTCTCGCGCTTCCGCCACGACATTGGCGACATCCTCAAGGACTGCTGCGACGCCATCACCAGCCAGTACTGCCTCGCCAAGGTGTTCGACCTCATCCGCCAGGCGCTCGCCGCCAACAGCCACTGGATCTACGTCGAGGCCGCGCTGTTCGCGCTGCGCGCCATGAGCAGCGTTGTCGTGGTAGACAACGCGCCCGTCCTGCGCGACATCATGGCGCTCCTGCTCAGCAGCGACCTGCCGCGGCACCCCAAGGTCCGGTACACCGTCACCAACATCCTCGGCCAGTACTCGGCGTGGTCCCGCTCGAACCCGGACTACCTGGAGCGCGAGATCCTGTACATTCTTAGCGGCTTTGACGACCCCGACATCGCGCCGGCCTCGGCGCTGGCGCTGAAGGTGCGGCGAACGCGGAATGCCGGCACGGACCAGGGCGCGGTCGGGTGCTCATGTCGGGCAGGCCGTGGGGCACGCGACGCGTGGACGACGCACAGCGGATGGCCGAGCGGTGCGACAGCCTCCTCACGGGCATCTTGGACCAGGTGATGGCGTTCCACTCGTCCGGGATGGCGCAGCTCCGGCCCGAGGACCAGCTGGAGATCACCGACGCGCTTGGTACGCCACCGCCGCCGCCGCCGCCGCAGGCTGTCTGTGATTGGGCCGCGATGCTCACGTGGTCGGCGTATTGCGCTGGGGGGTGCCCCGGCCTATTGCGCAGCCTACATTGTGCGCGCGCTGCCGCCCGCGTCGGTGCCGTCGTACCTGATGACGCTCACGTCGCCCATCCTCGAGCGGTACGTTGCGCCAAGGGCGTGGCCTCGCCACCGGCGCCCCGCCTTGGACTAATGTGAGCGCTGCGTGGCGCGTTGCCGGGTCTGAACGGACAGGATGCGCGAGCTGACGTTCTCGCCCTCGACGGCGTCGCTGCGCGAGCTCAAGGGCCCGCTCACCAGCCTGCTCAACCGGCTGACAGTGATTTTCAAGCGCTTCCCGGGCAAGGCGTCCACCGCGGCCGCCGCTGCCAACGGCGCCGCCGCGCAGGCCGCGCTGACGAGCATTATCGAGGCGGCGTGGCCCGTCATCAAGCAGTATGGGCGGGGCGGAGCGGGGCGGCGCGCGCTGGGAGGGGCTGGCAATGACCCAAGTGCCTAACGCGTCTGTGCGAGAAAGCGTGGGCGGAGGTTTTTGCAGGATCTTTGCGCGGTACCGCGCTGTGCACTCGGTGGTCGACCACGCCTGCCGCTGCATCCGCTACGCCTTTGGCGCATGCCGGACGGCGTTCGTTCCCATCTTTGACGATGTTGTAAACGAAATTCTGCAGGTACCGTGGCAGCCGCGGACGCCGCGTTAGGGACGGCCTCGACAAGGTTCTCTAACCATCGCTGGAACATTCGCCCGCCGTGCGCGTGTCTCCTAGGGGTTTGCAATGTACAAGTATCCACCGTACGTCATCTGTGCGCGGGAGATGGCCAAGGCCATGAACGTGATTCCCGGCGGCGAGGCCGGCGTCCTGCGCCTGCTCGTGGGCCTCTCGCAGACCGCGATGGCGCTGCTGTCGGCGCAGGGCGCGGCGGGGTTCGTCGAGTACGGCGAGGTCGTGGAGGAGTACTTTTACTTTGCCGAGTACTACGCCGCGAGCGCGCCCGCCCTCCTCGCCGGCGCGCCGGCGGCGCCGCAGGAGGCCGTGCTGCCCGCGCAGGTTCAGTTTGCGGCCGCCGCGCTGCGGTACCTGGACGGCGACGGCGTCGGCAGCGTCATCAACTTTATCAAGGCGCTGCTCGACAGCCTCATGGACGCCGAGCGCCCTCCCGCCTTTGAGGCGCTCCTGAGCCAGCTCCTCGCCGGTACGGCCGGCCGGGCGCAAGCGGGCGCTCGTTCGGCAGAGAGGCTGACCGCGCACCGAGGAGGATGTGGGCAGGGTCCCGGCTGCACGAAGTGCACGGCGCCGAGATCGTGGCCGCGCTCGTCCAGGGCGCCGTGGAGCAGTACAGCATCGGCGCGTGCGAGGACGCCGCGGCCGTGGTCTACCTCCTGCTCAAGACCAAGCCAGCGGTACGGTCGATGCGTGTCGGCCGCGTCAACGCGGCACCGTGGCTAATGGCGTGTGGGCGGACGAGTTGCTATCTCTGTGCACCAGGACGCGCGGGCGTGGCTCACGGCGGCGACCGCCAACCTGCCGGACCTGATCCTGCCCGTGGAGCGCCAGCGGTTCCTGCACGAGGTCATGGACGCCAACGGCGGCTCGCGGGACTCGGTGACCTACAGCTTCCGCGAGCTGAGCCGGCTGTGCCGGTCGCGCAAGGCCGGGCCGGAGCGGTCCATGTCGGGGTCGCCTGGACCGCGGTAAAGCATCTCTGTAACATTATGTATAGTGAGCACAAGCATCACCGCAATGAACTTTATTGCATTCAGGCCCTGCGGGCGACGGGAGCTGTATCGACTGCCGCGCCGCCAGGCCATAGTACACGGTCACATCCATTGCTGAGCGTAAGCGGTTCATCAGGGCCTCGCAAGCTAGCTCGCGCTGTACGCAGCTTCCGCGACACAGTCCTCGGCAACCTCCTGGAAAAGGTTACGAAGGTTGCTGCGTCCGCGACAGACGTGAAGTCGCAGAGAGCTTCTTGCGGCCCGCATCCGCACTCAAGTAGCGCAAACTCTGCGAACGTAGCTCAGCGCGCCATGGACGTCGTCCGTTTGTGGGGGAATGGCGGTCACCGACGCCGCAGCCTGGACCAGCCGGCAGACGGCGTCATACAACTGCGGACGCTACGTAGCATGAGCCGAGAAACCATGCAGCCTTGCGCGCGACCGCTGATCCGATCATAGCCTAGTATCCTGTGATGATTCTGACATGATTTTCTGACAGGTGGCTCCATCGGCTCAAGCGACTCAGTTTCCGCCGCCGCCGGCGACTCGCGTTGACGGGCGTTTGGACGCGTTGGCGAAGGTACGCGGGCGGCCGCCACACGCGCACGCGCGCTGCCGATACGCGGCACACGCTCAGCGAACCCACAGGCACCCCACGGCATGGCACGCATACCCTGCAGTGGCGTTCTCGCTGGAAAACTGACCGCACGACAACGGCAGACGCGGCGGCACGCCGACGCACGGCGTCTGAACATCCAGTGCCACCCACCGCCACAAAACAAACAATAAAGTGGCCGCCGCCCGCGCGCGCGCCGCGCAGGCGGGGACAGCCATGGCGCGAATGGGCCCTCTGGCACGCCTGCTGCTGCTGCTGCTGGTGGTGTGCGGCCCGGCGTGGGCCGCGCACGTCGCGCACGCGCACGAGAGCGACGCGGCGACGTCGGGCGAAGCGAGTGCGTCCTACGCGGTGCCGTCGCCGGACGACGTCGGCTGCGGTGGCGGCGACGCCGGTGCGACCGCCGACGGCGACGCTGGAGGCGCAGCAACGGCGGCGACGGCGGCCCCCGAGCCCACCTTCGAGGAGCTGGGCATCGTCCTGAGCAACGCGGACAAAGAGACGCCCGAGGGCCTGTTTCGTTACGCCAACCCGAGCGCCACAGGCTTCTACTCGCTGGACAACTTCCCGGGGCTCAGCATTTTGCTGCCGCACCTCGACGCCATTCGGGAGGAGGCCGTGGCCATCACCGAGGTGCTGGACATTCAGCGGGACCAGTACGAGTGGGGGCCGGACGCCGCGAAGTTCTTTGATCGCCTCCTGCAGCAGCAGAACCGCGGCTGGACCGTTGCGTGGGGCGCCAACGGCAAGTGGCTGAACTACGCCATCGCCTACTACGAGAAGATCGTGCCGGGCCTCACCGAGACGTTGGCGCCGCGCACCGTCGCGCTGCTGCGCCAAATTCCCGGCATCCGCATCGGCGGCTTCTCCAAGCTGCTGCCGGGCGCGTACCTCGCCCCCCACAGCGACACGACGGGCCTCAAGTTCCACTCGCTGGCCTTCCACTTTTGCCTGACCGGCCGCGCCAACCTGCTGGTGGGCGACAACTGGGTGGAGCAGGCGCCGGGCAAGGTCATCATCTTCGACGCCACCAAGACCCACGCCGTGAAGAACCACGACGAGGAACGCATCGTGCTGTACATGGACATCGACCTGGACGTGTATTTCCGCGAAACGAGCGGGTACGACCCCGGCGCCGATTCCGACGAAGAGAACGAGCGCTACGTCCAGCGCATGCGTGCCGGCAGCGCCGCTCAAGCAGCGTCTGCGTGACGATTCCCAGGCTTTGTGTTCGTCCTTTCCTGTAACAATTTAAATACCAAAGTGCTATCTTTATCACGCTCGGATACCAGGCAGCAGACCTCACATGAACATAGACATAGCTTGGGACTCGCATGCGGCCATATTGCCTCATGCAGAACCGCAGAAAGAAAAACACCCAATGACAACCAACTTTTTACTGGCCGCGCGGACACACGCATGTGATACGGACGGAGTCACGACGACGAGTGCTCACTGGTCCTCCTCCAGGAGGGCCCGGATGAACGACGCAAACTTGCTGTTGACGTTCATGATGGTCGGGCGGCGGTCGGGCGCCGGCTGCAGCATGGCGTCGATCATGGTGTTGATCAGGACCAGGATGCGGTCGTTCTCGTCCACCTCGAGCTGCGGAACGCGCGCGCCGCCGCGGACGTGCAGCTCAATGTCG
>Ga0180216_1002479_pt1 | contig 15288 bp, 15 predicted proteins | sample eDN3rd37CBELigMG_FD_128879 | JGI IMG/M metagenome (GOLD analysis project Ga0180216, IMG submission 128879) | Enriched Miracle-Growth compost microbial communities from Emeryville, California, USA - eDNA 3rd pass 37_C BE-Lig MG (version 2)... ... | reverse complement strand
GCCGGACGGGCGGGCGCGTCGGGCCGGGGCGGCACAACTCTTCTTTTCTTCTTCTTCCTTCCCTCCTCTCTCTCTGTGGCGCGTGCCCATCGATGCGCCCGTGGAGGACGGCCTGTGCCTGCGCCGCCGACCGCGCTCGTTGCGACTGCCAGAGGGGGCCGCCGGCGAGCGGACAACTTGCAATGCCGCAAAGCGGTATGTCGTGCACCGGGCCCGTCGTGCGTCGCTCGTGGGCACACCGGCTCACTTGTCTGGGCGTGTGGTACTCTTAAGACGGCGGCGGCCGGGCGTCAAGGGCCCGCGGCGCAGCAATCCGACAGAAAACAACAACCGATGACTTTTGTGCGACTTGGACGACGACGTATGAGGACGACGAAGACGACGGCGGCGGCAGCGGCGACTACGACGACGGCGCTGGATGGCGGCCCCGCGAGCGCCTGTGCGGGCTGCGCGACCCAGCTGCGCGACGCAGACACCCGTGGTGACGCGCAGGGACCGCGCCCGCTCTTCCAAGGCGCCACGGAAGCTGGCCGCGCCGGACCGTACGAAGACGAGGACGACGCCAACGCAGGCGGCAGCGCGGCGCAGGCCCCCCCGGCGCGTCCGCTGCGCGATGGGCTCGCTTGGCCGGCGCCGGCGTGCGCGCGCCGCGTCCCCCAGCGGGGCGCAGGCGGGCGGGTTGCGCGTGCGCCGGTGGCGGCCGGGCGCGCATGTCGCATGGCGGGCACGCTAGAGGGGGGCCGATCCGCCAGCCATGGGGCTTGCGGGCGCCGGTGCGGGCACGGAACAAGTTTCCTTTGTTGTTGCCGTCCTGTACTTTGGCGCACGCGAGCTAGCCGGCTACGAAAACAATAAACGGCAACCCACCCATCCGCACCCGTGCCGCGTGCACGACCGCAATCGGCCGGGCCAACGCGGCGAGGCGAAGCCGATGACGTCATCCACATTTCACGTGGGCTCGTCCTCTTCTTCCTCGCCGCCGCCGACCCGCCACCATGCTGTCCCGCCTGGCCGCCTTCCGCGTCGGTACGCCGACCGCGCTAGGGGGCTCGCCATGGGCTCGGTGTGCTGCCGTATGACATTGTGCTAACGCCATGGGCGGCGGGCGAGGGAGTGAGCCGGACCCCGCGCCCGAAACAGCCGCGGCCCGCGCCGCCGCCGCCGCGCCCGCCCAGGCGCGCGGTACGTCGGCCCGCACGGCAGTCCCACCCGCCGTCTAAGAGAGAAACTGACGCCATGAACGTGTCGCTCGTATTGGCCGGCGCCCCACGCCGCAGCTGGCTCGCGCGCCCTGGCCACCGCCGCCCGCGCCGCGCCGTCGGGCGGCCGCGCCCTCCTGCCGACGGTCCTGCTCGGCGCGACGACGCTGGCCGCCTACACGGGCTACCAGCTGACCGCGCACCCCGTGCTCGCCGAGAAGAAGGCCAACGCCGGCGTTGCGGGCACCGACAAGGAGCGCACCTACATCATGATCAAGCCCGACGGCGTGCAGCGCGGCCTGATCGGCGAGATCATCAACCGCTTCGAGCGCAAGGGCTTCAAGCTCGTCGCGCTCAAGATGGTCACGCCGAGCAAGGAGCTGGCCGCCCAGCACTACGACGACCTCAAGAGCAAGCCCTTCTTCAAGGGCCTCGTCGACTACATGTCGTCGGGCACCCCGGTCATTTGCATGGTGTGGGAGGGCAAGGGCGTGATCAAGACCGCCCGCAAGATGCTCGGCGCCACCAACCCGGCCGACTCGGACGTCGGCACTATCCGCGGCGACTACTGCGTCGTCGTCGGCCGCAACGCCATCCATGGCTCGGACTCGTTCGAGTCGGCCAACGCCGAGATCGCGCTGTGGTTCTCGGACAACGAGATCAACGAGTGGGAGCCGACCCTCGCGCAGTGGATCACCTCGGACAACTAAGGGCGCCGGCCGCGCGGGCCCGCTAGACGGTCGACGGGGTGCCCGCTGGCGTGTTTTCCCCTGCATTGCTGCTGTGGCTGCTGCGCGTACACTGCCAAATACATGCACCAGCTTTCTGCGATAGATCGCGCCAAAGGAAGAAAAGTACAACGTAGCCGCCGCCGCGCGCACGCGCGTGTGCGCGCGCGCTGGGCGACCACAAAGTTATGTTGTACAAGAGGAATGCCCACAACGGCAGGCGGTGCTGAGGACCGACCGCCGCACGCGCCGCACGCGCGCGCCGAGGGCGGGAGCCGGCGCGCCCGCGCCCGCAAACCGAGGAAGATGAACCGCGCCCCAAACGCTCGCACATTCGCTAGCAAACACTTGGCCACCACAGATCGCAGCGAGACTCGTGCCGTTGTTCGTTGAATGATTTTCAACTGCCGACGCTTTTTTTTTCTATTTGGCTTGTTTTTCTTTGTGACGCCGACCGACGCCGCGGCTATGGCCGCTGCTCGAACTGTTCGATCAGCTTGGCCAGCGGCGCCATCTCCCGCTTGTCGATCAGCTGGAACTCGAGCGAAAACATGAGGAAGTGCTTGAAGCACGTGTTCAAGTGCTTCTGCTCGCCGAGCGACTCGATCATCTCCAGATGGGCGTGGTAGATGTGGGCGTAGACCCGGAAGAGGCGCTTGAAGATGTTCTTCACAATGTCCAGGAACGCCGGCGGGAAGTCCACGTCTGCGCGGGTCCAGACCGTCGGCAGCGGCCGGGGCCAGCGGGTCCGTTAGCACATGATGCGTGCATTCCGTGGGGCCGCGTGACACCACGCACCAACGCGGTTCGGGAAGATGGTCTCGTCGTCCAGCTGCTCCTGCACCCACGTCATAAGGTGCTCCATGTAGTCCGGCGCCGAGCACTTGATCGGGTTCTTGATGTTTTTCCCGTCGGCCCAAAAGTATTCAAACCTGTGCAGCGTCGCCACGGCGCCCGGCGGGCGCAAATGCTCAGCGCCGCGGCAGGCCACCCGCGTGCTGGACGCCGCTCGCACGCACTTTTTGCCGGCGTTCATGACCGGGCACGTCTCGTTATTGCAAAACTCGGCGATGCTTCCGTACAGCAGGTTGATCTGGTTGAAAAAGTCGACCGCTGACAGCGGCGGGCGCACCCGGAACGGCAAGGGCCGATCCAAAAAGCGTTAGTTTGGCAGGTGCACGTGCCGGAGGGGAAGAAGAAGCCGGGCCGTACTGTTGACGGCGAGCCACTCGTAGAGGTTCTCGCCCTCGGGAAGCTTGACGGCTTGCCTCAAGTCGCCGCTACCGAGCGTCTTCACGACGTACTCGTGCAACCGATCGCGCGACGACCCGGCCAGGAAGCCGCGCTTGGGCTTGAACGTCTTGTCGTCCCGGCTGTCCACGCGATGGCGCCAACGCCGCCGAGCGTGAGGAGCGTGAGCAGGCCGTCTGCGCGGCCAAGCACGCGTGTTCCCGCGCCCGATTCGTACAAGAGTTTGGACTTGATCGCGTTCATGGTGGCGATGCGTCGGCCGCCTGCCGTGCGGCACTACCTGCATGCGCGCGCGGTGCGCTATCACTGCTAACACTCGGTCAGTCAGTCCGGCGCGGCGCGACCAAGCTGAGGGGCCAACGCGGCGTCGTACCGAGACGGGCAGAGAGGGAAGGGGGGCCTGCTGCTCGCGGCAGATTCGCGCCGGATTGAGCGTGGGTGCGACGAAAATCGCGGCGTGGCGTCCGGTTACTAGCGTGCGTCTACGCGTTCGCCCGCGACGCGAACCAGCGATCCAGCACAGCTGCGACGCCGCTTACCGCCAGCTCGCTGCGGGCCCTGGCCGCTCCGTTCGCCCGGGTGGCGGCGCGGCGTGGGCGGGCGCGTGTGTTGTCCGCGTGTGCAGTCGTCGCTGCGTGCGTGCCGCTCCCTTGGCAGCAGTCGGAACCGCAGCAGCCGGCGACGACGACGAAGGACGTGCCGCCGCGCAGCCGCAGCCGCCGCAGCCGCAGCAGCCGCAGCCGCAGCCGTAGGCGTAGGGAGGACACGGAGCCGGCGGGCGGGCAGCGCCGTCGTTGGTGCGCACGCAGGCGGCGCCGTCGCCCGTCGCGCTGGCACGCGCTCGTCTCCGTCCGATGACGTCATATACTTCTGACAGAACCTCTGACAGTGGGTGTGCTGCTGGGGAGCACCCCCATACCGGATGATCCCGCCCCCGCCGCCGTCGGAGACTGCGCAGGGATGGTGCCGCGAGGCTGCTGTGCCCCGCCCGGGAGCGCACGCCAGTCTCAGCGCCGGTCAGTGCGGGGAGAGGCAACGACGGACGGGTGCAGGCAGGGTGTGCAGTCGTCGCAGCGAAGGCGCCGATCTTCTCCGCCGGCCCGGGCCGGGAGACACCCGTGGGGAGCCCCAGGTGGACTAGGAAATTTTTCCAGCGCGCTCCACGTTTTTTTGGCGCCACTTCTTCTCTTCTCTCTTCGACTGCAGCAGTACCTGACGGCGACCGCGGCGGCGGCCGCGACACGAGCGAGGACCAGCCATGGGCATCATCGAACGCATTCAGGAGATTGAGAACGAGGTACGGCCACGCTGAACACACGTGCTGCGCCGCGGCTCGCCGCCGCCGTCGGCCGGCTGACCTGCGGACGTGGACGGTGCCTTTGCTGGCCGGGGCGGCGAGGCACCCAGATGGCCCGCACCCAGAAGAACAAGGCCACCGCCTTGCACCTGGGTCTGCTCAAGGCGCGACTGGCCAAGCTCCGCCGCGAGCTGCTCGCGCCGACCAAGAGCTCGGGCGGTGGCGGCGAAGGTGCGCCGCGACCCGCGCAAAAGTCCCGGTGAAGGCTTGCCGCCGCGCTGAACCGGCCCCTATCAACGCGCTGCGTGCGCGCGTGTGGCAGGCTTTGACGTCGCCAAAACCGGTGTGGCCCGTATTGGCTTCATCGGTACGGCATGCATTGCCAAGGGGCACGGCCGCGCGCTCCCGCGAGTGCTTATCCCGGTCCACGTCGTGCAGTTGCGCCCGCCTGGCCGCACTGTCCGCAGGCTTCCCCTCGGTCGGCAAGTCCACGCTCATGACCAAGCTGACCGGCACGCACTCGGAGGTCGCCGCGTACGAGTTCACCACCCTGACGACGGTGCCCGGCGTGCTCCAAGTCCGCGGCGCCAAGTTCCAGGTGCCTCTCGTGGCCACGCTCCCGACGCCTGGCCGTTCGGCGCCGTCGCTCACTGCCGGCGCAACCGCGACACCGCCCCCACGCGCGCTCTTGTAGATTCTGGACCTGCCTGGCATTATTGAAGGCGCCAAGGACGGCAAGGGCCGCGGTCGCCAGGTCATTGCCGGTAAGGCGGAAGCCGGCGAGCACCAACTGTGGCCTTCACCGCGGGCGGTGGCGCTGATTGGGAGCGCACCGCCTGGGCTTCCGGTGCCGCGCTGCCTGCAGTCGCCCGCACGTGCAGCCTGATCTTCATGGTGCTGGACGTGCTCAAGCCCCTGGGCCACAAGAAGATTCTGGAGAATGAGCTCGAAGGCTACGGCATCCGGCTGAACCAGAAGCCGCCGCGGATCACGTTCCGGAAGAAGGAGAAGGGCGGCCTGAGCATTTCGTCGACGGTGCGTGCACGGGGCGCGGCCGGCCGGAAGAAAATGGACGCGGCGCCTGACGCCGTCGGACGCGCGGCTATGTCACTGCGCGCCCCTGTAGGTGCCGCTGACCAAGATCGACACGGAGGAGGTGAAGGCGGTCTGCTCCGAGTACAAGATCCACAACTGCGACATCATCTTCCGCGAGGACTGCACGATCGACCAGCTGATCGACGTTATCGAAGGCAACCGGTGCGGGCCGCATCCCCTGCCCATGCGATGCGGATGGGAAGGAACCCCTGACCGGGGCGCGGTTGGTTCAACGCTTGCCGTGGCACGACCACAGGATCTACATCCCGTGCATCTATTGCCTGAACAAGATCGACCAGATTTCCATCGAGGTGCGCCGCGCGGTCCCGGGACGGGGATCGGCTATCGCGCGTGGGGACGCTGACGGCTGCAATCCCGCATCGTATCGACTGCGTCCTGGCGGGCGTCGCAGGAGCTGGACCTGCTGCAGCGCGTGCCGCACACGTGCCCGATCTCGGCGCACCACGAGTGGAACTTTGACGAGCTGCTGGACATGGCGTGGAAGTACCTGGACCTCGTGCGCATGTACGGCGCCGCGCTGCTGGCCCCCCTGTCTGCTCCCGTGGCTCGTGCTGATGCGGGCAACGGCCGCTGCGGGTGGGCTGGCCGCGCGAGCACAGCTACACCAAGCCGCGCGGCCAGCTGCCGGACTACGAGGCGCCGGTCGTCCTGAAGCGCGGCAAGAACACGGTCGAGGACTTTTGCAACAGCATTCATAAGGGCCTCAAGGAGCAGTTCAAGTAGTACGTTGCCGGCGCGGCCTTCTCGACGGGACTGGAATGCGGGGCAAGCGGTCGCTGACGGGCCCCGGGCCTCGGCGGGGGACGACGACGATGCACGCGCACAGCGCATGGGTGTGGGGCAGCTCGGTCAAGCACCACCCGCAAAAGGTTGGCATCGACCACGTGCTCGAGGACGAAGACGTCGTCCAGATTGTAAAAAAGTAAGACTAACCTGCGCTGCCTGACATGGCCAGGCCGACCTGCTCACCGCGGACGTCACGTGTTTCCACGGGGTCGGTGGCGGCGGCAGGATCTAAGCCGGACATGGTGTGCGTGGCGGCGTCCCCCTCTACATGCGCGCTTCTGTACAGTTTACGTCCGAAAGAGCTACGAGCGAGATTGCGCGCGCGGCACGCTCCAGCTAGACTTGCGGGGGCGGCCGGAAGGCGTCCTTGGCGGCACGCAGGGCCAGCAGGGCGCGCCCCTCGCGGTCGGCATCACTGTCCCCCGTGCCACCCAGCACGCGGGCGGCGACCGACGGCAGGTGGCACCGCAGGAACGGGTTTGTCTGCAGCTCCGCCGCCACCGTCGAGGGCACCGTGGCCCGGCCCTGCAGCTGCTGGGTACGCGCCGCGGCGAGCGCGTCCGCGGTGGCCGCATTGTCGGGCTCGATGGTCGCGGCAAACCGCAGGTTGTTGACGGTGTACTCGTGGCCGGGCCACACCAGGGTCGCCGGCGGCAGCTGCCGCACGGTCTGGGCGATCCGCTGCATGGTCGTGGCCGTGCCCTCAAAGTACTTGCCTGAGGGCGCGCAGCCGGCACGGTCCGGGACGCTGTTAGGGCCGTCAACGTCGGCAGCACAGTCCGGGGCGGCCTGTACCGGCGCCGGCGACAAAGATGGTGTCGCCCGTGAACAGCGACGGGCTGCCAGCAGGCATCGCGGGACGCAGGAGGTACATCACATGGCCCAGGGTGTGGACGGGCGCGCCGATCACGTCAAACGTCAGCCCGGCAACCTGCGCAGCCGCGGCATGCTCGGCCGAACGTGGTCGATGTCAGCAGGCATGTGGGGCCAAGCACCCGGCGGGGAATGCCGGCGCGACCTCAAAGGTGTCGCCGTCCTTGAGCGGGTGCGTGAGGCTGGCGATCTTGTCCACCGGGCTGCCGTAGACCGCAAGGCTCGGCAGCCGAGCCACCAGCTCCGGATTGCCCGCGGTGTGGTCCCTGCGGCAAGACGCCGCTGGGCGCTCTCTGGACGCGCGTGAGCGGCTGCAGAGGGTGCGCACAAGCTGGGCGTCCGCGTGCGCCGTACCAGTGGCGGTGCGTGGACAGGATGGCGACCAGGCGCGCCGAGGCAGCGGCCGCGGCCGCCAGCACCGCGGCCGCGTCGCCGGCGTCGACCACCACCGCCTCCCCTGGAAGGCACGGCGCGCCAAACACGGCGGCCCGTGTGCATGTGGACGTCAGCGCCGCGCTCCGTGCATGTCGCAGGGCCAAACAAACGCAAACGTGCCGCTGCGGGCGTTGTGGATGAGGTAGCCGTAGTTGTCCTGGCTGTATGGCACCGGGTGCACCGTGACGCCTGCCGTTTGTTCCGGGAGAGGCCGAACCCAGCCGCGGCGCGTCAGCCGGTAGCGTTGCCCAGCCGCTCCAAGGGGCAGCGCCGTACTGTCGCTCAGGCACGTCGGCTGGACGGCAGAGTGGGCCGCGGGCCGCGCCGCGGCCGCCTTGGACCGCCGCTGCTGCCAGTGGAGCGCGCGCTGCACGTAGTAGCCCGCTGGCGAGACGTACAGCCCGTAAGCCGCGCGGCCGAGCTGCCGGCGGCCCGCCGACGTGGCGACGGCGGCCGCGCACGCGGCCATAGCGAGGCACGCCACCACAACGCCCAGCGAGACCACCATGACCGCGCGATCTGCCGAGGCCTCCGTGCTAACGCGTCTTCGGTTGCAACGACGACGACGATACCGCGCCAGCGCTTCGGTGTCCCGCGCTGCGTCGTCCGCTGCGTCGTCCGCTGCGTCGGCGTAGACGTCGGCCGCGTCACATTAAATTGTTGTTTTTGATCGTTTTTTCGCGCCAAAAAACTTTGCCGCGAAAATGGCGTCGGAGCCGCCGTCCAAGTCGCCCGACGGCCTGCGGGACGGGCCGCCCAGCGCGCCCGCCAGCCCACCCGCCGCCGCCGCCGCCGCCGCCGTAATGCCATCGCCACGCCTGCCACCCGCACCGCCCGCCATGGCGCCGCCCGACGCCGACCACGACGCCGACGAGGCCGACCATACCGTCTCCAACGACGGCCCCAACAAGCCGGCCAACGCAAAGGCCGAGGCGCCGCCGCAGGCGCCGCTCGCCCCCATCGTCACCATCCGGGAGCCGCTCCAGACACCGACGCGCACCGCGAGCAGCGGCGGCGGCGCCGACGGTGCGCTGCCGCCGGTGACATCGCCCGCGCTGCCTGTCCGGCCCAGCTCCCTCGCGGGCCCGCCGCCCGCAACGGTGGTGCCGCCGACCTTGCCGGCGCGCGCGTCCGCCCCGCCCGCGTCCGGTGCGCTGCTCGGCCCTCTGTGAGGCGGATCGGCGGAACGTGCAGGTCCCTCTTACCATGCAGAGATCTGCCGCAGGGTTGCTGCGTCGGGACAGAGACCGCGGCGGCGAAGCCCACGACGGCCGAGGGGACCACGGCCGCGTCGCTCATGCCGAGCATTCCGCTGGTGTCGCAGGTACGCCAGCGCGCGCCGGCCGAACCGCCGCTGGTTGCTGCGCCTAACGGACGGCCCGATCCGCCCGCTCAAAAATGGCGTAAGTGACGCAGTTCCAAAGCATCTGGCAGTACTTTGCGGGCGACAGCGGCACCAACACCAGCACGGCGACGCCGGCGCCCAACCAACCGGCGGCGGAAGGCGGGCGTACGCTCACGGCCACCCCACGCGGTGGCAGTGGCCGGCCGCCGGCTAATCTTTCTTGTTTGCACCCAAGCCGCGCTCTCTGCCCCGCCGTAGCCCAAACGCCCGTCGCCAAGGGCGGACGCAGTGCCTCGCCCGCCCAGCCCATGTCGCCCATGTCGCCCATCGACGACGGCAGCTTCCTCGACGCATGCCCCTTCCGGTACGTCCGTGCTCATCGCTGCCTTAGGCACACGTAGCGACCGGCGCCAGCTCAGGCTGGTGCATTGTGCGCGCCTGCAACCGCGTCGCGTCAGCGTGGTCATGCTTGCCACCTGGGACAACATTGTCGGCCCCAAGATTGAGCAGGTAAACAATAAGAAGCTTGCGCCTCAGTGCGCATGCCCGCGGCTGGTGCTCAGCAGCGCTGCCGCTGAATGGGCTCCTGTTAATAACGTGCAGCGCTGGAGCCGTAGCTCGACGGCGCTGGACGACGACCTGCTCCTGCACGTGGCGCGGCACACACTCAACGGAGAGATGATGCGGCCGTTTACAGACGAGATCGAGCCCAAGTTCTACGTGCTGGGCGACCAAGGCACGCGGGCCGCGCTCTACTTGAACCACGTCTTAAGGATCAGCGCACTCACAGCGTGACCTTGTGGAAGCGATGCGTCCGCAACGCGCGTAGGGGTGGCGCTGGCGTCGTTCAACTTTTCGAAGCAAGTGTCGCCGACGTCGCAGAACAAGTTCTCGCTCAGCTTCATCCTGCCGTCAACGCAGCTGTCGACCTACTTTGCGCTCAACCCCATCGTTCAGGCGCGCGTCCCGCTCATCATCAAGCGGTTCCGCGCCACCTCCAAGAAGGTCAGCACCACCTTGATGGGGCGTGGGCTAGCACGCGCGGCTCACCCGCCCTGTCCGATCCTGGACGTTGCCGCTCCGGCAGAAAATCGCGCTGGACCGGCTCTCGCTGGCCATCATCGACCTGGTTAACAGCTTTGGCGAGACGACGAGCTTGCAGCTGGGCACCGACGTCCGCGTACGTCGGCGGATGGCTCGGATGTCCCCGGGGCGCCGACGCGTCGCCGCAGTGCTCACCGATTGTCACTGTCGGTCCGGCGGACACGCCGCTCCAATCGCAGCTGGGCGACACGGTGTTTGGGCCGCGCTACGAAGGCATCTTTGAGCGCACGTTCATCATGCGGTACGTAAGCCCACTGTGTACTGCGCAGCGTGCATGCCAGCCGCCGGCCGATGGGCTCACCCTATGCTGCCGTTCTTGGACAGCTCGTGTGAGTGTGCACAGGGCGCTCTCGTCGATGTACCAGACGCACGGCACGGCTGTGGTCGTGGGCCGCACCACCGACATGGTCAACCTCGTACGAACGGCGCCGCGGCTGCACTCTGTGCAGAGAGCCTCGCACGCTCACGGCTCGCGCCCTTTCTTCCGTCCCCTGGGGTCCAGCAGATGGTGCGATCGCTGGCGTTGTTCATCCCGCCGGCGGACCGCGCGCGGTGCCGGCTCGCTGTCCCCAGCAGCACGCGCTTCGTGCCGGACCTGGTCATCCAGGGCGTGATCGCGCGCGACGAGGCGGCCGAGCAGGCGCTGCTGAGCGAGGCGCTGCTGCTCGAGAGCCAGCTGCCGGTCACGATCGTCAACGTGACCGCGGGCACCGTGCGCCACATGCCCATGTTTCTCGAGTACCAGGCCGCGCGCCGCACGTGGCTCGACGCCGAGCTCAGCTGGCTCGCGCGGGACGCGACCATCGACGCTAGCTCCGTCTTCACTGCCGCGGCGCCGTACGCCCTCGCAGCTGCTGCCTGGCGCGTGGGTGGATTTACGCTGACTGCGGTGCCCTGGCTCGATCGTCATGCGCGTCGCGCTGGGCAGGCCGGTGACAATGCAGGTACCCCGCGAGCCGGCGCCGTTCGTGGCCGAGCTGGTTAACCAGGTCCGTGGCCCCTGGGACGCGGCGCCAGTCGCGCCGAGGGGCGCTCACGCCGTTCCGCCGGCGTACCATGCCGCGTTGCCTGCCATGGACCAGACGTACAAGCTCCCGTACGCGCTGCGCGCCTCCTACATCGCCGAGTTTGACCGTATCATGACGCGGCGCGCCGTGGCGCTCATCAAGTACATCGAGACGATGATGTACGCCCCGCGCTGCGCCGGGCCGTCGCAGGCAAGACGCTTTGGCTGACGCACGCGGCCTCGGCTCGAGCAGCCGCGGGCGCGGCTCCAGCGTCGGCCAACCCGAGGGCGCGCTGCCGGCCACGGTGCAGGACCACATCCGCGAGGACCTGGGCCTGATGCGCGACAACGCCCTGTTCTTTGCCGTGCTGGCCGTCGCCGAGCGGCTCAAGCCAGGCTCGTTCAAGATCATGGTCCAGTCGCCGCACCTCATCGAGCGGCAGCTGGTCAACTTTTTCGACAACTTTTAACGTGTACACATCGATCATATCTGTGTATCATATCAGCCGGCATGTACAGCGCGATCGCCACGGATTCTGTGTAGGTTTGCGGCCTGGAAATGCGGCCGACGCAGGGGTCCGACCAAGTTGGCTTGCTTATCCAAGCATTTTGAAACGGTATGACGCCACTGGCGCAAAGGGTGACGCCTCCGGCTGGTCCGCGGCATGCGGGTGCCGATGAAAATATTTTCGCAGTGCGGGGCACGCTCAGCATGCTCGCTGCCCCCCGGGCGGCCGGTAGGAAGCCGGTTTGCGCGCGGTATGTGGCCCTGGCCAACAGCGACCGCAGCGGTCGTGGTGGCGGCGCGAGGGGCGCTTGACGGATATCCACCAGACTAGACGAGAAGGTCCCTAATCGTGCGGACATCGGTCAACTAGTGTCTAGACGCTGTATCACGGGGCCGTTGCGGTTGACGGCGCTGGCACGTGGGCGACCCCTGAGATAGGCGACTTTTTGCCGCGCAGCTGGTCGTGCGCTGTACGCGTATGCCGCCGGGCGCGCGGCGACCGTCGCGACTGCGCTGGGGCGCGGTGGGCCGTGCGGGGAAAGGGCGAAACAGCATGGAAAATATGCGACCAACACGGAGCAGGGCCGACGACGCCGGCGCCCGGCCGGCTGCGTGCCACCGCCCAGGGGCTACCGCCGCCGCAGTGCAGCAGCCGCAGGGATCGGGCGACGAGCACGCGCGCGCCGGCAGTGTGAAGGATCATCGTCGCCGATCGCGCGTTAGATGGACGGCGAGTGGCAACGCGAGTCAATCGTAGCGGCCGCGGTCGTCGGAGCGTAAACAAGCGCTGCATGTTGCCAGCGTGACGGCGGTGGGCCGGGCGGGTCGCGCAGCGTCAGCAGAGCAGCGATCCAAGTAGCGAGCGAGTGGGCGAACGCAGCCGTGGTCATCCGCGCCGCGCATCGTGCGGCCGCAGCGGCCGACGGCCAGAGGGGGGACGCGGACCTCGCGTCCCAGTCAGCCGCGGCCCTTGACCATGGCGCCACCGTCCGGTCGCCGTGCCATCGAGGCGCGCCGCGGCCTGGCGTTCGCCGTCGGCCTCGTCGCGCTCCTCGCGGCCACCGCGTCCGGCCAGACCACCATCTACGCCACCGAGCTGGCGACAGCGATCCGCTCGTGGGGTCCGAATGACCCGACGACCGCCGTGCGCACGGTGACGACGACGGGAAGCACCAAGCCCTATCCAGACAACCTCGGCAACGTCAAGCTGCTCTACGCGACCTCCAACTTCAACGGCCTCAGCAGCTTTACAACCACGACCAGCGGCTGCTTCTGGACCGGCGGCGAAGTGTCCAAGGACTATCCGTGGTGGGGCGTCTACTTCGCGCCCACCTACGACAACTACGAGTACTGCGCCCTCGACTCGCAAGGGTGCACCTACCAAAGAGCCTTCGCGCCCTCCCAGTGCTGGGCCGACACATCGACGGCAACCTTTGGCGGCTACGAAAGCTCCGCGTGCTCTAGCACGAGTCCGGGGAGCAAGTACTACATCAAGTCGCCCCGCTTCGGCTACCTCTCCGAGAGCAACCCCTGCCCGTACGGCTGGGAAGCCCAAGCTGGCTTTCCGTGGCGGTACATGTCGGCGCCGTCCATGGTCGGCACGTGCCAGTCATACACCTACTCGTGCACGCCCGGCGGCATGTTCCTGGCGACGACCTCCAACAACGCCAACGACGCCGTCATCCCCTACTTTTCCTTCTCGCTGACCACGCTCGGCGGCACGTCGGCGGCGCAGCGCTGCATCCAGTCGTTCAGGCTCCAGCTGACGGTGCGCGCTGCCTCGGTTGGCACTGGCTGCGCGCTCGCCAACTACCGCGCCACGCTGGTGGGCATGCGGGCGACGTGGAGCTCGAGCACGCTGACCTACAGCACCATGAGCAGCTACGCTGTCGCCGGCCAGTCCGCCAGCTTGGACGGCTTCACCGTCGCTGGCAGCACGCTGAGCTACACCACCGCCGGCCATGCCAACGCGAATGCCGTGCTCGCCCTCATCAACGACAATGCTCGCATCACCAACAGCGACAACAGCCGGCTCTCCTTTGGCCTCAAGCTCACGTGCACCGTCCCGGCGGCGTCCTACCAGTACCTGTACGGCGGTACGACGGCAACCTCAACCTCGCCCCAGATTCAAGTGACGTCGGTCCTGTGCTCCAACACGGACGCCCAGTGTGCGTACTCGACAACGCAGGCACCCGCGTGCGCGTGCGTCAACCCCAACTTTTACGTCGACACCAGCGTATCGCCGCGCGCCTGCAAGCAGATGACGTGCACCTTTGCGGCGTCCGACGACACGCGCAGGATCACCTACGCAGTCAGCACCCTCAACGCCGGCGCCAGCACGACGGGCACCTGCATGGCCAACCACTACGCCGACGCCGGCCAGTCGCTAACGCTGACGTGCCAGGGCCAGTCGTCGCCGCCCTACATCGGCACGAGCGCCGCCGGCACGCTCGTCCACCCCCAGGCGTGCAAACCGTGCAGCGAGTGCGCGGCCGGGCGGTACTGTGCCAGCGGCTTGTGCACGGCGTGCGCTGTAGACTTTTACTCGACCAGCGCTGCGGCAACGTCGTGCGCAGCGTGCAGCACGATCCCGGGCATCCTCCCCAACAGTGCCGGCACCAACGGGCTCACCGGCCAGACGACGTGCTCGTGCAACGCGGGCGGCACCGAGACCACTACGGGGGGCTACTACAGCAACGCGGCCACCGGCAACGCCCTCCAGTGCACGGCATGTCCCGCGGGCAGCTACCAGCCGCCGTTCTCAGGCAGCACCGGCGGCCGGACGTCGTGCACGTGCCTCAAGGACTACTTCTCGCCCACCGGCACCGCTGTTGTCGGCAACCCCTGCCTGCAATGCCCAGCGGGCGCCAGCACCACCGCTCCGGGCGCCACCGCGTGCGCGTGCTCGACCGGCGGCAGCCCTTCCGCTTCGGGCGGCTACTACAGCAACGGCCTGACCGGTGGCCTGATGGTGTGCACGGCCTGCCCGGCCAACAGCTACCAGCCCACACGCGGCGCAACGACGTGCCGCTGCATCGCCGGCTACTACAGCAACGGCCTGACCGGCGCCAGCCTCGTGTGCTCGCCGTGCCCCATCGGCCAGTACAAGCCCGTGGACGCCGTGGTGGACACCGGTTGCACGCCTTGCACCGTTGGCCAGGACACGAGCTCCGACGGCCGCGGCAACGACGGCCTCGCGGCGACGTCGCCCAACCAGTGCCTCGACTGCAACATCGGCTACTACCAGTCGCCACCGGGCACAGCGTGCAAGCCGGCACCCGTGAACCACTACACGGCGACGGCCGGCGTGCGCAACTCGGCAGTTCTTGCGTGCCCCGCGGGCACGAGCACCGGCGGCCAAGTCGCGCGGACGCAGCTGTCGCAGTGCCAGCCATGTCCCGCCGGCCACTTTAGCTCGTCCCCGGGACAGGACTGCACACCCTGCCCAGCCAATACGATCGGCGCCGCGGGCGGCGGCACAGGCAGCACGTTCTGCGTCGTCTGCGACGCCGGGTCTGACACGCGCGGCCAGGAAGGCCAGGGCCGCTGCACTCTCTGCGCGATGAACACGTACTCGGCGGGCAACGGCGCGTCGTGCGCCAGCTGTCCGGCGGGCACCAGCACCAACTACGCCGCGGGC
>Ga0180216_1002477_pt1 | contig 15289 bp, 13 predicted proteins | sample eDN3rd37CBELigMG_FD_128879 | JGI IMG/M metagenome (GOLD analysis project Ga0180216, IMG submission 128879) | Enriched Miracle-Growth compost microbial communities from Emeryville, California, USA - eDNA 3rd pass 37_C BE-Lig MG (version 2)... ... | reverse complement strand
CGCCTTCTTCGGTGTGACCCTCATGAGCATGGGCACGGTGATGGCCGAGAGCTACTACCGCGGCCTGGCACTGCCGTGGAACTACGACCTGTTCTCCGATCAGAAGGTCGGCGGCAGCATCGCATGGTCGGCCGGTGAGATCCCGCTCGTGCTCGTGATGCTCGCCCTGCTCGTCCAGTGGTCGCGCAGCGACCGGCGCACGGCCCGGCGTGTCGACCGGGCCGCCGAGCGCGACGACGACGCCGATCTCGCGGCCCACAACGCGATGTTCGCCGAGCTGGCGCGCCGCGACCGCGAAGGCCGCTGACCGCACCCGCCCGACGTGCACATCTCGTCGCGACACACCGAAGTGGACCGACGAGATGTGCACGTACGAGAGGATCAGGCGGCTGCTGTCGTGCGGGTGGGGGAGCGCTCGGCGCTGATTCGGACCACCACGGTGGCCACGACCGCGATGACCGCGGCCGTCACGGCGGCGACCGCGGCGGGAGTGGACACCAGCCCACCGTCACCCGTGCGCGCGACCGCGATCCATGCCAGACCCCACACGAGCGCGCCGGTCACGGCCAGCCGGCCTCGACCCGCCGTCGCGAGGACCACGGAGACGGCAGCGACGGCGGCCAGCACGATGATCGCCCACACGTCAGCTCCCCAGCCGAACGGGTCGATGTCCTCGTAACGCAGGGCCGCCGAGGTGTTGGCGACGGTCGCCACCGACACCCAGCCCAGGTAGACGAACATCGTGCCGTCGACGACCACCGCTTCGACCCTGCTCGACGGCAGCACGCGCGTGAAGAGCAGGAACACCCGGATGAGCACCGCGAGCAACGCGACGATCACCACGACACTCAGCCAGACCTGGTCGAACTGGATCGCCGTGATCCACGCGGCGTTGAGCAGCATCGACGCGGCGATCCACCAGCCCGCCGCGCGCTGCCGCGCATCGGTGTGGTTCGCCGGGAGCGCCTGCCACACCGCGAGGGCGAGCAGCCCGGCGTAGATGAGCGTCCAGATCGAGAAGGCCGGGCCGCCGGGCGCGACCGCCGTGGCATCCGCCGACAACGCACCACCCGCGGCCTCCGCGACGGGCGTTCCACCGGCCGCACCCGAACCGAAGAACGACACCACGACGGCGAGGGGAGCGCTCACCGCCACGGCCACGACGCGGGCGATGTCGCGGCCGGTGCGGGTCGCGGGGGACGTGGCGGGCGCGGATCCGGGTGAGTGGGATGTCATGCCGGGAGGGTGCCCGTCCTGCGGATCACTCAATCCCGATCCGACGAATCGGACGAATGCGGACGTAGCGGCCGCACGGCCCGTATCGTCCACGACGTGACCCGTACCGCGCGTGTCCCGGCCCTGTTGCTCACCTGTGCCATGGCACTGCTGACGTCCCTCGTCACCACTCCGGCGGTGCACGCGAGTCCGGCACCCGGGATCGCCGTCGACACACCGGGGACCGTCGTCGATGTCACCCCGCTCGAACCCGGGCTGTCACTGCCCGGCGCATCCTCGGCGCGGGCCCTGGCCTACACCACACAGTGGCGCAACGGTGCGCCCACCACGGGGACCGGCGCGCTGTTCCTTCCCCACGGCACGCCGCCCGAAGGAGGGTGGCCGGTCGTCGCGTGGGCGCACGGCACCGTCGGTCTCGACGATTCGTGCGCGCCCTCGCGGTTGCCGCGCACACCGCGCGACACCGCCTATCTCGACCACTGGCTCGGGCAGGGTTATGCCGTCGTGGCAGCCGACTATCCGGGCCTCGGGTCGGGCGGGCTGCACCGCTATCTGGACGGGCAGAGCGCCGCGAACAGCGTCATCGACATCGTGCGGGCGGGACGCGCTGTCGATCCGTCGCTGTCCGACCGCTGGGTCGTGATCGGCCAGTCGCAGGGCGGGCACACCGGTCTGCACACCGCGCACGCTGCGACCGCCCGCGCGCCCGAACTGGACTTCCGCGGGACGCTCACGACCGGCGCCCCGTCCAACCTCGAGTACCTGTTCCCGCTCGGATTCCCGGATTTCCCCGATCTCGGGCTCGACGGACTCACCGCCTTCGCCGCCTACATCTTCGCGGGTCTGCGCGACGCCGATCCGGCCCTGGACCTCGACGGATATCTCACGCCTCTCGGTCGCGAGATCGTCGACGCCGCCGAACGCCTCTGTTACGACGAGCTGATCGACGAGTACGGCGAGGTCGGTGTCGGTGAGGTCCTCGCCCGACCGCTGAACGACGACCGGTTCCGCGCGGCGTTCACCGACTATCTCGCCGTGCCGACCGCCGGATACGACCGGCCGTTGTTCCTCGCCCAGGGCCTGCGCGACACGACGGTGCCCGCGCCGCTCGCGTTCGAGCTGATCGCGGATCTGTGGGCCGGTGGCGCGAACGCCCAGTTCAGGACGTACCCCACGGGGCATTCGGAGACGATGTTCGCGTCGCTGCCCGACACGACAGGCTTCGTCGCGGAGCTGCTGCGACCCTGACAGCGGAGCTGCTGCGACCCTGACAGCGGCTCCGGCACCTGCGGGACTCCGGCGCCGGCCCCACCTGTCGGGTTCGCACGATGTGGGTTATCGACCGTCGACCGATACGCTGGTGGTCATGGCGGAGTTCATTTACACGATGAAGAAGGTGCGCAAGGCGCACGGTGACAAGGTCATCCTCGATGACGTCACCATGAGCTTCTACCACGGCGCGAAGATCGGCGTCGTCGGACCCAACGGCGCGGGCAAGTCGTCGATTCTCAAGATCATGGCCGGGCTCGATCAGCCCAGCAACGGCGAGGCCTTCCTCGATCCGGAGGCCACCGTCGGCATCCTCCAGCAGGAGCCGCCCCTCAACGAGGAGAAGACGGTCCGGGAGAACGTCGAGGAGGGCCTCGGCGAGATCAAGGTCAAGCTCGACCGGTTCAACGAGATCGCCGAGCTCATGGCCACCGACTACTCCGACGAGCTGATGGAGGAGATGGGCAAGCTCCAGGAGGAGCTCGACCACGCCAACGCGTGGGATCTCGACTCGCAGCTCGAGCAGGCCATGGACGCACTGCGCTGCCCTCCGCCGGACGAGCCCGTCACCCACCTCTCCGGTGGTGAGCGCCGCCGTGTCGCGCTGTGCAAGCTGCTGCTGAGCAAGCCCGACCTGCTGCTCCTCGACGAGCCCACCAACCACCTCGACGCCGAGTCGGTGCTGTGGCTCGAGCAGTTCCTCGCGTCCTACCCGGGCGCAGTGCTGGCCGTCACCCACGACCGGTACTTCCTCGACCACGTCGCGCAGTGGATCTGCGAGGTCGACCGCGGCAAGCTGCACCCCTACGAGGGCAACTACTCCACCTACCTGGAGAAGAAGGCCGAGCGTCTCGAGGTCCAGGGCAAGAAGGACCAGAAGCTGCAGAAGCGGCTCCGCGAGGAACTCGAGTGGGTCCGCTCCGGTGCCAAGGCACGGCAGACGAAGAACAAGGCGCGTCTGGCCCGCTACGAGGAGATGGCAGCCGAGGCCGAGAAGCACCGCAAGCTCGACTTCGAGGAGATCCAGATCCCGACGCCGCCGCGTCTGGGCAACGTCGTCGTCGAGGTCGAGCACCTCGACAAGGGCTTCGACGGCCGTGTCCTGATCAAGGACCTGTCGTTCACGCTGCCGCGCAACGGCATCGTCGGTGTCATCGGCCCCAACGGCGTCGGCAAGACCACGCTGTTCAAGACCATCGTCGGTCTCGAGGAGCCCGACAGCGGCACCGTCAAGGTGGGCGACACGGTCAAGCTGAGCTACGTCGACCAGAACCGCGCGAACATCGACCCGAAGAAGACGGTCTTCGAGGTGGTCTCCGACGGTCTCGACTTCATCGAGGTCGGGCAGAACGAGATGCCGTCGCGCGCGTACGTGAGCGCGTTCGGGTTCAAGGGTCCCGACCAGCAGAAGCCGGCCGGTGTGCTCTCCGGTGGTGAGCGCAACCGCCTGAACCTGGCGCTCACGCTCAAGGAGGGCGGCAACCTGATCCTCCTCGACGAGCCGACCAACGACCTCGACGTCGAGACCCTGTCGTCGCTCGAGAACGCGCTGCAGCAGTTCCCGGGTTGCGCCGTCGTGATCTCCCACGACCGCTGGTTCCTCGACCGCACCTGTACCCACATCCTGGCGTGGGAGGGCAACGTCGAAGAGGGCAAGTGGTTCTGGTTCGAGGGCAACTTCGAGGCCTACGAGGCGAACAAGGTCGAGCGTCTCGGAGCCGATGCGGCACGTCCGCACCGCGTCACGCACCGGAAGCTCACGCGTGACTGAGCGCAACGGCCACCGGCCCTACCGGTGCCCGGTCGAGGTGCGCTGGGGCGACTCCGATCGGCTCGGGCACGTCAACAACGCCAAGGTCGTGGAATACCTGCAGGAAGGGCGCATCAAGTTCTTCCGGAGCGAGCTGCCGGCACGCGATGCCGTCGTGCTCCGGAAGATGGACGTCGAGTTCCTGCGTCCGATCAAGGATTCCTCGGCGCCGATCGAGGTCGAGACGACGGTGCTGCGTCTCGGCACGAGCTCGTTCACGGTGCGTCAGACGATCCTCGACCGGGAAGGCGTGGTGTGCGCGGTCGCCGACACCGTGCTCGTCGGCTTCGATCCCGAGACCGACACGTCGCGGCCGCTGACAGACGAGGTACGGGCGGTGCTCGACCGGCACCGCGCCGTCACGCCCACCGGCTGAGCGGGTACATCCTGTCGACCGGCCCGGCTGTTACCCGACCCGCCGGTTCCGACCCCCCGACTGCGCGCCGCGGATAGGCTCGATCACGAGTCCGTCCGCGGCGCGCGGTGTATCCGCCCGATAGAGCAGGAGGGGTGTCGATGGCCGATCCGGCTGTGGCGCAGACAAATTCAACAGGCAGCGATGCCTCTCCCGAGGCGGTCCTCGAGCGGATCTATCAGAGCTCCGGAGAGTTCACCACCGACCACGGCGCGGCCGCGCTCGAGCACGTCCGTCTCGGTCGTCGGCGCGCACCGGACACCGCTGTCGTCGGTGTGCGCCGCACCGACGGCATGGGTGTCGCCGTACAGATCGTCACCGACGACATGCCGCTGCTCGTCGAATCGGTGCTGGCACTGCTGTCCCGGCTGGGTGTCTCGGTGGCGACGGTCATCCACCCCGTCCTGTCTGCGCGCCGCACCGCCGAGGGCGACCTCGAGCGCCTGACCGACGAAGGCGGACGGACCTCGGGTGGAGTCGCCGAATCATGGATGCACATCGAGTTGCGCAGGCCCGTCGACGACGAATCGGTCGAGGAGATCGATCACGGCCTGCGGCGCGTACTGTCCGATGTGCGGCAGGTGGCGTCGGACTCCGGGGAGATGCACGCCCTGCAGCGCGACCTGGCGGACGCGCTCGACGGCCTGGCCGCCGATCCGCCGGCGCACTACACGGCCGACGAGCTCACCGAGACCGCCGAACTGCTGCGCTGGTTGAGCGGCGGGAACTTCACCCTCCTCGGCTACCGGCGCTACGACTTCGTGCCCGACGGCGGCGACGACAACGTGCGCGCGACGCCCGTGCCCGGCAGCGGCAGGGGAGTGCTGCGCACCGATGCCTCGGTCGCGGACCCGCTCGACCTGCCCGGTGAGGTCGGCACGGGTCGCCGTCCGCTCCTCGTGCTCACTCAGGGCGCGCTTCCCGCCACCGTGCACCGTTCCGTCTATCCGTACTTCGTCGGCGTCGCCCGGCTTGACGCCGACGGCGCGGTCGTCGGGGAGGATCGTTTCCTCGGTGTCCTCACGGTGACCGCTCTGCACGAGAACATCCTCGACATCCCCGTGGTCTCGCGCCGGGTGCGGGAGGTCGTCGCGCGAGCGCGGGTCGAGCTGTCGTCCTACAGCGGCCAGGCGATGCTCGAGATCATGCAGACGGTGCCCCGCGCGGAACTGTTCTCCATGGACACCGACACCCTCTACGAGACCGTCACGGCGGTGGTCGACATCCGCCGGCAGGTGCGGTTGTTCGTCCGCGTCGACACCTACGGGCGGTACATCTCGTGCCTGGTCTACCTGCCGCGCGACCGCTACACGACGAAGGTGCGCGTCGCGATCCAGGACATCCTGTTGCGCGAGTTCGGTGGCGGCGTACTCGACTACACCGCGCGGGTCTCCGAACGCGACCTCGCGTTGCTGCACGTGACGATCCGGTTCTCCGGGCGCGCACGTCGCGAGGTGGACACCTCCGAGGAGAACCGCCTGCGGATCCAGGCGATGCTCGCGGAAGTGACCCGCAACTGGGCCGATCGGCTCGGTGAGGCGGCGGCCGCGACCGGCGATCTCGATCCGTTGCTGGTGCAGCGGTACGCCGAGGTCGTGCCCGAGGCGTACAAGGAGGACTTCGGTTCCGAACGTGCCCTGGACGACCTGCGGCGTCTGGAAGCGCTCGACTCCGGCGATCTCGACACGCACCTGTACCGTCCGGGTTCCGACGATCCGTTGTCGTTGCGTTTCACCCTGTACATCGCCGACGAGACGGTCACCCTCGGCCGGATCCTCCCGGTGTTGCAGAGCCTCGGCGTCGAGGTCGTCGACGAGCGACCCTACCGGCTGCCGCGATCGGACGGAATCGATTGCTGGATATACGATTTCGGACTCTGCCTGCCCGAGGACATCGAGCACGGCATCGTCGAGACCGATCCGACCCTGGCGGATCGTCTCACCGACACCTTCACCGTGGCCTGGCGGGGCGCGGTCGAGACCGACCGGTTCAACCAGCTCGTGCTGCGCGCCGGGCTCACCTGGAAGCAGGTCGTGCTTCTCCGCGCCTACGCGAAGTACCTGCGCCAGACCGAATTCCCCTACAGCCAGTACAACATCGAAGGTGTGCTGCTCGGCGCCCCCCACACCGCGGCGCTGCTCGTCGGGCTGTTCGAGTCCCGGTTCGATCCGGAGGACGCCTCCGCCGAACGCGAACAGCAGATCGCCGAGGAACTCACGACGACGATCGCGGAGGTGACCGCCCTGGCCACCGACCGCATCCTCCGGGGGCTGTTCTCGTTGATCCGTGCGACCCTGCGCACCAACTTCTACGTGGCCGGCGGGATCGGGCACGAGCGCCCGGACGGTCGGGCGTTGTCGCTCAAGTTCGATCCGCGACGGATCGCCGAACTACCCCAGCCGCGACCGGCTTTCGAGGTGTTCGTCTACGCCCCGGACGTCGAGGGCGTCCACATGCGGTTCGGTCCCGTCGCCCGCGGTGGGCTGCGCTGGTCCGACCGTCGGGAGGACTTCCGCACGGAGGTGCTCGGCCTGGTCAAGGCGCAGGCCGTGAAGAACGCGGTGATCGTGCCCGTGGGTGCGAAGGGCGGCTTCGTCGTCAAGCACGCCCCGCGTCCGACCGGTGACGCCGAGGCGGACCGGCGCGCCGTCCGCGAGCGCGGCGAACGGTGCTACCGGTGCTTCATCGCCGGTCTGCTCGACATCACGGACAACCTCGACGCCGCCCGCAACGACACGGTCCCGCCGCAGCGGGTCGTGCGTCACGACAACGACGACCCGTATCTCGTGGTGGCCGCGGACAAGGGCACCGCGTCGTTCTCCGACCTCGCGAATTCCGTTGCGGCGGAATACGGCTACTGGCTCGGTGACGCGTTCGCGTCAGGTGGCTCCGCCGGTTACGACCACAAGGAGATGGGCATCACCGCGCGCGGTGCATGGGAGAGCGTCCGGCGTCACTTCCGCGAACTCGGATCCGACCCGCAGACGGACGATTTCACCGTCGTCGGAATCGGTGACATGAGCGGCGACGTCTTCGGCAACGGCATGCTGCTCAGCCGGCACATCCGGCTCGTCGCCGCGTTCGACCATCGGCACATCTTCCTCGATCCCGACCCCGATCCGGAGCGGTCGTTCGAGGAGCGGCGCCGGTTGTTCGAACTGCCGCGGTCGTCGTGGAAGGACTACTCGACAGAACTCGTCTCGGCCGGGGGCGGGGTGTGGGACCGGACGGCCAAATCGGTTCCCGTCGGTCCCGAGGTGCGTGCGGTGCTCGACCTGCCCGACGACGTCACCGCACTCCCACCGCCCGAACTGATCCGCGCGATCCTGCGCGCACCCGTCGACCTGTTGTGGAACGGCGGTGTCGGCACCTACGTGAAGGCGTCGACGGAAACCCATGCGGACGTGGGGGACAAGAGCAACGACGGCGTGCGCGTCGACGGGCGGGAACTGCGTGCCCGGGTCGTGGGCGAGGGCGGCAATCTCGGCGTCACGCAACGCGGCCGCATCGAGTTCGCGCGCGCCGGTGGGAAGATCAACACCGACGCGATCGACAACTCGGCCGGCGTCGACAGCTCCGACCACGAGGTCAACATCAAAATCCTCCTCGACGCCATGGTGACCGCCGGCGAGCTCGCGGCGGAGGACCGCAATCCGCTGCTCGCGTCGATGACCGGTGACGTCGCCGAACTCGTTCTCGCCGACAACATCTCGCAGAACGCCGTGCTCGGACTAGAGCGGGCCGTAGCGCCGTCCCTGTTGGGGGTGCACCGTCGGATGCTCGCAGCCCTGGAACTCGATCGCGGACTCGACCGCGGCCTCGAGGCCCTGCCCGACGAGGCCGAGTTCGATCGTCGTGAAGCGGCGGGGGAGGGATTGACGTCGCCGGAGCTGGCGCAGCTCCTCGCCCACGTCAAGCTCGCCCTCGTCGACGACCTGCTGGCCACGGACCTGCCCGACAACGAGACCTTCGCGTCGATCCTGCCCGCCTACTTCCCGCCCGCTCTGCGCGAGCGGTTCCGGGCCGGGATCCGGGCGCATCCGCTGCGTCGGCAGATCGTTGCGACCATGCTGGCCAACACCACGGTCGACAACGGCGGCCCCACCTACGTCTACCGGCTCGCCGAGGAGGCCGGGGCGACGGCGACCGACGCCATCCGCGCCTACACCGCCGTCACTACCATCTTCGGGCTACCGGCCCTGTGGGACGAGATCCGGGCCGCCGGGCTGCCTGTCGATATCGAGGACGACCTGCTGCTCGAATCCCGCCGCGTGCTCGACCGGGCGTCGCGCCGGCTCCTCGCCACGCGACCGCAGCCCCTCGCAGTCGGTGCCGAGATCAGCCGTTACCGCGACGCCTTCGCGCGTCTCGCACCGCGGGTCGCGGACTGGATGCGCGGGCACCACGCCGAGGACTTCCTGCGTCGTACCCACCCGCTCCTCGAACGAGGAGCACCGGAGGAGCTCACGGGCGTCGTCTTCCGGCTCCTCGACCAGTTCCCGCTGCTCGACGTCATCGACATCGCCGACATAGAGCAGCGCGACGAGGCGGAGGTCGCCGACCTCTACTACGCCCTCGACGCGCGTCTCGGCGTCGACCGCCTGCTCACGGCGGTCTCCGGTCTCGAGCGGGGCGACCGCTGGCATTCGCTGGCACGCCTCGCGCTGCGCGACGACCTGTACGGCTCGTTGCGGTCGCTCGTCCTCGACGTGCTCGCCGGCGCCGAACCCGGGGAGTCGACCGAGGAGATGATCGAGGACTGGGAGTCGTCCAACGGCTCCAAGCTCGTCCGCGCGAGGGCGGCGCTCGACGAGATCTTCGCGTCTGGAAGTCTGGACCTCGCCACGCTCTCGGTGGCGGCACGACAGATCAGGGGCATGGTGCGCACGGGCGCATCCGATCGGAGGTAACGAGTGAGCGGTGCGGGCGAACAGTTCGGTTTCCACACCGAGGTGATGGTGCGGTGGTCCGACATGGACGTCTTCCAGCACATCAACCACGCGCGGATGGTCACGCTCCTCGAGGAAGCACGGATCCCGTGGTTGTTCGCCGACGGTCGCCCCACCCGCAACCTGCGCGAAGGTGCCGTCATCGCCGATCTCCACGTCCGTTATCGCGGGCAGTTGCGCCACGACGACGGTCCGCTCGACGTGCTGATGTGGACCGAGAAGGTGCGGGCCGTCGACTTCACGATCGGTTACGAGGTGCGGCCGGGCGGTGCCCCGGTCGACTCGGCGCCGGCGGTGGTCGCGTCCACCCAGATCGCGGCGTTCGACATCGAGACCCAGCGTCTGCGCCGGCTCACCGACGAAGAACGTGTCTTCCTGCGGCAGTGGCAACGCGACTGACGGTGGCAGTGGCAGTGGCAGTGGCAACGCGACAGCGACAGCAACAACGCAACCGATGAGGGCGATGTGAGCGACGATCGGATCCGACACGCAGAGCGCCTCCTGACGCTCGCAGGCCCCGACGACAGCGTCGATCTCGCCGCCTTCCTGGCCCGGGCCGCGCGTCTCGACGAGGCCGCCGTGGTGCGGTTGCGCCGGCGCGGTGACGGACTGCTCGGCATCTGGACGCGTACCGGTTTCGAGGTGCTCGCAGGACGTGTCGTCCGTGGAACCGTGGCACCGGCCGACACCTGCGTCGCCGCAGAATCGCTGCGGGCCGCGCTCCTCGCCGGGTCCGGGCCGCGCACCGAGGTCGACCCGGGCTGGGCGATGGATTCCGCCTGGCGCGGGGCACTCCCGCCCGACGACGGCTACGTCCACGTCGACGACGTGCCGGCACGGATCCTCGTCGAACTCGCGCAACGCGGCGTCGCGCTCACCCGCGAGCACGGCGCGCAAGGGCCGCCGGCGTCGCTGCTCGCCCAGGAGGTTCTCGAGGTGAGCGGCGCCGGGACCACCGTGGGCGTGCCGATGCGCATGGTGTTCGCGCTCGGTGCGATGGGCTTCGTGCCCGGTGCCGGTCGCGACACCGTCGACTCGGCGGGCATCGATCCCACCGAGGTGGTCCGGGTCCGGGCGTCCGCTACCTGGATGCGCCTCGACGCCCGCTTCGGGTCGGTCTACCTGCGCCGCGGCGGCGGGCTCGGTCTGAGCGTCCTCTGAGGGTGCCTCACGCCAACCAGGCGGCGGTGTCCGGTGGCAGTACGTGTCCGGTGAGCGGCGCACTCGCGAGCAGCACCTCGCCCGGAGGCAGATCGACCGCGACGTCGCCGGCGTTGAGCACGCAGGTCAGGCCGTCGGAACGGCGGAACGCCAGGCACCCGGCCGGGCTTCCGTACCAGCCGATCTCACCGCCCTCGGATCGCCTTCGCTCCGTGTCGATGGGGCGCCTTCGCTCCGTGCGGATCTCGATCGCCCTGCGGTACAGCGAGAGCGTCGAGTCCGCGTCCTCGAGTTGCTTCTCGACGGTGAGCGCCGACCACTCCGGCGGCTGGGGCAGCCACGCGGACCCGGCTGAGGTGAACCCGAAGGGCGGTGCTCCGCCCTCCCACGGCAGCGGCACGCGGCAACCGTCGCGTCCGCGTTCGGTGTGGCCGGATCGTTCCCAGACCGGATCCTGCAGTACCTCGTCGGGCAGATCGACGTTCGGCAACCCGAGTTCGGCGCCGTTGTAGACGAACACCGTTCCCGGGAGCGCGAGGGCGACGAGGATCATCGCGCGTGCCCGTGCGAGCCCGACCTCGTCGCCTCCGTATCGCGTGACCTCGCGGTCGACGTCGTGGTTCGACAGTGTCCACGTCGGTGAGGCCTGCACCGACGTCACCGCGGCCAGGCCCTTCTCGATCGCGTCCCGGACGGCATCGGCGTCCCAGTCCGACAGCGTCAGGTGGAAGTCGAAGGCGAGATGCAGTTCGTCCGGGCGCAGGTACTCGGCGAACCGCTCGTGATCGTCGACCCAGATCTCACCGATCGCCACCGAGTCCGGATACTCGTCGAAGACCCGCCGGATGCGGCGGTGGATGTCGTGCACCTCGGGATTGTTGAACCGAGGGTCGGCGCGGGAGTGCCCGAGCAGTTCGTTGGTCTCCCACCCCTCGTGGTCGGGAAGATCTGCGGGCTTGGCCATGCCGTGGGCCACGTCGATCCGGAAACCGTCCACGCCCCGGTCCAGCCAGAACCGCAGGGTCTTGTCGAGGTCCTCGACGACCTCCTCGTCGCCCCAGTTCAGATCGGGCTGCCCGGGAGCGAAGACGTGCAGATACCACTGGCCCGGCGTGCCGTCGGGTTCGGTGACGCGGGTCCAGGCCGGTCCGCCGAAGACGCTCGGCCAGTTGTTCGGTGGTGCGCTGCCGTCCGGTCCGCGTCCGTCCCGGAAGTGGAAGCGTCGGCGTTCGCGGCTGCCCGGTCCGGCTTCGAGCGCGGCCCGGAACCAGCGGTGCTCGACGCTGACATGGTTCGGTACGAGGTCCATCACAACCCGGATTCCGCGGGCGTGGGCGTCGGCGATCAGCGCTTCGAGATCGGCGATGTCCCCGAACAGCGGGTCGATGTCGCGGGGATCGGAGACGTCGTAGCCGTGATCCGCCATCGGCGACCGCATCACCGGGTTGAGCCAGATCGCGTCGACACCGAGCAGTTCGAGATAGCCGAGGCGGCTGCGCACCCCCGCGAGGTCGCCGATGCCGTCACCGTTCGCGTCGACGAACGAGCGGGGATAGACCTGGTAGAAGACCGCGTCTCGCCACCACGGCGATGCCGGGTCGCCTCGTCCGGAGGTCGGTGCTGCGGGGTGGGCCACGGGAGTCATCGTGTCAGACGGCAGGGCGAAAGGCAGGGCGAACGGTGCCCGCGGCCGTTCCGTCAGGGCTTGCCCGCATGATAGGACGAACGGCATGAATACGACATCGATCGTCGCGGTCCGGTTGGACGACGTGGAGTTGCGCGACGACCCGATCGACCCTGCGTGGATCCGCGAGGGTGCGCCCGTGGCGCGCAGCGGTCAGTGGGCGACCAGCGCCGACCGCACCACCACCACACACGTGTGGGACTGCACGGCCGGTCGCTTCGACTGGCATTTCGGCGTCGACGAGATCGTCCACATCGTGGAGGGCTCGGTCATCGTCTCGTCCGCCGACTCCGAACCCCGGACGTTGCGTGCCGGTGACGCGGCGCTCTTCCGCGCCGGGACCACCGCGCTGTGGGAGGTCCCCGAATACGTGCGCAAGCATGCCGTCCTGCGTCGTCACCTGTCGCCGGTCGCTCGGTTCACCCAGAAGGTGGAGGACCGCCTGCGCCTGATCCTGGGGCGCTGACCCTCAGGAGACGCCGACCCCTAGATCGGGGAATTCATCATCGAGTCGGCCGCCATGTTCATGTAGTCGACGAGTTGCCGGCGGTGCTCGTCGTCGAGCGTCTTCTCGTCGATCGACGCGATCGCGGTGTGCATGCATCGCAACCAGGCGTCGCGCTCGAGCGGCCCGATCCGGAAGGGATGATGACGCATGCGCAGCCGCGGGTGGCCCCGCTCCTCGGAGTAGGTGCGCGGGCCGCCCCAGTACTGCTCGAGGAACATCCGCATGCGTCGTTCGGCCGGACCGAGATCCTCCTCGGGATACAGGGGCCGGACGATCTCGTCCCGTGCGATCTCCTCGTAGAACCGTGCAGTGAGCCGGCGGAACGTCTCGGCGCCACCGACCGCCTCGTAGAAGGTCTGCTCGTCACTCATCTGTATTCGTTCACCGTCCCTCTCGACCGTCCATTGTGCCTGCTCCCGACCGCACACCGCCCGACGAGCCGTGCCGGGCGGGACCGACACCGGATGTTCACCGGCCCGACCTGGACCGGTCCGCTGATTTCGGGTGCGATTCGGGAGCATCCGTGGTCCACTGTTCCCAGTCTTTTCGGAGGTCGTATGAAGCACAGCAACAGCTCGCATCGACAACTCCCGCCCGCGGACGCCCCTGCAGGGGTGCCGGGGGCTACCACACTGCGCGTGGTGCACGACAGCACCGCGACGGTACCCGACTGGTTGAAACGTCGAGTGTTGCTGCTCAACGCCACCTACGAGCCGCTCACCGCCCTGCCCGCCCGCAGGGCCGTGGTCCTGATGGCCGGGGGCAAGGCCGATACCGTGCACGACGATCCGCTCGCCCCGCTCGTGCGGTCGGCAGAATGGTCCGTGCAGCTGCCGTCGGTGATCCGTCTGCGCAACTATGTGCGCGTTCCGTATCACGCGCGGGTGCCGCTCACCCGGGCCGCGCTCATGCACCGCGACCGGAACCGGTGCGCCTACTGCGGGGGCAAGGCCGAGACGATCGACCACGTCGTGCCGCGCAGCCGCGGCGGCGAGCACACCTGGGAGAACTGCGTCGCATGCTGCGCGCCGTGCAACCATCGCAAGGCCGACAAGCTGCTCACCGAACTCGGGTGGACCCTGCGTGTGGTGCCGAATCCGCCCAAGGGCCGGCACTGGCGCCTGCTCGCCACCCTGCCCGAGTTGCACCCCACCTGGCTGCCCTATCTGGGGGAGGGCGCGGCCTGATCGGGCCGTTCTGCGGGGCATATGAGGCCTTTCGGGCCCGGCTGGGCTAACGTTTGGCTGTGAGCATTCTCGAGACAACCCTGATCTTCGTCGGCATCCCGCTGCTGATCGTCTTGGTCTTCGGTGGGCTGTCCTTCGTCATGAGCAAGTACCCGGGCTCCACGCCGTCGGACGACCCGTACACGCTCGACCGGAAATGGGAGTACGAACCGCTCCTGTGGACCGCGACCGACGAATCGACCCATCCCTGGAAATACCCGCATCATGGTCACGGTCATGCCGCTCTGACCTCGGCGGAGCTGATCGGAGGTACCGCAAGTGGCAAGTGGTGACGTGATCCAGCGTCCGGCCGTAGCGCCGGAGAACCTGCCGCACGGTGCGGCACTCACCGCGAGCGGACGCATCTCCGCCGTGCGCGGTCTCGGTCAGGCCTTCACGGGTGCGCCCTTCAAGGACCGCGACCTCATCACCCTCGACGACACGCTCACGCACGCGACGCGGATCACCAACGTGCGGTTCACCGTCTACATCGGTGACGACGTGAATCCGGCTGCGGCGACCGACGCCCTGCTGCCGACGACGCCGGACGCCGACAACTCGGTCCTCGTCGCCGTCTTCCCGAACCAGCGGAGCATCGAGATCCGCTCGGGTCGCACCGCCGCCGACCGCGCCACCGACCGGGTGCTGCAGCTCGGCGTGACCGCGGCCGTGTCGTCCTTCGGTCAGGGGAATCTGCTCGACGGCATCACCAGTGCCGTCCGCGTCATCGCGAACGCCATGGTCGCTCCCTAGTCCGGAGCCCACGACCATCTGTGGCCCGCTGCCACTCCGTGAAGGAGAGGCAGCGGGCCACAGTCGTTCGGTGAGGTCGGCGCGTCAGGACGCGTCGAACGCGCGTGCCTTCAACGAGCGCACGACCCCGGCACGGCCTTCGACGACGAGCCGGCGCAGCGCCGGCGGATGGTCGCCGGCGAGGAACTCGTCGGCCGCCGCCACCGACTGCTCACTGATCGACCACGACGGGTAGAGCCCGATCACGACGGTCTGCGCGACCTCGCTCGAACGGCGCT
>Ga0180216_1002475_pt1 | contig 15306 bp, 16 predicted proteins | sample eDN3rd37CBELigMG_FD_128879 | JGI IMG/M metagenome (GOLD analysis project Ga0180216, IMG submission 128879) | Enriched Miracle-Growth compost microbial communities from Emeryville, California, USA - eDNA 3rd pass 37_C BE-Lig MG (version 2)... ... | reverse complement strand
GGCTGATCTTGCTCGCTCAGTCTTTGCGGCCGCTTCCCATCATCATAGCCGCAACCGCTGCCGCGGCCCCAGGGCGCCGACGGCGCGGCGAGCAAGGGCGCCAAGCAGGACGGTGCCGTACGGTTCTCCAAGTTCGACTTTGGCAACAAGCCCGCGGTCATTCCGGGCGTGCCCGCCAAGGCCGCCGGCAGCGCGGCCGGCAAGAAGACCAAGCCCGACAAGCATGTCCTGCTGAAGAAGGTGCGGCGACGGCGGAGAGTGAGCGCGACCCGGCCCACGTGGCTGACCGCCGCGAGTGTCGCGTGCGCCTTGTCGTCCTTGTGTGACTTAGCTGGAGGCGCAGCAGAACAAGATCGCCAAGCTGAAGGAGAGCGACGCGGCCAAGGTACGTCGCGCGCGGCGCCGAGCCCGCCTCTTGCACGAGGGCCGCAACAGTAACGGCAACGACGTGCGCGTGTGAGCATCGGCATGGCGACGCTAGGCGGCGGCAATCGAGGAGAACCTGGCGTGGAAGGCGGCGCTCGCGCGCGCCGAGGGCGAGAAGGTCAAGGACGACCCGACGCTGCTCCGGAAGAGCATCAAGCGCGACCAGAAGCGCAAGGAGAAGAGCAAAAAGCAGTGGAACGAGCGCGTGCAAAAGGTGAAGGAGAGCCAGGCCATGCGCCAGAAGAAGCGCGCCGAGAACCTCAAGGCTCGGAGCGAGAAGAAGAAGAACAAGAAGGCCGGCAAGGCCAAGGGCGGGCGGCCGGGCTTTGAGGGAAAGAAGCCCACCTTTGCATAGACGCGCACCTTGTACATAGCTTTGAACAGCGCTGAACACGTTGAACAATACACACTCTATGGTGCTCCTCGACTGTACAGGCGCCGTCTACGGCTTCCACACGCGCACCTCGCCGTCCATGCTGTACGTGGCCACGAGGTTCAGGTGCGGGTGCACCGCCAGCCCGATGATCTCCTTGTCGTGGGCCTGCGCGGCGGAGGCGGCCAGGGATGCGGCGGTGGCGGCGGCGTGAGCGTCCGCAGTGAAAGTGACTGGCACGGACACGCCGCGACGCCCACCTTGAAGCTGCTCACCAGCTTGCCGCTGTCCACCTCGAAGCAGTAGACGTGCGAGTCCTCCGCGGCGCAGAACAACAGCGCGCCGCGCGACGACAGGGCGCACGAGGTGAAGTCGCCGCCGATGGACTTGCCGGAGGTCATGACCGTAACCGGCTGGCCGCGCGTCGTCATGATGTAGACGTTGGCGGAGCGCTCCCCGACCACCAGGTGGTCCGGCTGCTTCGGGAGCGGCAGCAGCGAGTGCACCATGGTCATGGCCACGTCGTTGGCCGCCAGCGCCTCGCCCGGCGCGCGCGGGCGGAACGTCAGCAGGCAGTCGCTCGTCCTGGCATCCCAGACCTATGCGGTTAATTGCGGCGTTGGCAACTCCCATGGGACGATGAGCAGGCAGTGGCAGACGGGCCAGCGCAAGGCAGCGCTAGACGGGCGCGCGAACCTTGACGTAGCCGTCAGACGAGGCCGAGTACAGCTTGGAGCCGTCGGGGCTAAAGTAGACGTCGTTCACAAAGGACGTGTGCCCGCGCAGCTCCTTAATCGTCTTGCCCGACTTGAGGCCGTGCACCCTGGACGGGGAACCGAGCCGGACGAGGAGTGGTAGTGCGTCAGACCATGGTTGTGGCGGCCGAAGCCGGATGCCACGGTACGAGACCGCACCGAATCGTGGTGTCAAAAGAGCCGGACACCAGCTGCGAGCCGTCGCGGGAAAAGCTGACGCACGTGACGCCCTGCAGGTGCGCCTTGACGAACCGGCGCAGGCACTGGCCCGTCTCCAGCTTCCACACCTGCAGCGGCACGTCGTCCACCCGCCGCCAGCTGGAAGCGGCATCAGCGGCGGCCGCCGCGCGCAGAACCGCTCTCGGATGGCGCGCGTCACCTTGATTTCGCCGTCGGTGGACCCGCTGGCCAGCATGTCCGAGTCGCGGCTGAACGCCAGGCAAGTCACGGCCTCCTCCATCAGCATAAAGTTTTCCTGGGAGGAAGACGCCACTAGATTCCAAGCGGCCGAACCCCCCGTTAGGTGCGGCTGAAGCCAGGACGTCCGGCGGCGCGACGGGCCGTACCTCGGCCTGGTACTTGAGGTCCTTGCGCAGCTTGCCGGTCACGGGGTTCCAGACCTCGATGAAGCCGTCGGAGCTGCCCGTGACCAGGAACTGGCCGTCGGGCGTGAAGCGCGCGCACTCGGCGTGCGTCTTGCCAAACTGGGCGCATCTCAGCAAGGCATGGGCGCCAGGCATGCTCAGCGAGGTCGCACGCACGGCCGCCGCCGAGACGACACTGCGTGCCCCGGTACCTTGATGGTGGCGGCGACCTGCGTGGGGGCCGCGTCGGCGTCGTCCACCTTGGTCGGGGCGGAGCCGCGGAACAGGTCGTACGCCATGCCCGGCGGCAGGAGGCCCTGGTGCTGCTGCCACTTGAGCGCCTGGCCCAGCAGCGCCATCAGCCGCGACGGCGGCACCACCGTCACGTGCGCAGCCAGCGCTGATGGCGCGGCGTGGGCAGGCAAAAGGTAGGGCCGCGGATCAGTCCCTGGCGCGTGCCGTCCAAGCGACGGCCGCTCGCTTCCCGCGTACCGTCGGCGATCTCGGCGCGCCGCAGCTCCTTGGTCACGCCCTCGGGATACAGCTGTTCCGCCCCGCGCATCCGCTTGGACAGAGCGCCCGGCCCGGGGCGTCAGCGGTGCCGGCCCGGTGCGCGTTGGGTGCGGCCGGAGCCTTCGGGGCGCCGTTACCTCGCGCGGGTCAAAGTAGGTCCGTGCCAGCATGTGCTCCAGGTGCAGGTACCGCTCGTTGTGCTTCTCGCGCAGCAGGTGCATGGGCTCCGTCTGCCGCAGCATCGACCGCGCGGCGCCCACCTCGCGCATCTCAATGAGCTCCAGCACAATCTAGCGGCGTCCGCCAACTGGTTAACGGAGGCGGTCGATGGTTAGCACGCACAGCCTTTGACGTTCCAGCTGTGGCCGGCCGCCGGCCGCACCTGCTCGTAGAGGTCGATGAGCAGCTTTTGCGGGAGCTTTAGCTGCCCGATGGTCTGCAGCACCGTGTCCCAGTGGCCATTCTGGATGTCGCGCACGAAGGCCTCCGTGGACTCCACCACGTTCAAGCTCACGCCGGTCTCGTCCTGGAAGGTCGCCTCCTCCAACGATTGGCCCAGGGTGCGTGCATGAGATGAGGACCACCGGTCTGCCAGCCCGGTCGCAATGCGACGCGGGAGCGAACCTGAAGCGCTGCCAGCGAGTTCACCAGTTTGTTCTCCTTTAGGAACTGCTGGATCAGCCGGATCACGCTGGGATGGGTTCGGGGAGCCCGGGTTCGCGACGCTGGCGCGTCAGGACCAGCAGCGGCGCGCAACGACGGCCCCCTCCGCAACGTACTCGACCGAGTCGATTTCCAGCGTCATGGTGGCGGCGGATGGGCGACTCGGGCCCACCGCTGTGGACGCCTTTTAGAAGCCCGGCCTTTTCAAACTGTAAGGGCTTGATACGCCGTCGTCGTCTTCCTTCCTGCTCTAGCGAGCTGCGCCGCTGCGAGCCTGCACCCCGAGCGGCCGTCACTGCCGCTGCCAGTCGGGTGCACCCCTTGCCCACCGTCTAGTGTCTACCGCTATCGTCGTACGTCGTCCGTGTCCTCCTTCCGTTGCTGTCCTCGTCCGCCGGTGCCCTTCTTCGCCGTCCGTCCGCCGTCGCCGTCGCCGTCTGCGTCCTCGTCGTCCGCCTTCGCCGTCGTCGTCCGTCGCCGTCGTCCGCGTCCTCCGCAGCCGCCGGTCGCCGTCGGCCCTCCTGCGCCGTCGTCCGTCGCCGTCGTCGTCCGCGTCCTCCTCCTCCTCCGCCGCCTGCGGTTCTGTGCGTCTGATCGCGATCAGCGACGGAAACGCCCGTTTTCACCCGCAAAACTTTCGCGCCAAAACTGCAGTTTTTCCCCTCGTCGACCGTCGCCGCTGCGGCGCCTGCGGCCGCACGCTCGCTGGCGCTGGCGGCGGCCGCCGGCCTCGCCTTGGGAGGCACGCACAGAAACACTGCCGGCGGCCTACACGGCGACGACCGGGCGAGACGACGGCACGGCAGCGGCACGGGCTGGACTTGCAGTGCCAGGAAGCGGGGGTTTGGCAGAGCCACACAAGCGCCGGCCGATCCACGCTCGCGCTGGCGTTGTGCTGGTCGGGCGTCTGGAAGCGAGAGAAGGCCGAGCCCCGACGAGCCCGCGTATGGCCGCGGCCCGCGCTGCTGGCGGGCCCTGACCGGCAAGCCCAGGCGGCCGCGGCGCCGACGCCGCCGGGACCAGCGGCAGCATGGCCGCCCAAGGGACCGCCCCAGGGCAGCTTCCCGTGGAAACCGAGGCCATGATGGTACGAACCAAGGCCGCCGCATCGCCGTAGCTCCCACCAGCCCAGTAACGTGAATCCATTCTTCAGATGCCTGGGTGGCGGTTGGCGCGCTGGGCGCAGGAGGTGCTGGAATACGTCAACCTGCCCGTGCTCAAGCGGATGGCGTCGCAGCTTGGACTGCGGGGCGTCTCGAGCGCACGCAAGGCGGTCGTCGTCAACGCGCTCAGGGAGACGCTGCCGTACACGCCGCTGTCGGTCGTGATCGGCTTCCAAGAGCAGCTTCCGCCCGACAAACTGCAGTACGCCCCCGAGCTTCCGCCACACGGGACACGGAGGGCAGCGCTCACCCTGGCGCAACTGTGCCGCATGCTCGCTGAGGGCGGGGTGGCGGCCAACAGGCTGTGCACCGACGCCGTCCTCCGTCGACGGCAACACGGCGCCGGTGGGGCCATTGTATCGGCGGCCTCCACACCAGCACGGCCGCCAGCCGCGCGGCCGCCGCCAGCACGGCCGCCGGAGTACATGCTGGGCCCGGGCAACGACGCGCTGGCAGCAGCCGCGGTGCGGAGCGGCGCGCAGCCGCCCGTGTACGGCGGCGTCCGGCCTAGCTATTTCCCGCCGGCGATGGCCATCCGATCGCAGCCGATGCCGCCGGCGCCGCCGGTTAGCCTGAACGACGCCGTCTTCCAGAGCACGCCGTTCTATCGGACGGTGAAGCCGATCACGCCGCCGCGCAGCCTGGTCTACGGGCGCGCCGAGTTTAGCTTCACGATCGAGCCGACCGACCTCGCGCACTTGAGCAAGACGCCCGACTCCAAGTACCGGTTGCGGCTCGCGTCGGCGCGGCTCAGCTACCCCATCCGCAACCCACTGACGATCGACTTTCCGCGCCCGACGCACCTGAGCATCGAGGGGCGCGCGGTGCCGCTGGTGCGCTCCAGGCGAGGCTGACCGGGAGACGGAGAGGGCCAGCGACGGTGCTCACCGCATGCCCTAAACGGAGTCACTTCGATGTGCGCGAACAGGACTTTACGATGACGCGGACCAAGCCAGCCCACCAGGCCGCGGTGGACATCACAGACCACTGCCGGCTGGGCCGCCTGGAGCGCACCCACATCTGCGTCCAGTCGAACCAGCCCAACGATGTGCGGTCCCTGTCGTCAGGGATCGGCGACTGTGTAGTGCGCGCGGGGCTAACAGCGCGCCGGCGCCAGTTCGGGGGCCTGGCGGCGGGCCCACAGCAGTTCACGTTCCGCGTGCTCTTGGTGGAGCAGGTCCCGATCGAAGAGCTCGTACGGCAGGTGGAGCAGCAGACCGCCGCCGATCCAGGTACGCCGCGCGGGCGTTCTCCGACCACCGCCACGCGGACGGTGTTGCTGACTGCGACGGCGTTGCGACGGTGTGGTGCACGCTTGGCGGATTCACGCAGTGGCCCGCCCGGTCTTTGCCGCGCGAAACGAGGACGACATTGTCGCGGCGGCGACGGAGCTGACGCTGAAGGACCCCGTACGGACCATGCCCCACCGCGGACACATCCGACTGACCACGCGGATCTGTCCTGACCCTCGCGCCGTCGTCCGGCGGTTGGCCTGGCCATCGGGGCAGCTCCTGCAAACGCGCATGGAGCTACCGGCCAAGGGCCGCCACTGCTCCCACATCCAGTGCTTTGACCTGCGCCCGTTCCTGTCCATGAACGCGCGCCGGCCGACCTGGTCCTGTGCGGTCTGCAACAAGCCGGTGCTCTTTGAGAGCCTGCGCATCGACAGGTGCGCGGAGCGGCGTGACCAGGCTTGGCCCAATGCCCGCACGACCTCATACGTGGCCCCCTGGTCGCCACGGCACGGCTTGCGCGTCGCAGCTACATGCAAGAGCTCCTGCGGGCCGTGCCGGCGTCGGCGACCTCCGTCATCCTCGACCCGGAGGGCCGCTGGTCCCTCCCGCCCGACGAGGACGGCGTCGATGTGGACGGTCCGGAACAACCGCCGCGAAACCGTCTTGGTGGCGCACTTGACTCACGCGGCACTGCGCAAGGGGTCGTTTGGCTCGACCCGCCGCAGGTACCCCACCGGGGAAGCGCGTCAAGCCGGAGCCGCTCGACGCGCCGGCCAAACCGCCGCCCGCCCGGCCGGCCGATTCGGGCACCCCGTTGCGACCGGCCAGCGTCCCGCCGGCGGTCGAGGTAATCGACCTCGTGTCGTCGGACGACGAGGACGACCCCGCTGGCGGTGGCGCCGGCAGCAGTGCCAGCAACGGTCTTGCGGCACCCAAGTCCCAACAATCCGGCGAGCCGCCGCCCCGGCCGCAGAGCGCGCCCGGCGGGGCCCCCGCCCAGCCGCTGGCGACGCCCCCCGTGACGCGCGTCGTTCTGCGCCACGGCGACGCGCCACCGGGCGGGTCGCCTACCCACCACCCCGGCCGTGGATTTGACATGCGGCGTCCGGCCGGCGCGCCCGGGCCAGCCGCCGCGGTGCCCAGCGGCCCCAGCACGACGCCGGCGCGGCCGGGTCCCGACACGCGCACGCCGCTGCGGATTCACTTGACGCTCAACACGCCCAACCGGGGTACGGTCGACGCGACCACGCGTGCCAAAGGCGACGCCGCCCTCCAGCCGACGTCTGACGCCGTCGCGATCATTGCCCGTCGCGTGTCGTCGGAGGCAGGTGCCGAGGGCACGCCGTCTGCGCACCCGAGCTACTTTGCCAATTCGCCGCTTTCGTCCATGCCGCGGTCGGCCAACAGGCAGGGCGACGACCACGACAGCAGCGCAACCGAGCGGGACGAATCGTCGGTGTCGTCGAGCCAGAGCTCGGAGGGCGACGGCTCGAGCGACCACGACGACCACGACAACGAGCGGTCCACCAGCTCGAGCAGCCCCGGCGGCTACGGCCTGTGGCCCCGCAGCGCCCACCCGCTGCACCTCCCGCCGCTGCCCGCGCCGGACCTGCGGGATCCCTGGGTCGCGCAGCCGCCTCGCGGGCTGACCGCGGCGGACCTGGCCGACCTGCAGACCATCGGCATGGACATTTACGACGAGGAGGAGCTGTTCGCCAACGAGGACCGTGTTGCGTCCGAGGTCGAGTCGCAGCTGCTGTCGTCGCAGAGCAGCCAGCCGCTGTCCAGGCTGTCCGGCGCCGACCAGCGCAGCGGCGGCGGCAGCCAGCAGCCACCCGGCCGCCGCCCGCCGGACGACCACGAGGTGATCAACATCGACAGCGACTGATCGCGCCGTCCAGGGGGGTGCCGCCTGTACATACAACCCATCTTGTAGAGAACATGTACACGCACCACGGTATGTACAGATGTACAGCATGCATGCACATAATGCACGGACAGCGACGCAGCCCGCCTGCGGATGTTGTTTGAGGGGCACAACTCCGGGGCGACGCGCCAGCGCGAAACGAGTGGCGCCCGCCATGGCGGCCCCGCTCGAGTTCGCGACCGTGCCGCGGGTCGGCGCCCTCCAGCTCGTCGACGTCGCCCGCATCCGCGTGAGCGTCTATTACCACCCGGCCGACAAGCCCAAGGGCATCGCCGCCGCGACGCAGGCGCTGCCGGTCTGGTCCGTCCAGAAGGCGCTGCAGCTCGCGGCCAAGCCGCTGCGACTCAGCGCCGCGCCGCCAGAGCTCGTCCCCGTGCTGGCCGGCACGACCAAGGCGCCCGCGGCGAAGGAGGAGGAGGCGACGGACGGCGACAAGGCGCAGCTCGAGTTTGGCCTCGACTGGCTGCAGGCCGCCGATGCGGACGTCGCCCAGCTGTGCGGCGCCTGGGACGGCCTGGCGTTCCGCGTGCCCGAGGTCAAGTACCAGCTCCTCGCACGGGCGCAGGACCTCAGCGCAGCCGCGCGCAAGGAGCTCCGCGCGCCGTTCCGCGTCTCCGGCGACGGTATGGCGACGGCTGGGGTGGTCATAACGCAGCGTCGGCGCCGCCGCTGACGCGGCGGGCCTCGCACACGCTGGTCCTGCGCGGACCCTCCCAGAATGGCTGCGCCGCGGGCCCGGCGAGCGGCCGGACACGGTCCACGTTGCCCGGTTGCCCATCCACTGGTTCGCGCGGCCGGCGGCCGACGGCGCGGCGGCCAACGGCCGGCAGGTCGACCGGCTGCCGTCGGGCGCGGGTGTGCTGGAGCTGGGCTTTGACGCCGGGAGCCGCCGCGTGCCGGACCCGGAGCTGGTCGAGGCAGCCTTTGCGCGGTTTGGCCCGGTGAACCGCCTGCGCCTGGAGCCCGCGGGCGGCCGAGCCGTCGCCGACTTTGCGCTGTGGGTGCAGTTCCGCACCGAGGATGGCTGCCGCGCGGCGCTGGACGCGCTGGCGGGCCGCGCGCTCGTGGTCGCCGGCGCGGCCGCCTCCAGCAAGCCCTTCCCGCTGGACGTGAGCCTGGACCGGACGGGCGCCCTGACGGACAGCACAGTCCGCCGCGTGCGCTTCGAGGAGGAGCGGCGCCAGCGGCGCGCCGCCGAGGAGGAGCGGCGGCGGGCGGCCGAGGCGGAGCGGCGCCAGCGGGAGGCCGAGGAGGCGACCCGCCGCGCCGAGGAGGAGGCGGCCGCGCGCAAGGCGGCCGCCGAGCAGGCGCGCAAGGAGGCCGAGGCGGCTGCGCGGGCCGCGGCCGAGGCGGCGGAAGCGGCCGCGGCGGCGGAGAAGCGGTCGCCGCCGCGCCGGCGGGGCCGGTCGCCGTCGCCAGCGTCGTCGCGGTCGTCCTCGGCGTCGTCGCGGTCGTCCTCGGCGTCGTCGCGCTCCTCGCGCTCGCGCTCCTCATCTGCGTCGTCCGTGTCGTCGTGGTCGTCGTCCGTGTCGTCGCGGAGCAGCAGCAGGAGTAGTAGCTCGAGCCGCAGCAGCGCGAGCTCGTCGGAGAGCGAGGACGAGGACCGGCCCCGGCGGCGGGGACGGTCGGCGTCGCCGCTGCCGCCGCGCGGCAGCGAGCGGCCGGCGGCGTCTCGCAAGCGCTCGCGGTCGCGGTCCCCCTCGCGGTCGCCGCCGCGTCGACGGCGGTCGCCGTCTCGGTCGCCGTCCCCCGGTACGCATGCGGCGCATAGGGCTAGGATGCGACGTCGCCGGGACTAATCCGCCCTGCCCGAACGCCTCGTCCTGTGGCGGTGCTCAATAGTGCGCCGTCGGCGCTCCCGGTCGCGCTCCCGCTCCCGGTCGTCCAGCGCCAGCTCGCGGTCGTCGGAGGCCTCGGCCTCGAGCTCCGATGCCGAGGCCGACGCCGACTACCGGGCGCGGCCGGACATGCCGCGGTCGCGGATTGTGGTGCCGGACTCGAACCGCCACGTCGCCGCGCTGGCCAAGGAGGACGCGCTGCGGGCCGCGCTCGCGCGGAAGGCGGGCGGCCGGCCCGAGGCCGACTAGGCCGCGCTTGTACACTACAGACGTTTTAGAAGCTGCGCGCGCAATACACGGGGGGCGTCATCGGTGCCTGGTGCGATGCGGCGACAAAAAACGTGCGGCAACTTGACCGAGCGCCGGCGTCGTATGCCTCTTTGCACAGTGCCTGGCGCCGCACGGCGAACGTACCCCTTTGCCATCCCGGCGCGGGTTCCCGTGCTCGGTTTGTGAACTGTACGTGCGCCTGCGTGCACTGCCACGAATCGCGCGGTAGGTTATATTAGTTTAATTTTCTTGCAGAGCGAGGTGGGTGGACCCAGTCCAGCAAAGACTCTACTTGCATGCATGCATGGCGGCGCATCCATGCCAACCGCGTACCGAGGCGAGGTAGTGCGAAGTAGGGCAGGAAATTCGTGCATGCATTGCGCGCTTGGGGCGACCGGCAATCCGTCGTGCATGCATCACGCCGATTGAACAGCGCGCTCCTAACTTGCTGATGCTAATAGTGGGCGTGCCGTCTCTCTTTGTTTCGCCGCGCCGCTGCCACGCCTGTGGTACGTGGCGGCGTGGCTGTTGCTGCGCCGCCCAAGCAAATGCCAGGGGCGGCCGCCGGCCGCCGTCCAACCGCCGTCGGGCCCCAGCGCATTCCCGCGGGCGGTCGCCAAGCCGACGCCGCGCTGGGCACGGTGCCCCGCGAGCAGGCGAAATTGTGCCCCCAGACCGCCCAATTTCCCCCGCCGTTGCGCACCAAAAGTGCGCCCGCCGCCGCCCACGCGACCCATCCGCCACATCGGCACAATTAAGCACAGGCGCCCCTTGGGAGCAGCCCAATTAAGCGCGCTGGCCTGCGACGAAGCGGTCTGCGCGCGTGGGACGGCCGGCGATACCGCGATGCGCAACGCGCGCACTCGCGTTAATTGGTCGGACCCGCGGCTGGGCGCTGGGGGAACGCGCACGGGCATCCAGAGAGCAAACACGTGCGGAGGGCAAGCGGCGCGGCGCGAGGGCGCCGGGCAAAGAGCTGCTGCGCCAACGAACCCGGGGGCGCGTTGTGGAAGCGCGGACGGTGCGCAGCTCGGCGGCCGCGGCGGCTGGGGCGACGGACGGCGACGGACGCGCCAGAGGCGACGGGCGGCGACGGCGCGGGGGGCTTCCTGTAAGGCACGGTTGGCGGCAGGACGTGCGCCCAAGGGACGCCCGTGAGCACGCCGGGGACGTCGCGGCTAGCGCGACCTAGGACGACCGCGGACGGCCGGACGATCGGCGGCGGGCGATCGGCGGGCGGCCGCCGGCGGACACGCCTTTAATTGGCTTAAGTACGACACCGCGAGCAGCGCCTCCAGCCGCCGCCGGGCGCGCCACGCTGCGGCCGTGCCGCGCAGGCGCCCAGGCGCGGCCATGGCCGCCGCCATCTGGCGGCCGACCGTCTTCAGCGATGAAGACTGGGAGGCCGCCTGCAGCCAGTGCCCCAATGGGATCACGATGATCGTCGACAGCCGCGGCTTGGCCATCGACGACATCGCGCCGACCTGCGCGCACTACCTGGGCGCCTCGCCCGCGGATCTCCGGGGCCTGCCGTTCCGCGCGCTCGTGCACCCCGACGACGCCGACGCCCTGGCCGCCGCCTTCCGGGCCGCCGAGCAGGGCGGCGGCGCCGCCGGCGGTGGTGGAGGAGGAGTGGACGCAGGCGGCGGCGCAGGAGCTGGCGCTGGCACCGGGCCCGCGTCGCCGCTGCGCTTCCGCATGGTGACCAACCGCCAGCGCTACACCACGGCGTTCGCCTCGATCCAGCGGGTGGTGCCGACAGCCAACGACGGCGGCGGCCAGGCGGCGCCACCGTCGCCGCTGCACCGCCCGCTGTTCCTGGTGGTGGCCGTGCCGACGCCGCAGCTGGACGTGCTGTCGCCAGAGCTGAGCGGCGAGGACGAGCTCCAGGCGGGCCTGTTTCGCGCGCACCTGGACGCCTCGCTGCGCTTCCGCTTCGCGTCGCCGGCGTGCGCGGACGTGCTCGGCTACGCGCCCACGGAACTGCTGCGTCGTGCCCTGCCGGACGTGATGGCGCCGGCGTACGCGGCGCCGGCGCTGGCCTTCTGGAAGCGCGTGGCGCGCAACGCCGGCGGCTACGCGGCCACCATCCCGCTGGCGCTGCAGCACCGGTACGTAGCGAGCGCGCGGGCATTTTTGTATTTGAGGGGGAGGGGGAGACCGGTTGGCATGCGGCGGCGGTTGTCACGATCGCCCCTTTGGGCGCCGGAAAAGTACAGAATCCCGTGCGAGGTCGCTGAGCTAACCCGAGCGCTCGCGTGCGGTGCGTGCGGTGCGCGGCGGTGCCCTGCAGGAGCGGCCAGCAGGTGGATGTGGCAGCGAGCTTGACCGTGGTGGAGCCGCCGGATGCCGTTGCGGCCAACGCGGCCTTGGCGTCGCCCCAGTCGCCGGAGCCGCTGCCAGGCGCGCCGCCGCAGGACCAGACAAGCGCTGTCAGATTCCACGTCATTTTCGTGCGCCAGGCACCGTCGCCGCTCGTCGCCACCGCCGCTGCCGCCGCCGCTGCGATGCTGCCCGCGGACGCCTACCACCACGCCGGCGCCGGCTGGGCCGACGTCGCCGTCACCGACGGCCTCGTCCTCTCGCCGCCGTCGAGCGAGTCGCTTGCCGGCAGCGTGCCGCCCGAGTACTCTATACACGCGCAGAACGCGGCCGCAAGAATGCTGTCGCCGCCGCCGCCGCCCTTGGTGCGTGCGTCGCCCTTCTCGGCCACGCCGCCCAACGCGCCCCTCCAGCTCCAGGCCGACGGCGCCTGGGGCGCCACCGACGTGCTCATGGACGGAAGCCCGGTTGCCGCCACCATGCGCGGCGTGCGGTCGCCGCCGCTCGCCTGGCCGGGCTCGCCGCCCGCGGCGGCCAGCGCGTTGCAGCAGCAACAGCCGGCGCCCGCGCCGGGCGCCCGCCATCCGCCGAACCGCCCGCTGCTCGCCGATCGCCGCAAGGTGCAGCGCGTGGAGCTGTCGGCGCCGTTCCTCACCAGCAGCAGCCCCAGCGGCGGGCTCGAGGCCGGCATCTTTGGGCCGCTCCCGCGCCTCGGACCGGTCACGGCGCCGGGCCCGCGCCTCGAGCCCGGCATGCCCAAACATGGCGTGTTTTTCACCGACGACATGCCGCCGCCGCACTGGCACTTTGGCGTGCCCGACCTGGCCACGCCCAACGCGCTGGCGGTGCGGTTCGCCGCAGCGCAGGGCGAGCCCCTCGCCGCGGCGGCGCCCTCGTACACGCCTACCGAGTTTCCCGCGGTCCCCGACGCGGACAGCCACCGGCCGGAGCCCGCGCGGCGGCGCGTCAAGGTGCGCCCCCTCCCCGCGCGCGTCAGTCAGCGAAGGCCGGCCTTTCTGTCTCCCCGCGGCTAACAGTGCGTCTGCTGGGCGCGCGCGCGCGCTCACGCGCAAATGTTCTCTTCGCCCGCGTGTCCAGAACCGCTCGACCCAAGAGGGCCGCTGCCTCTCGTGCAACACCACGTCCACGCCCGAGTGGCGGCGCGGGCCTCTGGGCGCGCGGACGCTGTGCAACGCCTGCGGTCTGCAGTACGCCAAGCTGCAGCGCAGCCGCGGCCTGAGCGTGCGGTCGCCGCGGCCCGAGGCCGGCTCGCCGGTGGGGTCGCCGACCGCGGCGAGCATGAACGGCACGCTCACGCCGCACGGCCCCGGCACGCCGCGGACGCCGCGCTCGCCGCGCCCGTCCAGCCGCGGTGCGGGCAGCGCGGGGCCGGCGGCCGCGACCGCGGCGTCGCGGCCGGCGGGCAAGGCGCTGGGCATCGCGGCGATGCGCCTCGCCTCGACGGGCCACCTGATCCCGCAGCAGCCTCAGTCGCTGCCGCAGGCGCCGGCCGCCGGGCCCAAGCTGGGCCGCTCGTCGTCGCTGACCGACCTGCACGCGTGGCACGAGGACGCCGCCATGGGCAGCCCGCACTTGCGGAGCCCGCCCATGCCGGCGGACCCGCCCGAGGCGTTCGCGGTCCTCGGGGGATCGCCTGCGGCGCCGCCGCCGCCGCCGGCCGCGAGCGCGCCGCTGACGGTGCCTCGGATGGACTCGTTTGCGTCGTCATCCTCGTCGTCGATGGCCCTGGCGCCGCTCCCGGACGTGGCGATGGCGCCGATGGCCGCCGCCCCGCCCGCGGCCGCGCCGCCTGCGGCCGCGGTCGAGGGCCCGGCGTTCTCGGAGCTCGACCCGCTGGTCGAGTTTTCGCCGGGCATGGCCGACATGGCGCTCAAGTACGGCGGCATGCACTTCTCGACCGACTCGTACCCCGCCGCCGGGCTGGGCGCGGAGACGGCCTCGGGGACGGGCAGTGTCGGCACGGCGCTGCACCCGTCGGGGAGCTTTGGCAGCGGGCTCGACAGCGACTTGGGCATCCTGCTGTGGCAGTCGGACTCGTCGCTGGAGGGCGGACCGCTCGACCTCCACGCATCTGTACACAACTAGGACGAAAGCGGGGCGCGGAGCGGGCGGGAGTGCCACGCGGGCGCACGTCCGTATGGCGGGCTGTTTGACTAGAGGGAGCATGTTTGTCTTGTGCGGCTGGCCGAGCGTTGTTTGAGAGAACCAGGGAACACTGTTGCTGTACGTGCGTCTCGTGTGTCTGTGTTTGTCGCTCAAACTCTTTTCCTGCCCGGGATCCGTTTTTATCATCTTTCCCTCGCGAGCGAGGGGTGAACTTTGTACAGGTACAGATGGCATGCTTCGTCGTTTAGCGCTGCGCGCCAAGTGAAGACATGCCGATTTGTTCGCTGCCGACGCCGGCGCGTCTGTGGTGTCGGGCGAGCCACCGGAATGGGGCCGTCGGCGCCGGGAGTGGCGGCCGGCGCGGGCCAAGCATGCGATTGCTCACGGGAGCGCCGCCGCTCAGCGGCCGCGGCCCCGGCCGCGGGACGCCTTGCCAGCGGCCGGACGGTTGGCTGCCGTGGGCGCCGCGGGCGGCGGCGACGGCTTCACGGGCCGCATCACCTCGCGCCGCCGCTCCTCCAGGTACCGCGCCACTGAGGCGTCGATGTCTTCCTCAATGTTGGGCAGCCGCGGCAGGCCCAGCTGCGCACGGAGCGCGTCGACCCGCTCCTTGGCCACGTCGTAGCGCTCCGTCCGGTGCGCCTGGGCCTCTGCGTGCGCGTGGCGGGCGGCCGCCTCGGCGGCGGCCACCGCGGTGTCGGCCTGCCGACCGCCGCGCGCACAGCAAGCTACTGACAGCTTCAGCAACGGCCTGCACGCACCCGGCTCCGATTGGCCTCTGCACGCACCGCGTCCAGCGCTGCTTGGGCGTCGGCCACCCGCGCCGTGCAGGCGTCGTGCTCGGCGGTCAGGGCATCCAGCTCCGCCTGCGTCTGCGCCAGCGCGTCCGCGTCGTGCTGCAGCCGCGCCGTCTCGTGGACAAGCTGGGCGCGCACCTTGGCCAGCGCCGCGGTCGCCGCTCTGCGGCGCAGTACAAACGGCATTAGGGATGGCTGCCGTGAGTGCGTTGCCATCTTAGCCTGCGTTCCTGTGCGGGGGGGGGGGGGGGGGGGGGGGGGGGCTTCGCCGTCCGCCCGGGCGGCGCCCCCCGCCGGCCGCCCCCCCCCGCGG
>Ga0180216_1002474_pt1 | contig 15309 bp, 9 predicted proteins | sample eDN3rd37CBELigMG_FD_128879 | JGI IMG/M metagenome (GOLD analysis project Ga0180216, IMG submission 128879) | Enriched Miracle-Growth compost microbial communities from Emeryville, California, USA - eDNA 3rd pass 37_C BE-Lig MG (version 2)... ... | reverse complement strand
CATTTTTCTATTCCTATTTCTAAGCAAAATGCTGGAGCAAAAATAAACATTGTTGTAAAAGACACGAATGGCTCGGAAAAGGGAACAGTTTCTGTCACGGTTATCGATAATACTCCTCCTAAAATACCTACAGCAGATCCTATTACAAATAAATCTACTACGATTACAGGGAAGGCTGAGGCAAACTCTGCTGTTTTTGTTAAGAAGGGAAATACAGTTATTGGTCAGGCAACAGCATCTTCTTCGGGATCTTATTATGTAACGATTTCTCCTCAAGAGGCAGGAACAGTGCTATCCATTGTTTCGGTCGATAAGGCGGGAAATAGCAGTAAAATTTTATCAAGCAAGGTCGACCAATATAATGGGTTTGAGGAAAAGCAGGGTGTAGCTCTGTCATCAAATGTTGAGGTCCGAAATGGATATAAGCCAAGTAACAAAAAAGTAGGTTCATTAAAAGAGGGAGAAGCTGTTAGGCTTATTGATCTTAAAAGTGGCTATTACCGTGTTATTGGTCCTGCTATAAGAGGATGGGTCCATCATAAGAACTTGCTAGTGATACCGCCGAATAGCATTTATTATGGAACAGTTAAAACAGATACAGCTCCACTTCAAAATGGATTTACCGAGCAAAATAAAGTGATTGGAACATTAGTTGAAGGTGAACCTTTAACGATTATTGAGACAAAAGAAGGATATCATAGAGTTATTTCTTCATATTCGAGAGGCTGGATTAAAGCAACATATGTTAACGTAACATTAAATCCAATCATATATCCAGAAAATACAGGTACGGTAATAAAGGATAAGACGATAGTGAAGAATGGGTATATGCCTTGGAATTACACAACAGGATTGATTTCTACAGATGATTCTGTCCAGGTCATTGATCTTAAAATGGGATATTATCGAGTAATTACATCCTCTGGATTAAGAGGGTGGGTTCATTATAAAAATATTAAGCTAGATAATTCGGATCAACCACTTGTCAGTCCAAAACCTATCCCTCATAACACTGTTTTATATGGTGCAATCAATCGTGATGGAGCGGAAATGAAAAATGGGTTTCTTGCAACAAATAAAGTACTTTATCAATTAAATAAAACGGAGCCTTTAACAATTCTGGAATATAAAAATGGCTATTACCGTGTGATTGCATCATATATTAGAGGATGGGTGCATTGGAAGGATGTACAATTTAAGGATGATGAAATAGAATATCCACATACAATAGGGATTGCGCGTCTAGATTCTATTCCCGTCAGGAATGGTTATATGCCGCATAACCATCAAGTTGGGACATTATCGAAGGATGAAACAGTCCAAATCGTTGGGTTGCGAAATGGCTATTACCGAGTCATTGCTGACAATACTAGAGGGTGGGTGCATTATACTGATCTAAGTGTTGAAAAAACAGCAATAGTTAATGCAACATCCTTACAAGTTAGAGAAAAATACAGTGATGACTTCAACGTAATTGGTTCACTTCAACAAGGGGAGGAAGTCATTGTATTAGATACTCAGTTTGGTTGGCAGAAAGTGAAAAAAGAGGATCTTATAGGGTGGGTTTCGGCAGAATATTTAGATGTAACCGGTGAGCCTACACCTCCAAAACAACCTGTATACTAGGTTAAATGGTAAAGAGAGGCTAAGTGCCTCTCTTCTTGTATCATAGAATTAGATTACTTAAAGTGATTTTTGCATCCTCATAATCTGCTTGGCTAATTAAGCCGCTTTTATACATTTCTTCAAGTCTTTGAAAACCATTTGTTTTTTGTCCAGAGGATATTTGATAAAGCTCATCCCATACTGCTTCTTCTATTTCCATTTATCATTCTCCTTTCAGAAAATTGATGAGTAAAAGAGAAATTTTATGTTTTAATCAGTATACCCACATTTTCCTGGAAAAATTACTAAAAAAACCCGTACTGATCAAAGTCAATACGGGTTTATGAAAATTATTACTCATCTATATTTTCTTGTTCTTGTGTTTCATCTTCCTGTGTTTCATTTGTAGCTGGAATTTCTAAATTAGGATCATCTAATTTTTCTTCGTCCTCTGAAGTTGTTTCCTCTTGAATAGAATAAGGTGCAAGTGTTGATTCTACCTTCATCCAATACTCTTTGCTGGAAAACTCAACTAGAATCCAATCCTTCCATTGTTTTTTAGCTGTAACAATAGAGTCTTTTGTTATTGTTTCATTGCTTGACGATAGTGAAGGGATGATATAACCTTTACTATCCTTTGTAAGCTGATATTGTTCGTCAACTTCTTCCGGTTGGAAAGCTGTTATTACAGAAGCACTGGAGATCCAACGTTGACCATTTTCAGTTTCTACTGAGTACCAATCACCAAATTTTCTAGTAGCTTCGATGATCATTGGTTCAAGTGATTCATCTGTATTGCTGCCATAAGAAGGGAGCATAAATAAAGCTTTTCTTGTAAGTAATACTAATTGTTGATCAGCTGGATTTGTTGATTGTACTGTACTGAATGGCTGTAATACACTATCTGTCCGTAACCAATAAGTTTGTTTATCGTAGATGACAGAAGTCCAATCTTTCCATTCACCTGTTGCTTGAACAATCGTGTTGACAGGAATAGAGCGAACTGCCGCAGATCCTGATGGAATACTATGAGCAACCTTAGGTTTCACTAGTTTATAGCTTTGGTCGATTGATTTTACTTGTCTTTCTGTAATCGTAGATGCATCGCTAATCCACTTAGATCCAAAGCTGGTTTCAATTTGGTACCAGTTGTTCATTCTTCTTGTCACTTTATATGTTCCTAATGGAACTGATTTACCTGTATTTGATCCAAATGAAGGTAAATGAAATAATACTTTATTTGTTAGCAAAACAATTTCTTCGTTTACTTCATCCGTAGAATCGCTAATTGTAAATGGCTCTAATGTATGGTCTTCACGAATCCAATATTTTGATCCATCAAATTGAACTTGGATCCAACCGTTCCATTTTTGTGTTGTCTTCACAATCGTATTCTTTGGTAAAGACGTTCTTTTCGCTGTATAAATTGGTGCTTGCCACGCTACCTTCGGAACTAATAATTTATAGGTTTCATCCAGCTTAGCAGGATTATAATTTTTAAGAACTGAAGCATCAGTAATCCAACGTTTTCCGTGAGGTGTATTAATTAAATACCAGTTATTCCATTTTTGTGTGGCTGTTACCACTTGTTGATTGATTAACACTTTCGTATTTTTATTTGATAAAGGCATACTAAACAGTGTCTTCTTTGTTAACAGAAGAAGCGGTTCGTTAATCGTTTCTACTTTCCCGTAAACAAAACTGGATGCATAAACCCATTTTTTACCTGTGTTAGTTGAAACTCTTAACCATTGGTCTTTTACCGCATCAACTTGGTATACTCCAGGATTAATCGTTTTAGTTGTAGCATGATTAGTATTTGGTCTATTTAATGTAGCTTTATTATCGAAGGTTGTGATCGTTCTATTAACATGACTTACTTTTTTCTCCCAAAGTTTATCAGCTTCTTGTGCAAGATATAGACCTACAGCTTTGTTTCGTCTCCATTCTTCTGGAAATACTGATATAGGTGGGTTTGTGTTATTTACATAATAACTGATTTCTGGTGTAAGACCCGGACGGCCATATGTTTCAATAAACCAATCCTTATACCCGCCGCCAGCTGGTGTTGATGTAGGCATTACTAATCTATATCCAGTCATTTCACCAACTTTTCTTGCAATGGTGTAATCTCGATTATAATTGCTAGCCTTTACTTTATAATTCCAATATAAAATTCTTCCAGATGAGTGGTAAGAAACCGTGATTTCCGGATCAACCCAATGAGTAAAAGCAGCTAGTTTTGCAGCTTCAGGAGCTTCTAATGCTCTTTTTCCAGGGTAATTCATGTAGGAAGGCTGTTTTACTAATCTAGATGTCCAACCAGCAGGATATTGACGATTTAAGTCAATTCCTTGTGCATTTGCTTTCCATCTTTTGAAGTTTCTGCTTCCATCATTCATGTTTATTAACGATTGATGGGACCATGAGGGAAATGCACTTAACCCGCTTTGTTGAAGAGTAACTCCATCGGGGTTTACCATAGGTACAAACCAGATTGTTACTTCATCTAAAAGGTTTTTAGCAGAATAACCATCTATTTTCGTGTTATTCTTATAAGCTTCACTATATTGATCAATCATTTCCATTGTAATATTAGTGGTTAGCCATTCCCGGGCGTGGTGAGAGCTGTTAATAAATAATGTAGCATCTCCTCGTCCGACGCCTACTGCCCATAATTCTCTTCCGAAAGGTGTTTTGCCTAATGATTTGTATGTTATAAGTTCCGGGTAAGCCATTCCTAATGTTCTAATATCAGCAGTCATCTCGTCATATGTATAGGTTTGATTAGGATTAACATAGCTTTTAGCATTTGACTCCTCAGGTAAAATCAAGAATGCTACACATAGGAAAAATGCAAAAGATAGTATTTTTTTCATTTTTCAGCTCCTTATCTAGTAATAAATAACCAAGTTCTATTATACTATTTTACTATTTTAGGATAAATACTAAATTTGACTTAATTCTACAAAAATAGAAAAAAAGAGTTGCCGTTAAAGGCAACTCTTTTATCTTAAGGATATACTCTTTTTGCATACGTACTGCTAACCCATCCGATTTTACCGTCTGGAGTCTGAATTTGATACCAGCTTCCACTAGTTGTAAGCTTATTGTCTGAATTGAGAATTCCTTTTACATGTGTATAGTTCTTAAGTGTTGAGACTATTTTACTACTTGTATTAGGGCTTTCTCGTACGTTTAAAGTTTCATCAACTTGGATTCTAATGAGATTTTGAATACTCATGAAATTAGAATATGTTGAGAAGCTGAAGGTAGTCCAATACGTATATCCGTTATATCTGATTTGTAACCAATAATCATTTGTTTTAGCTGATACCACAAAAGTTTCACCTTTAGGAATTGTAATTTGTGATTTCCCGCCATTTTTACTTAAATATAATGTAAGATCACTATTTGCAACAGCAACAATCCCATTTGGAAATGTATCTGTGTGATTTGGTATAGAATAGGATGGAGTTCCTACACTAAAAGGAGTTGCATTTTCATAATCTTTTGGATTATATGGTAAGATTTTTTCCATATGGCTTGCAATCTTACTTCCCCATAGAGCATCACTGGCATAATAGACGTTTACACCGCCGGATTTATCACCGAGATATGCTCCTCGATATTGCCACCAAGAACCGTTAGGGGCAGGTGATAGATATCTGTGACGAATAAATGCAGCTTCGTAATTAAGATTGTCCTCTACTGTATCAAAATAATAGGCTGAGTCATAAGGAGCGCTATCAAAGGCACCTAAACCGAATAAGTTATTTTTTGATTTTGCGATAATAGACGTTCCATACGCAGATTCATGAATAGCAAATGCTGCAAAGAATAATTCGTTTAAACCATATTTTCTAGCAGTATTGATAAATGTTTGACCTTTACCTGAAAATACACTTTTTTTACCTGTACTATTTTCGTAACTAGCAATATAGTTATTGATTTGGGTAGCTGTTACGTTTGATGGTTTTCTTAGATTAATATATTGATAGGTATTGTTCACTAAAGGAATATCATCAATATAAGTCGAAGACGCCCAACCTTTCACACCGTTACCTTCAATTTCGTACCAGCCTTTTTGTTCATCTAAAATAGTAACATCGTCATTGAAACTAACGGATCCGACTTTAGAATATTCAGTACCTGGGCCTGTACGAACATTTAATGAAGAAACATTCACAATACCATCTCGTTTAACGATTACTTCAGGCTGGGAAGGAGTTTCAGGCTGCGATGGTTCATTAATGTCTGTGTTGGTCGTTATCTTAATAGAATTGTGATGAACCCATCCTCTAGTATGATCAGCTACAATTCGATAAAAACCATTTTTAATATCGATAATCTCTACTTTTTGTCCAGAACTTAATGTGCCAACCTTGTGGTTGTGGGGCATATAGCCATTTCTGACGGTAACCCCCCCGGCAATTGATTCACCGTTTTGTTTTTCATAAGGTACTGGCTCTGCTTGTATTTGCACTGAAGTAGTTTTAATCCAACCTCTAGTATATGGTGCGATAACACGGTGATATCCGTTTTTTGTTTCGAGTACTGTTAATGGTTGGTTTGATTGAAGAGTTGCGATTGTATTATTGCTATCAGAAAACCCGTTTTTTACTGCTGTGTTGCTATTTGTTGTTACACCGTAATAAACACCGGTTGGCATTACTTGCAGGTCACTCTTATGGACCCAACCCCTTGTTTTTAGACCAACAACACGATAGTAACCATTTTTTAAATCAATCAGCCTTACATGCTCATTTAAGTTTAAAGTACCAACCTGATGATTATGCGGCATATACCCATTGCGAACAATCACGCCATTTTTATTTGCGACAGCTTGAAGTTCGTTAAAAGGTACTGGAGTTGAACGCAGTGTTACGTCTGATACAGGCATCCAACCTCTAATATGTGGTGCGATAACACGATAATATCCATTTTTTACTTCTAAAACGGTTAAGGGTTGATTGATTCCAAGTGTATCAAGAACCTTATTATGAGGCATGAAACCATTTTTTATTGTGGAACTTGAAGATTTTGTTATACCATACATGACTCCATTAATTGTCGTAACTGAGGCAATTTGCAGGTTTGGTGAATCAGTTTTAGCTAGTGATAAATTGTCTCCGCTTCTGACTACGGCGTTAAGCTCTTGCTGTTCTTCTGCTGCTACTTGAGTAGCAGAAAGCCCACTTAACATAAGAGTTGAAGCTACAGCAAGATTTCTTGCTTTTTTCAAAGTATCTCCCCCATAATTTATATTTAAATGTAGACATAAATCTACGAATTTTTCATTTTACTTGTAGTATTATACTAGAAACAAAGGTTGCAAATCTACAAAAAATGACATTTTTATTTCATTTATATTAAATAAAAATTAAAATATAAAATTTATCCTATTAATTCATTAGCTAGTGGAATGCCATTTAAGTTATAATTTAAATAGGTAGAATAAACAAAGTGTAGGAGGCATTCTTCATGCAGAGAGTGAAAAAAGCAGTTATTCCAGCTGCTGGATTGGGAACAAGATTCTTACCTGCAACAAAGGCTCAGCCTAAGGAAATGTTACCTATAGTAGATAAACCGACGATTCAGTACATAATAGAGGAAGCTGTTCAATCAGGTATTGAGGACATCCTTATTGTTACTGGCAGAGGAAAGCGGGCAATAGAAGATCATTTTGATAAATCGTATGAATTAGAAGAGAATCTTGCTCAAAAACAAAAATGGGAATTGTTGGATGAGGTTCGCTCTATCTCAGAGTTAGCTAATATACATTATATTAGGCAGAAGGAGCCTAAAGGCTTAGGACATGCTATTTACTGTGCTAGACGATTCATTGGAGATGAGCCATTTGCTGTAATGCTTGGTGATGATATTGTCCAATCAGATGATACGCCTTGCTTAAAACAGCTGATGGATGTTTATTCTGAAAGACAATCATCAGTTGTAGGAGTCCAAAAAGTAAGCAAAGAAGATGTGTCAAAATACGGTATTATAGGATACGAAGAGAAGGAAAGCGAATCGATCTATAAGGTTCGGGATTTTGTAGAAAAGCCAAATGTGCATGAAGCGCCATCTAATATTGCCATAATGGGAAGGTATATATTAACTCCTAATATCCTTGAAATTCTTGAGCATCAACCGCCCGGATCTGGGGGAGAAATTCAACTGACAGACAGTTTACAAGCATTGTTGGAAGTAGACGAAGTTGTTGCATACGAATTCTCGGGTAAAAGATATGATGTTGGTGATAAATTTGGATTTATTAAAGCAACAATTGACTTTGGATTACAGAGGCCTGAGTTAAGAGAAAATTTGATTCAATATATCATGGAGCTAAAAAATAAATAGATTTTATTTCATTAATATTTCATTAATACACGAAATAAAGAGTCTGATGATGGTCAGGCTCTTTGTGCTTGTCTAGGAAACCATAAATTTTTTGAACTTTGGATAGTGCTCCGACATCCAGCTCCGAAGCACAGGAAGTGCAAGTGCAGCCGTTGCAACAGGACGTTGCGGTTTTTAGACTGCCAGCGCCTAGCCCCTCGAGGTCATAAGCCAATTTGGAATTGAAGGCAAAGGACACCTTCTATTCCAAATCGGCTTATTTGCCCGAGGCTGACCAAGGCGCTTGCGCTTTTGTGCTTTATTAAAAAACTATGAATTAGTCTATACTTGAAGAGTGTAGTCTTTTTTGTTACCTTTTATCTTTAGTAAGTAACAAAATTGTAACCTTTCCAATTATAGAATTATTTTACCTGTTATGTATAATAGAGAATAGTGTTTTAAACACATTTTGTTAGGAGTAGAGAGTATGGTTGAAAGTATAAAGCAATTAAAGGAACATAAAGGGTTTATTTTAGCTCTTGCTCAAAGGGAGTTAAGTGCAAAGTATAAGCAATCTTTTTTAGGAAAGCTTTGGATTGTTATTCAGCCTTTTATGTTTATGTTAATTTTAACAGTAGTGTTTTCCAAATTTGCCCGCTTACCGAGTGAGGGTGTTCCATATCCAGTGTTTTTCTTAACAGCTTTGTTACCTTGGAACTTTTTTACGAATGCGGTAAGTGCTGCACCAGGTGTTATTGTCGGTCAAACAGGTTTGATTAAGCAAAGGGCCTTTTATAGACTATCGTTAGTCGTAAATCGGATGATTACTGAATCTGTTAACTATTTTTATTCTTTAATTAGTCTTGTGGTTATCTTTATTTATTTTAAGGTGACTCTCAGCTGGACAATGCTGATGATAATACCATTATTTGTTTTACAGTTCATTTTAATCATGGGCTTTATGATGCTATTATCTTCATTAAACGTATATGTTCGTGATATAGGATTAGCGACTCCTATTATCACTCGTTTATGGTTTTATCTTTCTCCTGTTATCTATTCATTTGAACAAATTGGAGATGAGTATAAAAACTGGCTTATCCTCAATCCAATGACAGGAATTTTGGATGCTTATCGAAAGGTATTATTACATCACCAAATGCCGGAATGGCTTCCTCTAATATATACTGCAGGATTTGCCATTATCATTTTTATTATTGGGTTTGTTGTCTTTAACAAGCTTGAGAAAAAATTTGCTGATGTCTTATAAGAATGGTGGTTAAGATGAATACAACGACAACTGATGTTGCTATTGAATTTTCTCAAGTAGGGAAAAAATATTCGAGAACTGCAAAATTAACTCGTCTAAAGGACGTTGTCACTAAAGTGACTCAAAACTATCGTGGTGATAATGATTTCTGGGCTTTAAGAGATATTTCCTTTTCAGTTAAAAAAGGAGAAGCACTTGGGATTATTGGTTCAAATGGTTCTGGAAAGAGTACATTACTGAAATTACTATCAGGTGTTACTGTTCCAACTGAAGGTGAAATCAATATAAATGGTTCAATTGGAGGTTTAATTGAATTAGGTGCAGGGTTTCACCCCGAAATGACTGGCAGAGAAAATGTTTATATCAATGGAGCTATTCTTGGATTATCCAAAAAAGAGATTGAAGAACGTTTTCCTCAGATTATTGAATTTTCTGGATTAGCTGATTTTATTGACATGCCGTTGAAAAGCTATTCTTCAGGTATGAAAGTAAGATTAGGATTCGCAGTCGCCATTACAATTGAAACCGATATTGTTTTACTAGATGAAGTCTTGGCCGTAGGGGACAGTACATTTAGGAAAAAGGCTCTGCAAATGATGGAAAGCTTCCTTGCTGATAAAACCATTGTGTTTGTCTCACATGATATTGGACAGATTAAGAGAATTTGTGATCGATGTATTGTTCTGAATCGCGGGAAGTTGGTCTTTACTGGTGAAACAGAGGATGCTATTAAAGTATATCAGGAGTTATCAAATGCTACTCAATCAAGCTTCAACACGAGATTGCATACTAATAAAACGCATTTGGTAGAGGGAATTTTGTTAAATGATAAAGAAGAAGAAACAGCGATCGTGAATCATGGGGAGGATCTCTCCATTAATTTAAAAGCAAATATTCATTCAAGAACGAAAAATCCTTCTCTTAAACTTAAGATTAAAGCAGATGAAATTTCAACATTCACAGATACCATTTCTGAGTTTGTTATAAAGCCTAAAGAGCCCGGTGTTCTTGATACAACGTTAAATATAAAGAACTTACCTTTATATAATGGAAAATATAATATTGACGTGACCATCCTAAATGGGGCAAATGAAATTGCAGAAGTGAAAAATGATGTGATGAGTTTTTCTGTTGTAAATCATAAACCTGACTTTAAAATGAGAGGGTTTATTAGTGTCCCACACTCAGTTTCTTTACTTGAAGGTCAATCTGATGAAAAATGGTCGATAAAAGATGTGAATGATGATGAGCTTGAGATTAAGCTTTCCTTTCCGGAGAAAGAAGTAAAGTATGGGATTGTTACATTCCATAAAACGATTAATAAATCTCTGCATGTTCCAATTACCCATTTTACAGTTCCGGTTGAACAAGGGAAAACAGGTGTCTTAAAAATAAACAAAGCATTCCTGGGAAATGGTCAGTATATTTTCGATGTGATCACATTAAACAAAGAAAAGAAAACATTGAAAAAGGAACAAAATGTATTACAATGCTCCATCATCGATAAAAAACCCGGACTAGTTTTTCTAGAACATTCATGGGATTGACACAAAGGAGTGCAAACTGGCAATGAAAAAAATCGATTTTTATTTTGTTGATCAGATTAACTTCCACAAACGAAATTTTGACAATTTTATTTCGTTTGTGGAGAGTAATTTTTCGTATAAATATAATAATGCATATCCTGCTTTAAAGAAGAGTTTTGGAAAATACGAGTACAGAAAAATAAACGGATTACCGAATTTCTCTAAGTACGAGGATATGTTTCAATCATTAAATGAAAAACCATTATCTAATTTAAAGCAAGTCACCTATAAAGGCTATAATTTATGGGATGTCGTGCATGCGGAGATGTATGCGTATTTAACGCCAAAGATCTATCAATTATACATAGCAGGTGAAATCCAAGAACAGCCTAAAGAATTAGATGACCTACTGGAGTGGCTTAGAGCTTCTAATGTAGAAGATGAATCCTTTCAACAGATTGTTTTTTATAACTTTGCTGTTGGTGCGTTTTGGATTGACTATTGGGCTGCGACATTAAAAAAGTTCAAGATAAACAACCTCTGTGTTTTTGGGGGAACCACTACATATTCAAGAGCAGCAACTCTTGTGTCTCAGTGGAATAATATCAATGTTCTTTCATTCGAAGGCTCGTTTATTAAAGACTTCCATTATGCAGACAGTGCTTCTGGTATGATTACAAACAATCATCGATTTGCTGACCATTCAAAATGGGTTCGTCTACAGGGACTTGATTTCTTAGACTCACAAGCTAAATGGCTGGAAGGTGTTATGGAAGGTCGCTTAAACCTGAATGTTGTCCAACCAAATAAGCTTACTAAGGATGAACTATACGATCGTTACGGTATTAATCGAAATAAAAAATTAGTATTGCTGATCGGTCAGGTTCTAAATGATTTTTCCATCACAAGGGATCTTCAAACCTATAATTCATCCATTGATTTTTATGTTGATGTCATTAAGTCAATGGCTGATAAAGAGGATTGTCATCTTTTCATTAAATTACATCCATGGGAAAATCACAAGCAAAACAGTACATCTGAATTATCAAAAAGAGTTTTAGAGAAAAAACTAGAAGGACTTTCCATCACAAACTATACAGTAGATTATGATGTAAATATTGATTCTCTTATTGAATTCTCTGAAATTGGCTTAACTTCCTGCAGTCAAGCCGGTTTAGAAATGTTATATATGGGTAAAAGAGTTGTTCAGGTAGGAAATGCTTTTTATGGAAACAAGGGCTGGACTGTTGATGTAACACAGCCTGAGTTCTTATCTTTAGCAATCGATATCGCGTTAAAAGATTCTCGTCTAAATGATATTGAGCTAAAAGAAGTGAGAAAATTCGTTTATCATCTATTATATAATCATTGCTTTATCAGATCAGGTGAAGATCTTAACTTTGAGAAGAAGTTTTACGCGATGGCTTCCTTCACTAAAAATAAAGAAGTAAGCACATTCCGACGTGTAAATCGAAGGCTGAAAAAGTATCAGCGAAAACTAAAGAGAGTTAAAACCCTTGCTGGAAAAGCCTTAAGAGAGCCTAAAAAGGCAACTCTTGCGTTAAAATACCGGGCAAGTTTATACTTTAGTATTTTGCAGGCTAGAATGACGTCCAAAAAAATCGTTAATATGGTGATGGGACAAGCGACTTACAGTAAAATTTTTGAAGACATGCTAGCCCGCTTTCATAAAGAGCTGAAAAATGATTATTTAATGATCGTCACCGAAAAATCATTAAAACAGGCTGATATTTATCACTACTGGAGACCGAATGCAAGTAAAATGGATATTAAACATCCAGGGATTGTAACTGTGCATCATGACTTTGATCGAGATTCAGAAGGCCTTAGCCTGAGGCACTTTATTGATAGTTACAAAAAGAGCGATATGATTTTATGTTTAAATGAAAACCAAAAGCAGAGAATTACAGAGTATATTGGAGAATCAAAGCCGATTAAAGTTATTCCACACGGTTATGATCAAATGTTTAAACCAAAAATAGATTATAAAAAAGAGATTAATGATCAAAACAAATTAGTCATTGGTTTCTCAAGTAGACGTTACCCTAGATTAATAAAAGGGGAGGACACACTTTACAAAGTGATTGAGGCATTAAAAGATGCACCAGTTAAATTTATCTTTATTGGACAAGACAGAAACATCGAGCATGAGTTTTGTGAATCATTAGGTGTTGAGTCTGAAGTATATGAAAAGATTCCATATAATGAATTTCCGCGTTTATATTCGCAAATGGACTTGTTTTTAATTGCTTCAAAAGCTGAAGGTGGACCTGCTTCATTACCAGAAGCATTAGCAACAGGCTTACCAGTTGTCTCAACTCCATGTGGTTTCGTTCCAGATATGGTGGTAAATGGTCAAAATGGTTTTATCGTCGATTATGATGATGATGAAGCTTTTGTCAATCGTATAAAGCAATTTATTGAGACACCTGAATTACTAAGTCAAATGGGCACAAAAGCAATTGATTCGAAAAACCTCAAAACTTGGGAAGATATCATCAAAGATTATATAGATGCGTATGAAGAAATGTTAACTTATCAAAATATTGAAGGTGAAAACAATGAAATTCAACGCAGCAACAGTACTAGCTAATTATGAACGTTCTGTTTATATAGATGATACTGAAGTTAAATATGTTCTCTATCCCTCAAACAGTGACAAGATGTTAATATGTTTCACTACATTGGGGCCAAATATTTATGAGCGAATTCGGATGTTTTGGAACGAAGATGAGAGTTGGGATATAAATTATCTATTTATATCAGATAACAATGGGGAACATAAAGGTGGACTTTATTACTTAGGTAACAATGAAAATTATTATATTGAAAAGCAAACAATGGCATTAATTGATCATGTTTGTAATCAACAAAATATAAAGACGATGTATACAATCGGCTCCTCTATGGGTGGATACGCGGCTATTTATTATGGTCTAAAATTAAAGTTAGATGGTGTAATAGCTGTCGTACCGCAAGTGAATAAAGAAATTATTGAGCAATTAGGTTGGCAGAAGTGGAAAAAGGTATTGAAAGAAGTAGGTTCTCTTCCCGACCTCTGTCAGCTAATTGCTTGTACTGACACGAGTGATCTGCCAGATTTGTTTATACAGTATGGAACATATCCTGCTGATTTAGCAGCGGGTGAAGCGTTGAAGGAAGTACTTGTAGGTAAGAATGGGCTCTTTGTTTTTGATTGCTTTGACAAGTCTGATCATACATCAGACTTTATGACAAAGGAATTAGTCGACCAAATTCTTAATCTTTTTGCCATTAGAAGTGATCAAACAATTAAAGGTGGGATACGCTAAGAATATTGTAAAAAATTCACCCGAATTTCTTGTGAAATTAAAGGAGTGTTTATACATGTCATCACCAATATCAACTTCTACAAAATATGATCAAATACTTTCTAAAGGAAAACAGATCCTGCGCGAAGAGGCCCAAGCTATATTATCAACTGAACTTGAGCTGGGGCAAAGTTTTTACGATGCCGTAGAGCTTATTGTCTCTTGTGAGGGGAAAATGGTCGTAACAGGGATTGGAAAGTCAGGATGGATTGGTAGAAAAATTGCTTCAAGCATGTCGAGTTTAGGAATTCCTGCTGTGTATATGAGCCCTGCAGAAGGATTACATGGAGACCTTGGCATTGTACAGGAGCAGGATATCGTCCTTGCTATTAGTAAAAGTGGGGAATCACAAGAAATTTCGGATATTCTTCCAACTCTAAAAAAAATTAGACCCAAAATGATTGCCATTACCGCTAATAAACAGTCAACTATGGGAAAGCATGCAGATATTGTATTAGAGATAAAAGTTGAAAGAGAAGCTTGTCATATGAACTTAGCTCCTTCAACTAGCACAACTGTTACACTTGCTTTAGGAGATGCATTGGCGCTTGTGGTATCAGAACAAAAGGGATTCACAAGTGAAGATTTTGCTCTTTATCATCCTGGAGGCAGCTTAGGAAAACGTCTTACATTGAATGTTGAGGATTTGCTATCACCAGAATCGTATACCTTTGTATCTGATCATGATCAATTTCAAGATATTGTTCTGGAACTAACGCGAAGACCTCTAGGTGGAACGGTTGTATTAGATGATAACAAAAATATGATCGGGATCATCACGGATGGCGACTTAAGACGCTCAATTGAAAAGCATGGTGAAAAGTCCTTCCAATTACATGCGACTGACATTATGACGAAAAATCCAATTGTCATCAAAAAAGGAATTACAGCTGGTCAGGCTATTCAAGTCATGGAGGAAAATCAGCGTGAGATTTCTGTCATTCCTGTCATGGATGGCAATGAATATATAGGCATGCTTCGATTACATGATATATTAAAATTAGGATAAAGAAATGATTGTCCTCAACTCTTGATCATGATCAGGAAAGAGGACTTCTTTTGTATATGTAGAAGAGGATTTCTGGAGCTTTTTTATCAGAAATGACTTTAAGGAGTTAATAATATGATTGGAGTATTTTGTCCAAAAGAAAAAAGGATTCCATTTTTAGACTCGTTTTTTGAAGAGCGAATAACCTAT
>Ga0180216_1002473_pt1 | contig 15311 bp, 10 predicted proteins | sample eDN3rd37CBELigMG_FD_128879 | JGI IMG/M metagenome (GOLD analysis project Ga0180216, IMG submission 128879) | Enriched Miracle-Growth compost microbial communities from Emeryville, California, USA - eDNA 3rd pass 37_C BE-Lig MG (version 2)... ... | reverse complement strand
TTCCCGCCGGGGAAGCCGCCAAAGGGACGATTGACATTAGCGGCCGGCCGGGGCGGCGTGGGCTGCTTCAGTTCAGGCAGCCAGCGGGCAACCAGTTGCTGCTTAGTAGCCAGATCGTTGCCAGACAGGATGGCGGTTGCGTCCTTGCCAACCAAGTCGCTGAGGAACACCGTCTGATCGATGTCGCTGATCTTCTGCAGGCGATGCAGATACTTCAGGCGGAACAACCCTTCCAGCGGATTATTGGGGCGGGTATCGACGTAGGCCCGGATCTGGGCCCGCGCGTCGGCTTCCTTGAGCGGGCAACTGGGGCTCAACCCACAGAAGCGGCTGGCTTGTTGCCCTGCTTCGGCAGCCAGCTCCACGCCCAGGTCTTGTCCCTGATCTCGGAACCTGATGAAGCGAGTCCGCGTCAGGCCATCGGAACGCCAGAGTGTGCTGCCGGTCGACACATTGAGCAGGTACACGTGCAGCATCACATCGCCGGTTCTGGTGCTTTGCAGATTCACTAACGCCAGCAGGTCGAGGCCAGCCTCGCGGGCGTTGGCGAGCAGCTTGTTGCGATCGGGCGAAATGCCAATGTCCTGCACGAGTTGATTGGCATGCTTGCTGAACACACTGCGCCGAGCGAGCTCCTGCAACTCGGTTTGCACGGCTGTCGCGATGCCGGCGGTGGCCACGTTGGGATCGACATCGGGCGGAATCGCCCCTTGCACGCCAACGCCGCACATCACGCAAAACATGGGGCGATTAAAGGTTTCGCTCCAGGCGACGTTCTGCCAGACCCGCGGATCGTCGTCGACCACGGCCGCGGCGTACAGATGCTGCTGCGCGGCATAGAGCTGTCCATATTCCATGGCCCAGTCGGCCCTGCTCAGGAAACCCTCAGGGATGGGCCGCGTGGCTTGCACCGCCTGGCCACCGACTGGGTTTTCAAACGGCACGCTTTCCGCCGCCATTTGGCCGGGCCGCGGCTGGCCAAACTGCGTGGCCGCGTCGGCCGTGTTGGGAAGCTCGGTGTCTGCCGACGTTTCGCTCGCCAGATTCACGGGCCCTTGGTACGGCTGGCTGGGGACGCTACTCGGCACACTCGCCGAATTGTCGGAGGGAGTGATGTTGTACCGGGGCGAAGGCGGCGTAGGCGTGGGCGGAATGACAATGGTGGTGCTAGGAGTCTCGGGCTGCGAAGTGTTTTCGCTCACCGGTGGCGTTGGTGTTGGCGCTGGTCGTAGTGAAACGGGGCGCGGAGGTGGACTGACTCTCGCAACTTCCGTCTGTTTCTCCGATGGATCGGCAACCACCCCGGTCAGGTGGCCGATGATGCCCACCCCGAACACCAGCAGGGTCAACGCCGTGGGAATCCCGTATTGAATGGAGGCGAGGCCGTGGCCCTCTTCGGTCTTCAGACCCCAGTTGTAGATCGTGCCCGGAATCGCAACATAAAAGAAAAAGGCGACCATCGTCACGAGCATGCGGACTAGGAGCACGCCGACGCCGCCGCTCCGCTCGGCGCTCATCTTGCGTATCGCTTCCATGTCCAGTTCGTAGAACAGCACCAAGATGGCTGCGAAACCTGTGACAAGGCTGGCGATGGTGAGAACGGTCGCAAATAGCCCCAGGGCGACCAGCCCGATCGATTTGAAGAACGGCGGGAAGTTGGATTTCGTGATCAAGCAGGCCAGGTAGAACAGCCCCACGCAGCCGGCGAGCACGACGACGCAAATCAGCGGAATTGCTGCGGGGTGAATGGGAGGAGAGTCTGCCCCGTACATATGCATCTCCTTAGGAGGATGGGAGAAGTGAGAGATGCTGCCGCTGCCAATTCTCACCCCCCAGTGGAGCCATGTCAACTTCATCTGGGGGGCGGGCGAATTACTCCCCAGGGGCCGTCGATGGTCCAGAACGCGGCGGCGCGGCCGAGGTTGCCCGGCTTCTGCCGGCGTGCCACCCCGTTTTGCGGAAAAGGCGCGAAATGCCCCCGCGCTGCTGCCGCCCGAGGGCTGCTTCGTCTCCGGCTGATGGTCGACTGAGTGGCCGCCGATCGCGCTCAACACCAGATGCGATTCCACCTTGCGCGATGCGAGGCCCTCGGTGGGCGAATTGACAATTGGGGCTGCTGGTATACGATGAGCGCGATTCCTTTTGCGGGCTTACTGCGCTTTGCCCGCTTCGCTTCGTTACGCAATTAACTGGTTCTCTGTCAGGAGGTTTCCGCCCGCCCGCGTACCGCCGTGCTGCCGGCTTAGGCAGCCGCCGTGGTTACGAGGTTGGGGGGCCGGAGATCCTCTGCTGATGCAGGAGGCTGCGCCAAGCCATGACGCAGATCGAGCAGGCACGTGCCGGTGTGATTACGCCGGAGATGGAATTTGTCGCGCGGCGCGAAAACCTCGCCCCGGAATTGGTCCGTAGCGAGGTGGCCTCCGGCCGGATGGTGATCCCGGCCAATAAGGTGCACCTGTCCAAGAGCCTCGAACCGATGGGCATTGGGCTGGCCGCCAAGTGCAAGATCAACGCCAACATCGGCAACTCGGCCGTCACCGGCAACATCGATCAGGAGCTGGAAAAGCTCCAGGTGGCGATCAAGTACGGTGCCGATACCGTGATGGACCTGTCCACCGGGAAGAATATTGACACGATCCGCCAGGCAATCATCGATGCCTCGCCGGTGCCCATCGGCACCGTGCCCATCTACCAGATGCTGGAAGAACTGGGCGGCAACATCGAAGACATGCGCGCCCAGCACTTCTTGGACATGGTGGAGCACCAGGCCAAGCAGGGCGTGGACTACATGACTGTCCACTGCGGCCTGCTGCTGGAGCATCTGCACCTGACCATGAACCGGGTGACCGGCATCGTGAGTCGGGGTGGTTCGCTCATCGCCAAGTGGATGATGGCCCACCGCAAGCAGAACCCGCTCTACGAGCACTTTGACGAGCTGTGCGAGATTTTCCGCGCATACGACGTCACCTGGAGCCTGGGCGACGGTCTGCGGCCCGGCTCGATTGCCGACGCCAGCGACGAGGCCCAATTTGCCGAGCTCAAGGTGCTGGGTGAGCTGACCCGGCGTGGCCGCGAGAACGGCACGCAGGTGATGGTGGAAGGCCCTGGCCATATCCCCATGCACCAGATCCAGATGAACATGGAAGTTCAACAGGATTGGTGCGATGGCGCGCCGTTCTATGTGCTGGGCCCGCTGGTCACGGACATTGCCCCCGGTTACGACCACATTACCAGTGCCATCGGGGCGGCGCTGGCTGGCTGGCATGGCGCGGCCATGTTGTGCTATGTCACGCCGAAGGAACACCTGGGCCTGCCCGACGCCGAGGACGTGAAGCAGGGCGTGATCGCCTACAAGATCGCCGCCCACGCGGCCGACCTGGCTCGGCAACGGCCTGGCGCCCAGGAACGCGACGACGCCTTGAGCCGCGCCCGGTTCGCCTTCGACTGGAATGAGCAGTTCCGGCTGTCGCTCGATCCGGAAACGGCTCGCCGGATGCACGACGAAACGCTGCCCCAGGATACCTTCAAGAGCGCCCACTTCTGCAGCATGTGCGGGCCGAAGTACTGCTCGATGAAGATCACCGAGGACATTCGCGGCATGGCCCAGGCGGGCGGGCTGCCGGTCGTTTCGATCAGCGATTCCGAGTAAAGCCGTACGGCCGTTCGCCGCCGGGGGCCACTCCTGCCACCGCTGCCCAAGGACCACGGTCCAAGCCGCCCCTGTTGGCTGCGGTTTCCGGTTGTGGTGTGCGCTGACTACCGGTTCCTGGTGGTCTGAAATGCCGACTGGCATTGCTTGCCGCCCCGGCATCGATTATGGGTGCGCTGTCGCCGCTTGCGCCAGTAGCGGTGTTGCGTGCGGGAAGTGAGCCTGTGCGCAGGTTGCCCAGGCAGGTGTTTGTCGCTCCGTCTGGCAGCACGCCGGCGAGGACGCACGCCCGATGTGCTTCGCCCCCTGTTCGATCTGCGGCCTGACAGCGCGAGGCCCGAGCCCTTTGACCCCCTGGCCGATGATGCCCTTGGCCGGCGTTCGGCACCTACCGAGGAGTTGCCGCCCGTGAATAAGCCCATCAATCGCGATCAGCTTCCCTCGCTGTATAGCGACCGGGCGTTCTACGGGATGACGATCACCCAGTTTCTGGGGGCACTCAACGACAGCATTTTCAAACAGATTGTGCTGCTGATTTGTGCTCTGGTGCTGTTCGATACCGCGCCGGGCAGCAAGCCGGCCGACATGCAGATGCTGGCCCAGGGGATCTTCGCCGTGGCGTTTGTGATGCTCTCGGGGGTGGCCGGCTATTGGGCCGACATCACCAGCAAGCGAGCGATCATTGTCTGGTCGAAGGTTGCCGAAATCGCCGTGATGCTGGGGGCCGTGTTCGCCTTCGTTACGATGCCTCCGCAGTTGCCCGTCGAAGGCACCAAAGCGTACGCCGTGCTGGGCATCCCCTGGGGCGTGCTACTGGTGCTATTTTTGATGGGTGCCCAAAGTGCCGTGTTCGGTCCGGCCAAGTACGGGATTCTGCCGGAACTGGTGCGGGGGCAGGATCTGCCGCGGTTCAACGGCATGATCCAAATGACCACCTTCCTGGCCCTGATCTTCGGCACCTATATCGGTGGCTATCTGCTTCGCGAGTTCCGCACGTCACTGTGGCTGCCGGCCATGGTGTGCGTGGGCATCGCCGTGGTAGGCACGGCAACGTCGATGCTGGTGCGGCGTACGCCGGTGGCTCAGCCAGATGCACCGTTCAATCTGTCGGCCCTGGCCATTGCTCCAGAAACGTGGCAGGTGCTCAAAAGCGACCGCGGATTGCAGGGTGCCCTGTTGGTGTACTCGATCTTCTGGTTTGTGGCGGCCGTGATTCCGCTGGCGGTCAACACGCTGGGGCTGCAAACGTTCAAACTGGATGAGGAACAAACCAGCTTCATGCTCACTACCGTTTCGGTGGGCATCGCCGCCGGGTTTGTGCTGGCGGGCAAGCTGTCCGCCGGTATCGTCCGGTTTGGCCTGGTGCGGTTGGGCACCTGGGGATTGGTCATTTGCCTGATTGCCATGTCGCTGTCGGTGGGTGGCAAGCATCTGCTGGGCTACTACGGCAGCCAGGTGGCTCTGACGGCGTCGGGATTCTTCGCCGGGCTGTTCGCCCTGCCCGTGCAGGTTTATCTCCAGGCCAAGCCGCCGGAGAACGTCAAGGGCCGCATGATCGGCACGATGAACCTGATCAATTGGATCGCGATTATCGGTTCAGCCATCTTCTATCTGGTGGCCCAAATTGTGCTCAACGCACTGGAGCTGCCGTCGTACTGGATGTTCGGCGCTACGGCCTTGATGCTGCTGCCGATCGCGCTGTTGTACCGGCCGGCCAATTACACGCTGAACCAGAACTCCTGACGCCGCCCCAATTAAACCCACTTGGGGGGCGGCTACTCCGCACCATAGCGGCGGGCAAAAACTTCTCGCCCGGCCGTGCGTAGAACGTGGAGGCAGGCCGCTTGCCTTGCCCCCCCACCGAAGTCCGCTGCTATTGGCCGCTGGCGCCCTGCGCGCGGCCGCAGCCATGACGTATGTTTGGGGGAGGCAGCGCGCATAACCGTGTCTGCCGGTCCTGTCCCGACTTCCCTCCGAGCCCCCCGCGGTCCGCCCGCCATGGACATCGAACTCATCGACGGTTCCAAACGCAATCTCGATCAACTCACACCCGACGAGATTGCGCAACTGCACTGGGAGCAGGAACGGGCGTTTGCAGCCGCCATTCGCCAGGCTCCCCGCGGCTCGGAAGACCGTCTGCGGGCGTTCCAGCAGGGCTACGACACCGTTACCAAGATCATTGCGCGCCGCGCCGGTACGGCCGCCGGCGATGGCCTGGTAATGGGCTTCAGTCCTCGCTATGTCCGGTTGGTGGCTGGGCTGCTCCAAAAGCAGCAAGCCTTCCTCCGCGCGCGTACCGGCAATCCCCAGGCGACGGCTCGACTGTTCGAGATCGGCTTTGGCAGCGGCATCATGCTCGAAGCCATCCTCCGCCAGGGCTTTCAAGTTGCCGGGATCGAAGTCTCTGAAAACATGCGGCAACAGGCCCTGCGCCGGCTGCCCGATGATTGGTCCGGCAACCTGTGGCTGGGCGACTTCATGGCGCTGGACCTGCCTGAGCAGTTGTTCGAAGTCGTGTACTGGAACGACGTGTTCGAGCACCTGCCCCCGGATGAAAGCCAGGACTACCTGCGGAAGATCTACCGTTTGCTTTCGCCGGGCGGCGTGCTGGTGACGATCACACCCAACTGGCACATTCGGCCGTCGGATATCACTGGTGAGTTTCGCCCGCCGCGGACCGATGCCGAAGGCTTCCACCTTAAGGAGTACACGCTCCGCGAGATGCGGGCCGTGCTTCGCGAAGCCGGCTTCGACCGCGTGACCATGCCGTGGGTGGTGACCAAGCAGCGCACGCTGCTGTGTGGTTCCGGCGGCATCGGGCTGAAGTGCTGCTTTGAGCCGCTGCTGGAGAAACTACCGTTCAAGCTCACCCGGCTGTTGTGCCGTGGTTTCGCGATGAGTTGCACCCTGGCCTGGAAACGCCGCTAGGCCAACGCTGCGGCCGTGGCCGCGCCGCGCATGTTGCCCGCGGTGGTCCGGCAGCAGTCCGACCTTTCATTCGCCTTCGGAGTTCGCCATGCTGGTCGCCAGCCGTCCCTTGCGGGTAATGTTCGTTCACACGTTCATGCCGGTCGGCGGCGCCGAAACGCTGTTGGTGAACCTGATCCGCCGGCTGGATCGCGACCGGTTCATTCCCGAGGTCTGCTGCCTCAAATACCCGGGACCCTTGGGCGAGGTGATCTCCAAAGAAGTGGCGTTCTTTTCGCACTTGCTGCGCCACAAGTATGACTTGAAGGTATTGCCCAAGCTTACGCGGCTGCTCAAGCAGCGGAAGATCGACGCCGTGGTGACGGTCGGCGCCGGCGACCGCATGTTCTGGGGACGCCTGGCGGCCAAGGCGGCTGGCGTGCCGGTAATTCTCACGGCGCTTCACTCGACCGGCTGGCCCGACGTGGTGAACCGCCTTAACCGCATGCTAACGCCCATCACCGACGGCTTCATCGGCGTTGCCCAGGAGCACGGCCGCTATTTGCGCGAGGTTGAACGTTTCCCTGCCCACAAGGTGTTTGTGATTCCCAATGGCGTGGACGTGCAGCGGTTCCAGCCCGGGCCGGCTGATCCCAAGTTGCGGGCCGAGTTTGGCCTGGATGCGTCGAACCCCGTGGCCGGCATCGTGGCGGCGTTGCGGCCGGAGAAGAATCACGAGCAGTTTCTGACGGCTGCGGCCAAGGTGCGTGCTGAGCTGCCGGCCGCAAGGTTCCTGATCGTGGGCGACGGCGAAACCCGCCCGGCGCTGGAGCAGCTTTGCCAGGAACTTGGCCTGACGGAGGCAGTGATTTTCGCCGGGACGCGCAGCGACGTGCCGGAGTTGTTATCGCTGATGGACGTGGTGGTATTGACCTCGCACATGGAAGCCAACCCGGTGACCATCTTGGAAGCGATGGCCTGCGGCAAGCCGTTTGTGGCTCCGCGGGTGGGCTCGATTCCAGAGACCATCGTCGAAGGCGAAACCGGTTACCTCACCACGCCCGGCAGCGACGAAGAAACCGCCGCCCGGCTGCTGGACATTCTTCGTTCACCCGAGCGAGCCGCCGCGATGGGCCAGGCAGCCCGTCGCCGCGTGGTCGATCACTACTCGTTGGAGTGCATGGTGAACGGCTACCAGGATCTGATCACCCGGCTGTACTTGCAGAAACGCCCGCAGGATGCCGTGGAGTATGCGCCGGACAGCGAAGCCGACGCGTTGGCGGAAGCCCAGCCGGCTGCAATCAAGTGATCACGCCGCGCAACGTTAGCCGCTAAGCAAACGCCTATTCCCTGGCGTTACTTGCCAATCTTCAAGATCAGATCGTAATCCTGGTCCGAACTATCTTCGGGCGGAGTGCCGCCATCGTCGTCGAAGTCGGGCCCCACGCTGTAGAGGAGATAACCGTCCTCGGTTGGGCGGTAAATCAGCTCCTGCTCGGCGAAGATATCCCGCGGGACTTCTGCCAGATAGTCGGGGGCAAGCTCCGCGAGCGATGTGGGATAGCGGCCATGCCGGGCACGGTACGCCTCTAAAGCTAGGCCAAGCTGCGTCAGATGCAAACGTTGACGCTGGATCGATTCGGCACTGGCAACAAAGTCTACATCTGGGAACAGGTGTCCAATCAATTGGCCGGCGATCTTGTTGGTCCGATCATCAAGAATCGGTTGCTGCACGCCCGGCCGCTGGAATATGCCGCCGGCCGGCACACCCTTCCCGTCTGCCATGTTTTCGAGATGACCTTGGAGTTGGGGGAACCAACTGGCCTGGAAACGCGGGCTGGCTTTACAGGCGGCCACGCACTGGTCGACCATTTGATTCGTGTAGAAAAGAACGGCGTCCCAATCGATGTGATACGCGCGGATGAACTGTGAGGCCAGCGAATCCATTTCGTGACCATTGCCAAAGTTGTGGGTGAAATCAACGCCATCGGCATAGAAGGTGACGTAGTCCAGCAGCATGCTGCGCTCACCATGGTCCATGATGTCGGCAACCGATCGCCGCGGCGGCAGGCTGCGTAATTCGTTCAATCGCTGTCTTGCCTGCTCTTCCGATACGGTGGCGTGTTCAAGCCACTGGGCCATGCCAGCCAGCGCCGCACGCTCGATGGCTAAAGAATTGCTCGACTCCCATAGGAAAGTTCCTTGGCTTGTTAGCCTCGCTAGCTTCATCGCGGTCAACAGGTCGTCCCAGGCACCGGCGTCATTGCCCTGGTGCAAACGCAGCATGGCCCGGGCACACAAGGCGTAACAGATTTCCAATGCTCCCTTGGTGATGGGAAGGCGAGCGTCCATCAAAACCTGATCTTCGCCATCAGTCTCAACTGGCCAAAAATACCGAGGGAGGCGCGCGGCCTCATACGCCCCCGCAAGTGCGGCTCGATTCTGCTGCAGCCATGCGGCAATGATGGGAAAGTCCTGGGGGGCCCACGGCGCCCGCATGGCCGCGCTGCGTGCTGCCTCGCGTTGTTCGTATCCCTCTGGATGTTCCGGTAAAACACCTCCGTCCTCAAATAACCGCACGAGCAGTCGGCTTTGGGCATTGGCAAGGCGTACGTTTCCTAATTCTGATTCATAGGCTTTGACCCGGCTCTCGTAGTCATTCCATGTATCATGGTCAATCTGCCACAGTACGATGGCCGCATTCTCATCGGGCGCGACGTTGCTGCCGTATAGCTGATTCAGCGCCTTGGCATAGTAAACGCGCCCGGTGGTTTTCAGGGGCGCGGTGAAAAATGTTGTCTGCTGGGAAATCGTGATCGATGGCCGCATGAACTTGGAGCGGCCCCAGGAGAAATAGAGAACCACGCCACCCAGCAGGAAGACGAAGATCAGCCCGGTAATCAAGAACAACAGGCGACGGCTCATTGAGTCTACCCCTCAACACAGAGTTGCCGGCCAGACGTGCCCCCCGGTGCGACTATGGGTGATGTGGCGGGCCTGCTGGCTGCTGCGGCATCGGCCCAGGAGCCGGTGCCTGGTTCAATGGTGTGCCGCAATAGCCGCAATAGATCATGTCCGCCGGAATGGGACGCATGCAGTTTGGACAGGGCCGCTGATAGTAGTTGTACGGCGGAGGTGACTCCGACGTGCCGCCGGCTGCCCGAATCACAAGCAGCACGATGACCGGAACGAGGACAAACGCCGCGAGCAGCACCATTTCGATAGGGCCGATCCCGACAATTGCCGCATTCATACGGCTAGCCCTCCCCTGCGTTGAAATGGGGGCGGTACTAGCCGATCAGGCAACTCGCTTCACCAGCAGCACGGTCAGGTCGTCGTCGGGATGGTCGCCCGGATAGTACGATTGCACCTTCTCTGCGAGCGTTTCCACGATTTGCGTGGCGTCGTGGTGGCGGTTTTCGCGCAAGATGGCTTCCAGCCGCTCGGCTCCGAACTGCTCGTTGCGCGTGTTGACGGCTTCGACAATGCCGTCGGTGCAGAGAAATAGCAGGTCGCCCGGCTCCATGACGACCGGCGGCCCCAGCGGATACTCCGCATTCTCGATAATGCCCAGCGGCGTGCTGGTCGATTGCAGCACCTCGAAGCGGTCTTCGGCGGCCGAGTAGTGCAGAGCTGGGCCATGACCGGCGTTGGCAAAATCGACCTGGTGCGTATTGAGGTCCAACCGCGTCATCACGGCGGTGACAAAGCGGCCGTCTTGCAGGTCGACCGCCATCGCCTGATCGAGCTGTTCGAGCAGCTTGTCGGGCGAGTCGTGTTCCAGCAGCAACGCACGTAACGCGGCACGCACCGTGGCCATGATCAGCGCAGGCCCCAGCCCGTGGCCGCACACGTCGGCAATCACCATCCCCAGGCGGTTGCCGGGCATGGGAAAGACATCCATGTAATCGCCGCCCACGGCGGCGTTGGGGAACCACCACTGGGCCAGTTGATAGCCCGGCGGCTGCGGCAGCACTCGCGGCATGAATCCCCGCTGGATGTCGCGAGCCACGTTGAGCGAGGCGGCCAGTTCGTGCCGGCGGCTCAGCTCGCGGATCATGCGGGCCCGGTCGATAGCCACGGCCGCGTGTTGGCTGAAGGCGCGAATCAGGTCTTCGTCGAACGCATCGAAATGCCCGGAGCGCTTGTTGAGCAATTGCAGCACGCCCAGCAGGCTATGATCGTGCGGGCTGGTAAGCGGCGCCGCCAGAATGCTGCGGGTGCGAAAGCCGGTCCGCTGATCGACGCTGGAGTTCCAGCGAGGATCGGAGTACGGATCGGCGATGTTGGTCACTTCGCGCGTCCGTGCCACGTAGCCGGTGATGCCGCGGTCGATGCTGGTCCGAATCTCTTCGATTTCCAACTCGGTGGCGACGCGGGTGTAAAGCTCGTGGTTCTTGTCGTCGTATTGGAACAGGCTGGCCCGTTCGCAATCCAGCGCGATGCAGGCTTCGCGGGTGAGCGTATCGAGCAGTTTGTCGAGGTCGATTTCCTCGGCCAAGGTGCGCGTTACGTCCAAGAGCCGCGTCAGGCCCGCCAGCCGCTCGCGGAGTTCATCGACCGACAACGATTCCGTGTTGGATGTCTCAAAGGTGGCCATGAGGGCAAGTCTATGGGGGGGATAATCGGGCTGCAATCCAATCGTCGGAAACAAATCGCCGCAGCAGCGTCCGCAAAGCCTGTTCCATTGCCAGGTGGGTTTCCGGCGGCAGCGATTCTTCGGCCGGGAGCCCTTGCCAGGTGAGCGATTGCGGCCAGTGGCAGATCTCGGCCGTGGCCTGGAATCGCAGGGCGATCCGCAGACCCCATACGGTGCCAAAGCCGTCGCGGAAGTCGAGCCAAAGCTGGCTTAGCGGCTGGGCCGCTGGCCGCCTCGCTGGCCAGGCGACTGCCCATAGGGTAGCGGCCATTGCCAGCGCCGCTGCCGCCGTGGCCACACGCAGATCGCTACCCAGGCCCGGGGGCAGCAGCCATGCGAACTCGGGCATCTGGGGGGCCAAGAGCCAAAGCTGTCCGCCCGATGCCAGCAGCGAAGCCGGCCACAGCCGCGTGGGCAAATGATTCGCCAGGCCCAGCCCCCAGAGCGGCAGCACCAGGAACCAGCGCACAAAGCCGTGCAGCTCAATCGGGCTGGCCGGGAAGAACGCCATCGTGTTGAGGCTCGGCAGTGCCGCCACCAGTACCAGCGTGGCCACCACCCATTGCCAGCCGCGATCCTGGGGACGCTTGGCACCCAGCAGGGCCATCAATGGGCAGAACGTACAGACGGCCGCCAGGTAACGCAGGTGAACAGCAAACGTCTGCGAAACGGCCAACCAGGCAATCGCCGACTCGGCCGCGGCAATCGCCACCAACGCCACAGCCGCCCAAACCAGCGGTGCCCGCAACGTGGTCCCGCGGAGCGAACGCCACCGCAGCACGAGGGCCAGGACACCTAGGCCACAGCAGAGCACGGTGATGACAGGAATCGTCGGAAGCACGATGGGCCAGATTTGACGGTGGTAGCGGTTGCAGCCGGGGGCAAGCACAGACGGCCTGAGCCGCATGTTTTTCAGGGGCAACACGCCGCGCGGTGGTGATCGCGGAGGCGGCGCACGATCTATCTGCCGATGTTACCGCCGGTTGCGTATCAGGCTCAATGCCACAAACGACCTGGACGACTGCGGAATGTGGTGAAAATGCATCAGTCTTGTTTGCCTGCGCAAGAAACGTAGGCAATGGTTGCTTAGCCTGCTATGGAAACTGTGCAGATGACGGCGACTGCCGTGGCTAGCAGCGGCGAGCTGCGTCCAATCGCGCCGGCTGTGCAAATGAGGGCCGCGCTACGAGGCGCCATGCTGGCACGGGCGGCGCAGCTGCTGCGCCACGCACCAGGAGGTGCGACTGGCAGTTGCTGCCCGGTAGCTGCGGTTGCCGTTCGTTCGTCCTCCGCCTGGCGGAGTTGGGCACGTTCGGCAGGCAAAACGTTGGCATCTTTCGTCCGTGGGTGGCGGCGGCTCGTTCCCTGGTGCGCAGGGGCGGCTGGCTGCGTCGGGCGACGTGGTTGGCCGCCGTTGTAGGGCGGGCAACGATCGCTAGGGATGCCGCGTCTCGATCGCGCCACGGTCGGACCAGACAGACGGAGTTGGGTAGGCCGACAGTCCAAGCGGTTGTACCCCTCGTCGGCCCGCTGCCGTGGCAACCTCCCCCGATCCCGTTCGAAAGGAGTTCTCTGCCATGCGACTAGGATTGTTCAGCCTGGCGCTGGTGGTGCTGAGTGGGCCGGCCGCTTGGGCCGCGCAGCCGCTTACGCCACAGCCCATGGTTGTGCCGGCCTCGGGCTTGCCCGGTGGCTATGGTTACAACATCGCGCCCGGTGCCGGATGCGGCCACGGTTCGGCCTGCGGCCCGCAAGCTTACAACGCGTTCTCGGCCTGCGGATGCAACGGATGCGGCAGGCACGCTGGCGGTTATGGCTGCTGCCCCAAGCCGGCCTGCGACGGCTCCATCTGGACCTCGACCTTGTATCCCCGCACGAACAACCTGCACCTGTGGGATACCTACTGCGCGGAAACCGCGCCCTGCGCCCGTCGTCGCCGCCATCATCATCAGCAATGCCAATTGCACAGCTACCACCGGCAACCGCAGTTCACGATGCCGGTGAGCTATGCCTCGGGCGGCATCCAGCTCGATCCGGTGCACATTCCGCACATAGAGCCGGTCGAACCCGCCACGCCGAACATTCCGGCCACGGAACAGCCGGCTGAGCCCGCCAACGACCGCGAAGCGAAAGATGCCCCGCCGGCTCCGGCGCCGCCGGAACCGGCGCTGGAAGCTCCTGCGGCTCCTGCAGCTCCGCCCGCTCCCCCTGCGGCTCCGATGCTCTCGCCCGACGCGGTGGAACTGACGCCCGCTGACGGCCCCGCTGGTCTGGACGCTCCCCCGGCTCCGCCCAGCGAAGACGAGGTCGAAGTCCCGGCTCCGCGGCTGTAAGGACCGACCATGCCAAAATCATGAACGACCCGCACGCACCCGACCTACTGGGGAGTGCGGGAGGGTGCCGCGGGTCACTTGAGCGGCAGGCGAGGCTACGGCTTCGCCTGCCGCAGATTTTTGCGCTCGCATCTTAACCAGCGAACAGGGCCGCCCGCCATTCGTTAGCATTGGCGTTCAGGCATGCCCCGGATGTATGAAGCTGGCCAGCAGTTCCAGGCTATCGACCATTCGCGGCCCGGAGCGGTTGAAATAGGCGTTGCCATCGGCCGGGTAAATGCGTCCTTGCTTCACCGCCGATAACTGGCTCCAGCCCGGCAGCGCTTCGAGCGTGGACAACTCCTGCCGCGATCGCTCGAGATCAAAGCCGCAAGGACAGACCACAATCACCTCGGGATCGGCAGCGCGCAAATCGTCCCAGCGGCACACGGGGCTATGCTCGCCAGCCTTGGTCAGCAGGTTCACGCCGCCGGCCATCTCAACCATCTGCGGCATCCAATTGCCGGCCAGCATCAAGGGATCGGTCCATTCGATGCAGGCCACGCGCGGCCGCTGCTCCGGCGGGACGACACGGCCTATGGCCGCAACTTTCTCAACCCTGGCTGACAGCTCCGCGATGTACGCTGCTCCTTGCTCGGGGCAATCGGCGGCTGCGGCTACGCGGCCGATGTCGGCCAACACATCGTCGAACGTTTGCGGATTGAGCGCGATCACTTGCGTATTGCGCAGTGCCGGTTCCGAAGCCACGGCATCTAATACGTCGGCATAGCGCACCGCGCAAACGTCGCATTGCGCTTGGGTGATGATGAGATCGGGCGCGAGCGAGGCCAACGTGGCCACGTCGATCTCATAGAGCGCTTCGCCCGCCGTGGTGCGCTCGCGTACTTCGCGATCGATTTGCCCACTGCTGGCCGAGGCATTGATGCGGCTGCCGGTGAGCCGCGGTTTGGTGGTGGCCTCGGGCGGATAGTCGCATTCGTGGCTGACGCCCACCAGATATTCGCCCAGTCCAAGGCCGTAAACGATCTCGGTGGCACTGGCCAGCAGCGATGCGATTCGGGGCGGCATGGTGGCAATTCCTGGCAGCCTGAGTTTTTCCCGCGAAACGTTGGGCAGCGCTCGTGCAATACCCGGTAAGACCAGCGGGTTACTTCCGCTGCAAACCAGCGTAGGGCGAGGCCGCCGAACTGTCGAGCGGCTGCGGGGGCAGTTGCGCACGCGCGACGGTGCTTGTTGCGCGGTGGCTGAACTTTCCCTACGCCCGAAGACGATGCAACGACGCATCTTTTTTGCCCTCGCCGCGCGCTGCGATTACATTGACGGGCGCTCATGCCTGGCGAGCCTTCTATGGATTTCTTGCAGAGAGGGCATGCTCGACACGGCTCGCCATTGCCCAAGGTACCAACCGAAAGGAACGCCGTGATGAATGCAACGCGGATGCTGCTGGTCGGCCTGACCGCTTGTTGGTCGCTTGCGGCAACGAATGTCGGCTATGGGCAAATCGCCTACTTCAGCGGCCATCAGGACCCGATCTACGCGGTGGCGTTCACGCCCGATGGCAAGATGGTCATCACCGGCAGTTTCGATCACACCGTGAAGCTGTGGGATCGCGAAACCGGCAAGGTGATTCGCAGCATCGCCGATCATCAGAACCTGGTGCTGGCCGTGGCCATCTCGCCCGATGGGCAGCAGTTTGCGACCTCTGGCCTGGATCGCACCGTGAAGGTGTACGACATGCCACTGGCGAGCGAGGTGGCCCGGCTGCCGGACCTGGCTGCCGAAG
>Ga0180216_1002472_pt1 | contig 15313 bp, 17 predicted proteins | sample eDN3rd37CBELigMG_FD_128879 | JGI IMG/M metagenome (GOLD analysis project Ga0180216, IMG submission 128879) | Enriched Miracle-Growth compost microbial communities from Emeryville, California, USA - eDNA 3rd pass 37_C BE-Lig MG (version 2)... ... | reverse complement strand
TCTCGGCAGTGTGTTTTTCCTGCCTGCTTTCGATCGATGTATCTCAGAAGCCAGTCATTAAATGAACGCATTACGAATATACGCAATAGTAGAGTGCAACTGTAGTCAATGGCTAGGCGAAGCTACCTTGAGCGCTTGGGCCAACGGTGCGGCCGCGGCGGCACCGGCCGACCTATGGCCACGTCATCGGCCACGTCATCGGCTACGTCATCACTTGTGTCCCAAGCTGGTTAATACTTGTGCCCCAACCGGACGGGGTCCTCCTCCTCCTCTATGACGTCATCAACGTAGCTCAATGACGTCGTCGACGTAAACTGGCAGCGGGTGCGCGCTGCCCACTGCCCGCCTGCCCGCTGCGCTTTGACTATGGACGGGCAATGCTCGTGCTCAGACAGCACGCTCGGGCAACCCCCAGCACACGCCGCTTTCGCTCTTCTTCTTCTTCTTCTGTGCCTTCTTTGGAGGCTGCTATGAGCGAGTCGCACTGTGCTGCTGCAAAGGGAAAAGAAAAAAGTTCAGCATTTTGCGCAGAGTGAAAAAATTACAGGTCGTCGACAAGATTCTTTTCAAACGCGGCGTCGCGGCCGAGCACGCCCCCACTCCGGCTGCCTGCGGGCACGGGCAGCGGCAGCCCCGGGGGCGGGAGCGGCTGCTCCGTTTACTGTTGTGCGCCCTCGTCCTCCGAGTGCCTGCCCTGGCCCGGGCGGCGCGCGCGCTGGGCGCGGCGCTGGTTGGCCTGGTTTGCCACCTGCGCGCTCAGCGGAGCGCCGTTGATGCCCGTGACGTTGATGGCCTGCTGGCCCTTCTCGCCCGTGGCCACGTCGAACTGCACGCGCTCGCCCTCCTCGAGGAAGCGGAAGCCCTCCATCTTGATCGAGGTCTGGTGCACAAAGTAATCCTTGCCGCCCTCGTCGTCCGCGACGAAGCCAAAGCCCTTGGTGGTGTTGAACCACTTGACGGTGCCCGTGGCGTACGCGCGGCGGGCAGCGGCGGCCGCCGCCAGGGTCATCGACGGCACCGCCGGGGCGGCCCGCAGCAGGCTGATCAGGCCAGCCATAATTCCAGTTTCGAGGAGGGGGAGGGGGGAGGAGGCAGTTCTGTCGGCGCGCGCCCGCGGAAAGCGAGGGCACAGCGTGTTAGTCCAGCCCAGTCCAGTGGAGCCCGAGGAGCGGCGCAGCACGGTCGCGAGAGCAGCGCCAAAAACGCGCCTCCGATCACGCCGAGTGCGGTCAAGCGTGTCGCGCCTCCTTGCCTGCCCTTCCCCGCGTCTGCTGCGGCGTCCTGTGTGCCTGCACCCGCGCCCAGTAGGCTCGCTGCAGCACTGCTTCCGGGCGCCTCGAGTTCCAACGCCGTCGCCGCCGTCCGCACCGCAGCCGCCGAGTCACCGCGACTGTCGTCGCTCGCGGCTGTTGCTTTCCCCTCTTCCACCCATCCTCTTCCCCCGCCCTCGCTGTCCTCGTCTCCGTCCTGTGCTTCGTCCGTGCCTTCGTCCGCCTCTCCGGCCGCCTCCTCGGCGGCTGCTCCGGCGGCTGCTTCGGCCGCCGTCCGCGGCGGCGGCTTCCGCACCTCCACGTGGCGGCTCGGGTCGAGTGGCAGAATGGCGGCAGAACCGTGACAGAATCCTCTCTTCCTCCGGGTGGAACAGCGGCAGACGGCAGACGACTGGCAGAACAACGGCAGAAGCGTCCATTCGCCAGGGTTGAACCGCGGCGGAAAGCAGATTGGTGGTAGAATTGCGGCAGACTGCTGGTAGAATAACGGCAGAACGTCATGGCAGAATGGGGTGGAATATTGGCAGAAGAGTGGCAGACAAACGGCAGAGGCCATGCGGACGGGCGCCACGTGGCCTTCAGAGCGGCGGACGGCGTCGCGGACGCCAGCGGACGACGCGGACGCTGGAGGACGACCACGACGCTGGAGGACGACGCGGACGCCGGAGGAGGACGCGGACGCCAAGGAAGCGACGACGCCGGAGGACGACGCAGACGCCGGAGGACGACACGGACGCCGGAGGAAGCGAAGCGGCAGGCCACCTACAGGAGGACGCCATCTAGGGGACGCCGCCTGGGGGACGGCCTCGCCACGACGGGACGGCCCAGCCAGGACGCCGCACGGGCCGCGCCCAGCGACTGCGCCGCCAGAGGCTGCCGTGCCGCCAGCTCGACCACGTAGCGTTCTGGACGGTGACGCCACCCCAACGATGAAGGAGCGGTCCAAGGTCGGCCGCGCCGTGCGGCGCGACCCGCTGCTCACCGAGCTCGAGAATGACGCGTACGTCACCGAGCGCTCGCTCAACAGCGGCCGCGGCGCCGCGCGCCGCGCGCGCGCCAAGGAGGCCAAGGACGAAGGGGACGACGTACGGCACCGCCCCGCGCGCATTGCCGGTGATCCCGCCGCAGGTCCCTAACCTGAGCCGGCCCGGTGTGCTGGCGTGCTCTGCCACAGCCGTTCCTGCCAGAGGACCTGAGCCGGCGCCTGCTCTCGCAGGCGCGCGACCAGCAGGCCGAGATCGAGGCCGAAGAGAACGGCGGCGGCGCTGCCGCGCAGCCCGCCGCGCGCCGCGGCTTTGGCCACGCCGTCGCGGCCCAGCGCAAGGCCATCCGCCAGAGCGGGCGGCGCGCGGGCGCGGACAGCGAGAGCGACGACGACGATGCCGGCAGCGGCGGCGGCCTGCCGCGGCGGTTCCGCGCCGGAGGCAGCGGCGGCGGCGACGACGACGACGACGACGGGCTGGACGACGCCGTGCGGCAGGTCGAGGCACGCACGGACATGGAGGAGGCCGTCGCGGGCATCACCGAGGAGGACGAGCGCGCCCTGGAGCTGTTCCGCAGCTCCAAGCCCGTGCAAGCGAAGCGGACCCTGGCCGACATTATCGCTGAAAAGATGAAGGAGAAGGAGGCCGAGATCGCGACCGCCGCCAGCGGTGCGCCGGCGCCGTGCCGCGGACAAGGGGCATGCTGGGCGCTCGTGCTGACATACCACGCCTCGGAACGGCGGCATGGCGCGATCCGCGCACAGAGCTGTCGGCGCGGCCAACGCAGACCATCGACCCGAAAGTGGTGGCCGTCTATCGAACGTACGGCGGGAAGCCGGACGCTGGCAGTCGTTAGCTAGGGCCGCCGCTGACGCGCCGCGTGGCCCGCCTTGTTGCTGCGCGGACGGCCCGCAGGGTGGGCCAGATGCTGGCCAAGTACCGCTCGGGCGTGCTGCCCAAGGCGTTCAAGATCATCCCGACGCTGAGCAACTGGGAAGAGATCCTCTACCTGACCAACCCAGACGAGTGGAGCAACCAGGCCATGTACCAGGCCACGCGCATCTTCGCCTCCAACCTCAAGGAGAAGATGGCGCAGCGGTACGCCCACCGCCCGGCGGACGGCGGAGTGGCGGCCGCGGCGACCGCGCTAACCCGCACACTCCCCCAAACCGCCTCGTGCGCGCGCGCGCTCTCGCGCGCAGGTTCTACAACCTGGTGCTGTACCCGCGCATCCGCCAGGACTTTGAGGAGACCAAGAAGCTCAACTACCACCTGTATATGGCCCTCAAAAAGTCACTCTACAAGCCCGCGGCCTTCTTCAAGGGCATCCTCCTGCCGCTGTGCGAGGTGCGCGGCGTGCCCGCCAGCCACGCCAGCGCGCGGCTCCGCCCGCTGACGTCCGCCCGCGCCCGCAACGCTCGGCGTGAACCTCTGCCGCCTCCCTAGGCCGGCGACTGCAGCCTGCGCGAGGCCGCCATCATCGGCAGCGTCATCACCAAGGTCTCCATCCCCGTGCTCCACTCGGCGGCGGCCATGCTCAAGCTCGCACAGATGGAGTACACCGGCACCAACAGCCTCTTCCTGCGCGTGCTCATCGACAAGAAGTACGCGCTGCCGTTCCGCGTCGTCGACGCGCTCGTCGACCACTTTGTCCGCTTCCAGGACGACCCGCGGCAGATGCCCGTGCTGTGGCACCAAGCGCTGCTTGTCTTTGCGCAGCGCTACAAGGAGGAGATGGCAGTGGAGCAGAAGGAGGCGCTGCTCACGCTGCTGCGCTCGCAGAAGCACTACGGCATCACGCCCGAGGTTCGCCGCGAGCTGGTCAACTCCAAGTGCCGCGGCGACGACGCGGAGGTGCTGGGCGAGGAGGCCCTGCGGGAGCGCGCGCTGCGGCTGGCCGCGCTGGCGCAGGACGAGAACCCGGAGGAGCTCGTGGACGACAACGGCGACGACGCGATGCAGGGCTGAGGCGGACCTGGAACTGTTGTACAGCAAAATGCGCACGACCTGTACCATACACTGCTTAACGGCACCCGTGTATTGTTGGTCGGACGGCGGCGCGCCCCCGCAGGCACACACAAGGCAGACAGCGGCACTCACATTGCACGCGCGCACGACACACGACACATCGCACGTTACGTTATCGTAGGCGGTTCCGCAGCGCGGGAGCGGCCAAAAAAAACAGCTCGGAGGGGCCGCGCGCGCCTAGTGGGCGAGCGCGGGCGGCACGTAGATGAGCGCGTTGCGCGTCGTCTCGTCCACGTCCGAGAGGACGCCGTAGGTCGCGGACTCGATGACCTTGGTGTGGAGCTCGGCGGGCGTGTACTGCTGCAGGCCCAGGAGGATGGTGGCGAGGCCGGCGGCGTGCGGCGAGGCCATGGACGTGCCCGAGATGGTGTTGATCGCGGTGTCGCTGGTCGGCCAGGCCGCGGTGATGTTCACGCCCGGCGCAAAGACGTCGACGCAGGGGCCCCAGTTGGAGAAGTAGGCGCGCACGTCGTTGATGTCGCTCGCGCCGATGGTGATCGCTTCCGGCACGCGCGAGGGGCTCGCGCGGCAGGCGTCCTTGTCCGAGTTGCCCGCGGCGACAACGACGTGGACGCCCTCGGCGATCAGCGCGGTGGTCGACCGGTCGATGATCGGGTTGCGGATGGGCGAGCCGAGCGACATGTTGGCGACGGACTTCTTGGTGGTGCGGTTGTGGTGCGACTGGGCCACCCAGGCCAGGCCGTCGGTGATATCGAACACGGTGCCGATGCCCGAGTCCTTCATGATCTTGACGGCGATGACGGTGGCGTTCTTGGCGAGGCCGTAGGTGCTGCCGGCGATCGTCGACGCGACGTGGGTGCCGTGGCCGTTCAGGTCCTCGTCGCCCGTGTTGCGCGGAATGGTGACGCCCCAGATGGCGCGGCCGCCAAAGTCCTCGTGGGTGATCCGCACGCCGGTGTCGACGACGTAGACGTCCACGCCCGAGCCGGCCGAGTCCGGGTAGTTGAAGCGGTCGTCCAGCGGCAGGTTGGTCTGGTCCACGCGGTCGAGACCCCACGGCGGGTTGTACTGGGTGGCGTGCAGCTCCAGCACCACGTTGCGGTCGACCAGCTCGACCTCGGGCCGCGCGCGGATCTTGGCGAGAAGGTCGTCGGAGAACCGACCCATGTAGGCCTGGAAGTTCTCGCCGATCTCGACAAACTTGTACAGCTCGCTGGCGCCGTCGAGCGCCTGGCGCAGCCACGCCTCGTGCTCGGCGGCCACGTCGCGGAGGCCGCGGCCGGCCACCGGCTGCAGGAGCACGGCGTACTCGCCATCAATGTAGCGGGCCTCGCCCTCGTACTTGGGCATGAGCGGGGCAACTGCGGCGGGCGGGCAGGGGGGGGCGGGGGGGGGGGGGGGGGGGGGGGGGGGGGGGGGGGCCAGATCATGCGCCGTCCACGCCGACGCTGCGTTAGCATGATTGTGCGCGCACGACGCGGTGGGCGGCGAGCGGGGTTCCCGTACGGTACGCCGACGCGGTGGCGAGCAGGGCGGCCGCCAGCGCGGCGGCCGCGGCGGTGGCGGCGGCGGCGCGCATCGTCGTCCGTCGTCGCCCGTCGCAGGGCGTCGAAAATGAAGAAAAAAGACAGCGGCAGAAAAACGGCAGAATGAAAATGGGGTCTCTTCATGGCTACTCCATCACTAGTCCTCAACCGCCGTTATCGCAGTGGGGCCGCGTCTCATAATTCGGGGTGGAAGTAGGGTGGAATGGGGTGGAATGGCGCCAAATTTGCCAGGGAAGGGGTGACTCGCGGCAGAACGGCGGCAGAACGGCGGCAGAACAGCGGCAGACCGGCGAGCGGCAGAACGGCGAACGGCAGAACGGCGAGCGGCGGACGCGGACGCTGGACGACGACGCGGCGGACGACGACCCAGCGGACGGGGACGACTTGTAGGCAGGCGTACAGGTGGACGTGCAGGCAGGTGCAGGAAGGGAAGCCGATGACGCGGACCCGCCAAGCACTGCTGTGGCCATCCCGCCGTCCGTCCCGCTGAGTCAGCCCTAACGCTGACGCCGACGGTGACGCCGACGCTGACGACGCAGCGTGGCCACGGACGAGCGGCAGCGGCCGCCGACGTGCTGTCCTGCCGGACGCGGACGCCGTGCGCGCCATGGCGGCCACCACCACGCCGGCGGCAGCCGAGGCCGCGGCGCTGCTGGCCCGCTACCTAGAGGCCCACGCCGCCGCCCAGGCCAGCGGCCGCGACCCCGCGGACGCCGTCGCAGCCGTGGCCACCCCGGCACAGCTGCGGGCCGCGCTCGAGGCCGTTGCCGACGCCGCGCGGGCCGGTAGCGCCAGCGTCTGCCCGGCACATCCGCGCCCTCCCACCCGCGTGCTGACCCAAACCACTGCGCCGCCTCGTTTCACCGCGCCTCTCGCAGACCCCAAGGTGGTGCCGATCGAGGTGCTGATGCCCTACCTCACCTGGGCGTCCGACCCCGACACGCTCTCCGTCGTGGTCGCAGGCCTGCGAGCGCTGGCCACCGCGCTGCCGTTCCCAGCCGCCGCCGGCCAGTACCAGGTCGCGCCCGCGCCGCCCCACGCGCCGCCCCACGCGCCGCATGCGCACTGCAGGTTCTGACCGGTCGGGCCGCCCGCGTGCCGTGTCCCATGCCCCACAGACGTTCCTGGCCGCCGGCCTGGACCACCCGGCGGAACAGGTGCGGCTGTTGGTGCTGGACGTGCTGCAGCACGCGGCGGCCACCGAGGACGGCACGCGCGCGTGGGCGGCGAGCCCGCTGTACCCGGCGGCGGTGCGCCACCTGCTCGAGCCGTCGGCCGCGGTCGCGGCGCAGGTGGAGCGCGCGCTCGCGGCGGCGTGCCGCCACGACGCCGGCCGCGCGCGGCTGCTGGACAACGACACCGTGGCGGCCCTGCGGCAGCTGGCCGAGCGGGACGCAGTCGTGCAGTTCCGCGTGTACAGCCTCGCGCTGGCCGCGGCGGGCGCGCACCCGGACGCCGCGGCGCGCATCTTTGCCGACGGCCGGCTCCTACCGGCGCCGACCGCGCTGGACGCCGTCGACGACCCGCTGACGCAGCTCAACGTCCTCGAGACCCTCGAGCAGCTGGTCGTGGCGCCGGGCGCTGTGGCGTACCTCGCCCAGTCCGGCCTGGCGGCGCGGATGCACGACCTCCTGCGGGCGGCCGCCGCCGCGGCGCGGCAGGCCGAGGACGCCGCCGACCCGATCCAGAACCTGGTCTTCGCCAAAGTGCTCAGCTTCTATGGCGCGGTATGCGTGTGTGTGTGCGCGCGCGCGCGCGCCAAGGGACGGGCCGTAGGTTGGCGGTCCTGACGGCGGGGCGCCGCCCGCCTCTCGCTGGCGCTCCCGGTACCCGGCAGACGCCGCCCGCGGTGCTCGCCGAGTGGGACGCGAGTGCCGGCATCCGCGACAGCTTGCGGCAGATCTGTGCGGCGGACGCGGACGCGTTTGACATCCAAGAGGCCGCCGTCACGGCGATCGGACGCATCGGCCGCACCGCCGCCGGGCTCGAGTTTCTCGCGGGGCCCGACGCCGCATCCGTACGCGACGTCTGACGCAACGCTCGACAAGCCAGTCTTGCCTGCTAACCGTCGCTCGTCTGCTGCGGTTCCCGTGCCTGCAGCTGCCGCCAACGGACTTGACGCAGCTGCCGGCGGGTTCGGTGCTGCAGGCGTGGGCCGAGCTGTACGGCCGCTCGGCACCGCGGAACAACGACCTGCGCGCCGCGTTCCATGTGGCAGCCACCGCGGTCGTCGCAACGCCGGCACCGGCCGCGGCGCCGGCGCTGCCGGAGCGCGCCTTCCACGCGCTGGCCGTCGCGTACCAGGCCAACAGCCTCCAGTGGCCGCGCTTCGACGTCGTGCACCGGCGCGAGACCGGCGGCGGCCGCCGGACGCCCCCGCCGCCGTACATCCTCGCGCTCCTCGTCGACACGGACGAGACGGCGCGGTTCGCCGCGTACGGGTGCCTGCAGAGCCTGGTGCAGCAGCCCTGGGGCGCCGGCCTGCTGGTCCGTGGAGCGCTGCGCGCGCAATCGGCATCGGGAGCGCGCGCGCTAAAAACGCCTGTGCGCCCTTGGAATGGCCGGGCCTCCCGCACAGGTCACGACGCCCGGCGTGCTGGACCACCTACTGGACCGTGACAACGAGTCGGAGAAGGCCGGCCTGCAGTGGAAGTACGCCGTGCTGGCGCAGCTGCACGACACCGCGCGCGGCTGGCCGGCCGGCGCGCCCAGCACCGCGGCGTCGCAGGCCTACGAGCCCTACCGGCCGCGCGTGGAGCGGTACCTCCGCGACGGCGCCTTCTTCCGGCCCGCCGGCGCGCGCGTGGAAGACACGTACATGTAGACATAGTTAAGGTAGGCGGTGGTGTGTACAGAAATCAGGCCAACATAGAGTAACACCTTTTTTACACAAGTTAATCGTCTGGCTTACACGACACGCACACTAGCGGCGGCTGGCCCAGTCGTTGTCGGTCTCCTCCATGAGGCGGTTGATCACCGCCGCAACGTTGCCGTTGTACTGGCGCAGCAGCTCGCGGTTGCGCTCGACCTGGAAGAAGCCCATGTCGGCGAGCATGCTCATGCCCACGGCGATCTTGTCCTCCGCAACCGCCGCGATCGGTGCCGCCGGCACCGGCGTGGTCGGCGACGGCCGCGCGGCGACATCGCGCGGCGGCACCGCCGGCGGCAGCGGCCCGCGGGGCGGCGGCACGGGCTGCGCCTGGGCCGGCGGGAACGCGCCGGGCGCCGCAAACACTTGCAGCGAGCAGGTAAAGGTGTCACCGAACCACTCGCCGGTGGGCGTCCGGAAGCGCCACGTCGACTTGTACACGCCCGGCTCGAACGGCGCCCGCAGCTGCACGGACACGACCGCCTCGCGGCCGCTGAGCAGCGGCTGCTGCAGCGGGATACTCGCATTCTCGCCCATGCACGTCCCGCCCTCTCGGCACAGGCGCGTGCCGACCGGCCACGCCGCCGCCCCGGCGGGGTTCCTCACCTGCCACGCTCGCACAAAAACGAACCCCTGCGCACCGCCGCGTTCACGCAAAGCAAAACAAAAAAGGGGTTTGGCAAGTGCGTGAGCAGGCTGCCCTGGCCGTGTGCATCGCGCGGGAAGCGCAGCAATACCGGCGCCACAATCTGGGTCTTGCCGTCGGGCACGTCGCGAACAAACTCGGCGGCCAGCGCCGCCGCCGGCACCTGGGCCTGCTGGGCCTCGAGGAACAACAGCGCCGCGTCGGGCGCCGGCAGCGACGGGACCAGCGCGGGCGCCGGCGGCGACGGGACCAGCGCGGGCGCCGATGGCGACGGGACCAGCGCGGGCGCCGATGGCGCGGTGTCGGGCAGGTCGCCGGTCGGCACGAGCGGCGCGGCGGATGTGGCTAGGGTGGCCGCCGACTGACCACGGCTGAATGACCCTGCAGCAACAGGCGACGTGGGTGCCGCCGCAGCCGCCGCCGTCGCCGCCACCGAGGGCGCCACGAGGCCCGCCGCGACCAGCGGGCTCAGCTCTGCTGGCGTCGTTGCCGACGCCACCGGCGCGGCGGGTGCAGGATCAGAGGCCGCGGGCGCCGGTTCAACGGCCGTCGGCGCAGCGGCTGTTGGCGCAGCGGCTGCCAGAGTGGCGTTGGGACAGAGGGCCGCCAGCACCTCGGCCCAGCCCTTGAAATCGGCGGACGTCAGCGACGCCGTGGGTGGGCCTGCATTATTCGTGCGCTCGGAGCGGGGGCGCGCGAGCTGTGAGCACGGCGCGCGCGCGCCACGATGGCACCGCTGCAGCTGAAGGCGTACCTGGCAGCGTCACCGCCAGCCGGATAAGTGGGTGGTCGGCGGGGTGTGCGGCGGCCTCCACGCACACCGAGCAGAGGTCGTAGGCCGGGCAGACCGCGCACTTGAACCGGACGCCGCGAATCGGCTCCTGGCCGCACTCGTGGCAGCGCACGCCCGCATGCTCCGGCCCATCCGGAACCCGCTCCGCTGTCGTCGGTGCTGGCGGGCTGGCGCCAGGCGCGTTCGCTGGCAGCGACACCTCGCTCGGCGCCTCGGGGTGGGCCGACTCCTTGGGCTCCGCGCCCGCTGCGCTCGCTGGTGCATCGGCGTGCGCCCGCTCCGACGACGCCTCGCTGGCCGACAGCGCCGGCAGGTCCACGGGCTGCGGGGCGGGCACCGGCGCCGCTTCGGTGGGCGCGTCCTCAGCGGGCGGCGGCGTTAGCACCGTGCTCGTGATCACGAGGCCGGTGTCATTGCCCTCGCTGCTATTCTGTCGCGACAGCAGCACGTACTGAAGGAGGAACCGGGCGACGGAGTACCTATGGGGGGTTCGTCAGTGGCAACGGTCGCCGCGTTTGCAACGCAGCGCCCGCAAACGTACATCATGGTGGTCGGCGTCGGAACTGCCGCTGTCGCCCTCTGGCTGCAGCGTGACCGTGAGGCGCACCATCTTGGCCTCGCTGACCGACGGCGAGTACGACGCCGTCACCGGCGCCGAGTAAAACACGGTGCCGAGCCAGGCGCCCAGGCTCGTGTCGTCCGTGATCACGGTGTTGGGCGCCTCGGTCTGCCGAATTTCCGCGGCCGGCGCTCCAAACCGCTCCCGCAGCTGCGGCCCCGAGCCGCACGGCTGGCGACCCTGCGGCACATCAGCGGAGCCCGCCCGGTTGAGCCTTGGGGACGCAGCGCGACGTACCTGCGCGGCCAGGCTGGCGAAGGTCAGCGACTGGGGCGGCTCGAACGAGATCAGGTGCGACTCGCCGACCGCCGACGCCTTCACCACGAGCGTCTTGAGCGCGCGCGGGAACGTGAACCCCTCGCCCGCCATGGTCGCTCGAGCAGGCGCCCTAGCCAAGTCAGGACGGGAGCCAAGTACGCTCTGGTTATTTAGAGGGCACACCTCCCGCGTCTACACCTGTGCTCCTCCTCCTTTGGCGTCCGCTGATCCTTCTCGCCAGCGCTCCAAGGCGCCCGACAAGCAACGGGCCGTCCCACACGCACCACGGGCCGCCTGTGCAATGACCATCCGCGGCGCAGGTGGCAGTGCGTGCGTCGCCGGATGCGCCACCGCTTCACGCGTTCTTTACAACGTTCCACCCTTCACCCGTCCCCCGCCCGCTTATCGGCCTGCGCTCGCGCCTGCTGGTGCCTCTCTCGGGCCCTTCCCGCAACGCGGCCGCCGCCGCCGCCGCCGCCGCCGCCGCCGCCGCCGCCGCCGCCTGCGCCGCCGCCGCCAACCCAATGACGTCATCAAACACTGTGACGTCATTGGACCCGTGGAGCGGGTTCGTCCCTCAGTCCGATAGTCGGGTCACTAGGATCGCTCGGCCTTCTGCATGCGCCTGCATGCGCGCACGGCGGGGGCCTTGCAGTGCGCCGCATGTGTGTAGGCGCCGGGAGAGTGCTCGCTAAAAGAAGGCCCACAGCAAGCATGTATGCGTCGACCAGGCGGTACGTAGATCGATCATCCCAAGGCCCACATACATCGGACAGTAGGTGCATGGATCGAACTACACCTCAAAGCCGAGAAAGGTCGGCCGGAGGCCGCGGTCGGCCAGCACGGCCCAGACGTCGGCGAGGTAGGCGATCCCGCCGGCCAGGCCCTCGTAGAGCGAGTAGGGCGCGTCGGGCTCGCGCAGGAGGCCCTGCCGCTGCCACCGCGGCCGTTGCATGACCGCCCACGCAAACGCCTGCGCCCGCCGCCACGCCTGCGCCGCCTGCGGGGTCGCCTCGTCGGGCCGGCGGCCGTCGGGGCTCGCGAGCAGCAGCAAGACGTATCCATTGCCGCCAATGCCGTGGCACAGGCCGACGCCCTTGGTGAGCACGCCGCGCGCCCACACGACGTCGGCGGCCGCGGCAGCGGCCGCACGGTACCGCGCCGCATCGCCCGCGCTGGCCTGCGCGGCCCGCAGGAGCGCGGGCACCCAGCCCGCGGCGCCGTGGCACCACTGCACGAGGCGGTCCGCGCCGGGCGGCCACGAGCTGTACAGGTTGCCCGACGGGCCGACGCACCGGGCCAGGAGCGCGTCCACGGTGGCTAGCACGGCGGCTCGCTCCGCCGCGTCGGGCAGGCGCGACGGCGTGCGCAGCAGCGTGTGCGCGATGCCGGCGAGGCCGTGCGCCGCGCCGAGGTAGACCTTGCCGTGCCATGCGTACCACAGCGGGAACGGTGTCGGCCCCCCCGCCGCCGCCGCCGCCTGCCGCCGGCCGTCGCGCACAACCAGCTGGGCCAGGCCGGCCAGCGTGGCCTCGTCCACCAGCGGCGGCGACGACGGCAGCGCCGCGTTCACGAGGTCGCCGCACGCGATCCAGCCCGCGTAGCCGTAGAGCAACTCGTGCGACGGCGGCCGCTCCTGCTCCGCCCTAGTGGGCGCCCGCTGCTCGGCGGCCACCAGACCGAGCGCGAGCTGGCGGCCCACCCAGCGGCCCAGCACCCGCGCGTCCGCGCGGTCCTCGGGGTCGGACGATGCGGCCAGCGCCGCGGCGGCCGCCGCCGCCACGCCCACTTCGCCGCACAGCAGCGTGTCCGCGCCGTCGCCCGCCAGGTCCGGCAGGCGCTCCACCGGCGCGAGCCCCGCCGTTGCCAGCGCCGCCCGTGCCACGGCGGCCGCGCGCTGCGGCCACGGCACCGCCGCGTGCGCCGCCGCGTCCGTCGTCGCCGCCGCCGGCAGCGGAAACCGCAGCGCGTGCAGCCGCGCATACAGGAGCGCAATGCCCGCGAGGCCCGTGTACACCGTCGCGTGGCTCAGCCGCGCGCGCGGCCGCTTAGCACCTGCACCGGAGGTGTCGTGGTGCTGCGTGAGCCGGTGCAGCGCCGCGCGCACGTACGGCTCGTGCTGCTCGAGCTCGGCGACGGCCGCCCACACCGCGCGCTCCAGCGCGCCCGGCCGCTGCACCTCGGCGACGACGGTGTCCAGCGCCTGCGCGTCCGTCTGCCACGGCAGCTCCAGGTACCGCCCGTCCTCGCTCACCGTCGCCCGCCCGTTGTCGTCCGCCATGGTCGGCCTAGCCAGCGGCTGCCGCTGTGGGCTCGGCACGTTCTACGTCACCCGCGCGACCCTCCGCCTCCTCGACGTCGTGGTCCACCATCTCCTCGACCTCACCACGCGCTCCTGTCCAGGCCACGGTCCAGGCCGCTGTCCAGGTCGCGGTCCAGGCCGCTGTCCAGGCCACGGTCCAGGCCGCGCTCCAGGCCGCTGCCCAGGCCGTTCGTCCAGGCCGCTGTCGAGGTCGCGGTCCAGGCCGCTGTCCAGGCCGCTGTCCAGGCCGCTGTCCTGGCCGCTGTCCAGGCCACCGTCCAGGCCGCTGTCGAGGTCGCGGTCCAGGCCGCTGTCCAGGCCGCTGTCGAGGTCGCGGTCCAGGCCGCTGTCCAGGCGCCTGTCGAGGTCGCGGTCCAGGCCGCTGTCCAGGCCACCGTCCAGGCCGCTGTCCAGGCCGTTCGTCCAGCCACAACGTTCGTTTGTTTTCAATGACGTCATCAAGCTGTCGTAGGGTTTGGCCTGCAAATTTTGCCGGTTTTGGCGCGAAAAAAACGTTCTGGCGCGAAACGACGCCGACGACGACGCGGCCGACGACGCGGAGGACGACGCGGCGGACGACGTGGAGGACGACGCAGAGGACGATGTAGAGGACGCACACGACGACGCAGAGGAAGTCAAGGACGCACGGACGAGGTGCAGCGGCTGACGCAGAAGAAGCCGTGCAGGACGACGCAGCGGACGACGACGCAGCGGACGACGACGCGGCTGACGCAGCGGACGACGCAGCGGACAACGACAGAGCGGACGACGACGCGAAGAGGACCGAAACCTGACGAAGAGGCCGGCGCGTTCAAATTAGGATGCAAAAGAGCAGGTCTGGTTGCGTGATAAAGCCTATAGGTCATGGTGGGGCCAACGCACAGCGGGCACCCGCAACTGGTCGATGACGGTAGACACGTTCAACGGCCCCGTAGCTTGCTGGAGGTACTTGCGGGGCTCCGATCGGGTGCCAATCGGGCGCGGCCAAAGGCGATGCGTCAGGATGGCAAGTCGCCCTGGCGTGGTGCCCCGGTACCTCGTCGCCTGTGACGGCCATTTAAGCGGTGACGACAGCATCTCCGATCGGCGGTAAGGCCACCCGACCGCCGCCCGGGCGCCGCCCGGGTGACACAGCATGCAGGCGTGAGGGGCGCGGCCGCTGCCAGAAGCGTGCGTGCCTCGCCACGCATGCAGGCTGGCTGACGCAGCCGCGCCGCCCTCGCGGGGAACCTGCTGGCGTGCGGCGGGCCGCGACCACGTCAGCCAGAGTGGCACGCCTCGCCTTGCGCGCCGCCGCGTACGACGGTGCCGCCCCAGACGCCGTGAGTGACTGCAGGTGCCACAACGCACCTGCGCCGCCCCCAAGCAGCGGCAACCGGCCGCCTGCGTCCTAGACGGCCTCGCCGCGGGAACCGACCGCCATGGAGGCCGCACCGCCGACCGTGACGGGGCAGCAGCTCGTCGTGCGCAGCGCGGCTACGGTTCGTTCTGTGCATTGTTGGGTGCGGGCGGCGGCCATCGGCGCCACGTCCTAACTAGCTGGCGGGTGTGTTGGGCCCGGCGCACGGGTTACGGCGGTGCAGACCGAGCTGGTGGCACTCATTGAAGAGATACTACGCAACCTGAGCCGCGAGCTGGACGAGTTTGCGCGCGACGTGCGGCGCCTGGTGCGGGCCACCAACCGGCGGCTGAGCCGCCTGTGGACGCAGCTGCGCGATGCCAACCGCAGCAAGTCGAAGCGGTCGCCGCCGCGGTCCGCCAGCACCGAGGGCACCGAGCTGGCGACACTGAACGCCGCCCCGCCGCCGCCGCCCGCAGCCGCCTCTCCGGCTCCCGCGGCACGTGCTGCGCCGCCCCCGCCGCCACCCCCGCCACCCCCGCCGCCACAGTACCCGGTGCCGGCGCCGCGCCCGCCCATCACCATGCCGCCGCCGCCGCCGCCGCCGCCGCCGCTGCCGCCCAAGCCGGCCCTGCCGCCGCCGCTCGTCGCCGCGCGCCCGCCGCCGCCGCCGCCGCCACCACCACCACTCCTCAAC
>Ga0180216_1002470_pt1 | contig 15323 bp, 13 predicted proteins | sample eDN3rd37CBELigMG_FD_128879 | JGI IMG/M metagenome (GOLD analysis project Ga0180216, IMG submission 128879) | Enriched Miracle-Growth compost microbial communities from Emeryville, California, USA - eDNA 3rd pass 37_C BE-Lig MG (version 2)... ... | reverse complement strand
GTCCCGTATCGCCGTACTACCCCTCGTCCCCCTGGAGCCGTTCCCAGGGCCTCCCGGAATCCACGCCCGACGCCGGCGAGTACCGCGGTTATTTCAAGATCGAGGCCCACCCCGCCCAGTCCGTCATCTACCGTCCGGGCGATCCGGCCGACAAGGTCTACGTCCTCCGCCGGGGCAGGGTCCGTCTGGTCCGCACGGGACCGACCGGAACCCGGTCCGTGCTCGGCATCCTCCGGCCCGGCGATCTCTTCGGCGATCTCCTCCGGCCCGAGGGCACCGTCCTGGACGAGTTCGCGGTCGCGTCCGGAGAGGCCGAGGTCTGGAGCATCGACAACCACTCCTTCCAGCAGCTCCTCGAGAGCCGCCCCCACCTCGCCCTGGACGTCATCCGCGCGCTCAACGAGCGCAACCGCGCCATGCGCAAGCGGATGCTCGGACTGACCTTCAAGGAGGTTCCCGCCCGCCTGGCCGACACCCTCCTCGTCCTGGCCGACTCCCTCGGCGAGCGCTGCCCGCACGGCGGCGAGTACGACCTGCGCGGCGTCACGCAGCAGGATCTCGCGGACCTGGTCGGCGCCTCCCGCTCCTTCGTCTCCACGCTGATCAACGAGATGAAGCGCGACGGGCTGCTCGGGAACGTCGGGCGCATCCTCTGCATCCGCGACGTCCGGGGACTCCGCGAGCGGGCTTCCTACGAGAAGTGAGATTTCAGGCCGAGAGCGCGTCGGAGAGGGCCGGGAAGATCTGCACCCGGCTCTCCTTTCTTTCGCCCCGCTCGTAGGCGATGCAGCGGCGCATGGCGAGCACCGCGATCTCGAGCTGATCGGGCGTCGGCTCGCGCGTGGTGATCCGCTGCAGCCAGAGGCCGGGCGCCACGAGCGCGCGCAGAAGCCCGATGTCCGGGCGTCGGGCCGAGAGGCGCTGCAGCTCGTAGGAGATCCCCGCGATCGGGAACATCAGCGGGAGCTTCACCCCCATCTGGAGGAGGGTGTTGGCGAGCTCGCCCTCCGCCAGCCTGGGCACCATCGGGAAGACCACCGAGAAGAGGAGGATCGAGATCCCCACCACGAGGAGGAGGAAGCTCGTGCCGCAGCGGGGATGGAGCGTGGTCTGCTCGGCGGCCGTCTCCACCTCTACCGGCATCCCCTTCTCGTAGGCCCAGATCGTCTTGTGCTCGGCGCCGTGGTACTGGAAGACCCGCCGGATGTCCGGAAGCCGCGAGATCAGCCCGATGTAGGCCACGAAGATCGCGAGGCGGAGCGCCCCGTCGATCGCGTGGAAGGCGAACTGGGTGGTGTCCAGGGGACGGCCCGCGAGCTGCCCCAGCCCCCAGGTCAAGAGGTGGGGGAGCCCCACGAAGAGCCCGAGCCCGAAGGCCAGGGAGAGGACGAGGGTGAGCCCGATCGCCAGGTTGGATTGGGGCTTTCCCGCCTCGTCCGGCGCGGCGTGCTGCGCCGAGAAATCCAACGCCACGTAGCCGTTCCAGAGGCTCTCAATGAGGACCACCGCGCCCCGCAACAGCGGGAGGCGGAAGATCGCGTGGCGCGTGAAGAAATTGTTCCAGGGCTCCTCACGCACCGCGATCGAGCCGTCGGGCCGGCGCACGGCCACCACGAAGCTCTTGGGCGAGCGCATCATCACGCCCTCGAGCACGGCCTGGCCGCCGATGTACGGCTTGGCGCCATCGGCGAGGGCGATCGGCAGGAGGCGGAGGAGCTTCCTCATGGAATGGGAGGGGACGCCGCGGCACCGGGGCCGCAGCGTTCGCCTTACTTCTTGGCGCCTTCCGTCCGCTTGGCGTAGCGGCTGCGGAAGCGCTCGACCCGTCCCTGGGTGTCCACCAGCTTCTGCTGCCCCGTGTAGAAGGGGTGGCAGTTCGAGCAGATGTCGAGCTGGAAGCTGCCCTTGGTCGAACGGGTGTGGTAGACCGCCCCGCAGGAGCAGGTGACGGTCGCTTCCGGGTACTCCGGATGGATGCCTTCCTTCATCTCTTCCTCCTCGCACGCTTGCACGATGCCCTGGGCATCGTGGTCCGGTGCCGTCGGGGCTTCTGCCACATGCAGCGTGCCAACGTCAATCAACAGGGGGCTTCGCGCTTTCCTTTCAGCTCGCCATCGACTCCAGGAACTCCCGGTTCGACTTGGTGCCCCGCATCTTGGAGAGCAAGAACTCCATGGCGTCGATGGTCGAGAGCGGGTGGAGGAGCTGGCGCAGCACCCACACCCGGTTGACCGTCATCGGATCCATCAGGAGCTCTTCCTTCCGTGTGCCCGACTTGTTGATGTCGAGGGTGGGGAAGATGCGCTTCTCCATCAGCTTGCGGTCGAGGACGATCTCGGAGTTACCCGTTCCCTTGAACTCCTCGAAGATCACCTCGTCCATGCGCGAGCCGGTGTCGACCAGGGCCGTGCCGATGATGGTGAGCGAGCCGCCCTCCTCGATGTTGCGGGCCGCGCCGAAGAAGCGCTTCGGCTTGTGGAGCGCGTTCGAATCCACGCCGCCGGAGAGGATCTTCCCCGAGGGCGGCACGACCGCGTTGTAGGCGCGCGCCAGGCGGGTGATCGAGTCGAGGAGGATGACCACGTCCCGCCCGGTCTCCACCAGGCGCTTGGCCTTCTCGATCACCATCTCCGCGACCGCCACGTGCCGGGTGGCCGGCTCGTCGAAGGTGGAGGAGATCACCTCCCCGCGCACGCTGCGCTCCATGTCGGTCACCTCCTCGGGCCGCTCGTCGATGAGCAGCACCATGAGGTAGACCTCGGGGTGGTTGGTGGTGATCGCGTGAGCGATGTTCTGCAGGAGCACCGTCTTGCCCGCGCGTGGCGGCGCGACGATGAGGCAGCGCTGGCCCTTCCCGATCGGAACGAGCAGGTCGATGATCCGGGTGGTCATCTCGTTCGGATCGTGTTCGAGGCGCAGCTTCTCCTGCGGATAGAGCGGCGTGAGGTTGTCGAAGAGGACCTTGGTCGCGTGCTCGTCCGGCACCTCGCCGTTGACCGACTCGACCTTGAGCAGCGCGTAGTAGCGCTCGCCGTCCTTCGGCTGCCGGACCTGCCCCGAGATGGTGTCGCCCGTCCGCAGATTGAAGCGCCGAATCTGCGAAGGTGAGACGTAGATGTCGTCGGGTCCGGGCAGATACGAGAAATCGGGAGAGCGCAGAAAGCCGAAACCATCCGGCAAGACCTCGAGGACGCCCTCGCCGTAGACCCGACCGGCGCGCACCGCGTCCGTCTGCAGGATGGCAAAGATCAGGTCCTGCTTGCGCAGGCCGCCAGGCGCGTCCACGCCGAGGTCCTGCGCCATCTTGGCGAGCTGGTGCGTCTTGAGGCGCTTGAGCTCGGTGAGGTTGACGATGATCTGCGGCTCGAACTCCGCCTCCGCCATCGCCAGGCTCTCTTCGTCCTGCTCGATGTCGTAGACCTTCGGGGCCTCGGCCTTGCCCTTTCCACGGCGCCCGCGGGTGCGGCCCTTTCCACGGGCCTCGCGCCCCATTCCCGACTCCGCGGGATCGGGGAGCGCGGGCGTGGGCTCGGGCTCGGCGGCGGGGGCTTCCGCTCCATCCGCCGACTTGGCGGCGGAGGTCTTGCGGGACTTGCGGGTCGTCTTGGGCGCCTCCTGGGCGCCGACTTCGGTCTCTCGCTCGGCAGCCTGATCGCTGCCTACGGGCATCTCGGAAGTACGCTCGGGCACGACTCTTCTCGAAGCGGTGCAGGAGTCCGTCGGGCGGCCTCCTGGAACGTTCGCCGACGCGGCGATCGACTGGGATGTGTGTCCTTAGATCCCCTCCCGGGCTCGGGAGAGGGTTTCGACCTTTTGGGGAAGGAAAGTTGTAGAAACGCTATAAGCATCGGCAAGGCCCTGTCAAGGAAGGACCGCCGTCGTCCCGTTCTGCTGTAGGCTCCGCTCCCCATGAACCGCCGCCCGCCCAGCCCCGACGTCGAGGCCCGCATCCAGCAGCTCCGTCGCGAGATCCGCGAACACGACCACCGTTACTACGTGCTCGACGCGCCGATCATCTCCGACGCCGCGTACGACAAGCTCCTTCGCGAGCTCCAGGACCTCGAGCGCGCCCACCCCGAGCTGGTCACCCCGGACTCTCCGACGCAGCGCGTGGGGGCGGCCCCGTCCGAGGCCTTCCGGCGCGTTCCCCACCGCGTGCCCATGCTCTCTTTGGCCAACGTCTTCGACGAGGAAGAAGCGGCGAACTGGTACCGCGGCATCCGGAAGCGCCTGGAGGACGAGGGCATCCTCGCACCCGACCAGCCCATCCCCCTCTACTGCGAGCCGAAGTTCGACGGGCTCGCGGTGGAGCTCGTCTACGAGGACGGTCGCTTCGTCTCGGGATCGACCCGCGGCGACGGCGAGGTCGGAGAGGACGTGACGCCCAACCTCCGCACCATCCGCTCCATCCCCCTCGAGCTTCGGGCCGAAGCCCCGGGTCGGTTGGAGGTGCGGGGCGAGGTGGTGATGCACAAGAGCGATTTCGCCGCCCTCAATCGCCGCCAGGAGGAGGCCGGCGATCGCACCTTCGCCAATCCCCGAAACGCCGCCGCGGGCTCCCTGCGCCAGCTCGATCCCCGCATCACCGCCTCGCGTCCGCTCGTCTTCTATGCTTACGAGGTGCTGGGCGCAGACGCCCACCGGAACCGCCACAGCGCGAGGCTGGAGTGGCTCTCCCAGCTCGGCTTCCGGCTCTCGCCCGACCGGCGCATCGCCCACGAGATGGAGGAGGTCTACGAGTACTGGCGGTGGATGCTCGAGCGGCGCTTCGACCTCCCCTACCTCGTGGACGGCATCGTCGTAAAGGTGGACGACGATCGGCTGCGCGAGGTTCTGGGCCAGGTCGCCCGCAGCCCGCGGTGGGCGATCGCCTGCAAATTCCCTCCCGAGGAGGAGATCACCACCGTCCGCGACATCGGCGTCCAGGTCGGCCGCACCGGGACTCTCACCCCCGTCGCCTTCCTCGAGCCGGTGCACGTCGGCGGCGTGGTCGTCTCCCGCGCCACCCTGCACAACGAGGACGAGCTTCGCCGCAAGGACGTGCGCATCGGCGACCGCGTGGTCGTCCGGCGCGCCGGCGACGTGATCCCCGAGGTGGTCTCCGTGATCAAGGAGACCCGAACCGGCGAGGAGGTGGAATTTCACTTCCCGCGCCACTGCCCCTCCTGCGGCACCGAGGTCTTCCGCGAGGAGGGCAAGGCCGCCTGGGTCTGCCAGAACGCCTCCTGCCCCGCCCAGATCGAGGGGAGGCTCCTCCACTTCGCCTCCCGGGGCGCCATGGACATCCGCGGCCTGGGCGAGGAGATGGTGGGCCAGCTCGTGGAGCGAGACATCGTCCGCGACTTCGCCGATCTCTACGAGCTGACCGCCGAGCAGATCGCCGACCTCGACCGCGTGGTCGGAGAAAAGCGATACAAGGTCGGCATCAAGGTGGGCCGAAAGGTCGCCGACGAGATCGAGAAAAGCAAGACACGCCCCCTGCACCGGCTCTACACGGCCCTCGGCATCCGCCTCGTCAGCGAAGCCATGGCCCGCGAGCTCGCCTCGCGCTTCCCGAAGATCGAGGAACTCTTCCACACGCCACCGGAAGCCATCGAGGGGATCCCGGGTTTCGGCGCCGTCCGGGCCCGGGCCGTCACCGATTTCTTCCACAAGCCGGAAAACCAAGAGGTCATCGAACGCCTGCTCGCCGCCGGCGTGCGGCCCCCGGCCGAAGCACCCGCCCTGCCCCGCGTGGAAGGCAGCTTCCTCGCCGGCAAGGCCTTCGTCCTGACCGGAGAGCTTTCTTCCATGACCCGCGATCGGGCCAAGGCCGAGATCGAGCGTCGGGGCGGGCGCGTCACCGGTAGCGTGAGCGGCAAGACCGATTTCGTCGTCGCGGGGCGCGAACCCGGCTCCAACAAGATCGCCGGCGCCCAGAAACACGGCGTCCCCGTCATCGACGAGGAGACCTTCATGGAAATGCTCGCCGAAGGGGAGGAGGAATCCGAATGAAGGACGAGATCCAGAGGGTGGAGCTGGTCATCCGCGGCCGCGTCCAGGGCGTGTGGTACCGCGCCAGCGCCCGCTCCGCCGCCGAGTCCCGCGGCCTCGTCGGCTGGGTGAAGAACGAGCCCGACGGCTCCGTCCGCGCCGTCGCCGAAGGCCCCCGCCAGGCCCTCGAGGACTTCATCGCCTGGTGCCACAAGGGCCCACCCGCCGCCCGCGTCGACTCCGTCGAGGCGAACTGGTCCGCCCCCGCCGGCGAGTTCCGCTCCTTCGACGTGCGGCGGTAGCCCTCCTCCACCGTCGCGCGAGATCCGCCGCGGTCGAGCCATGTCGGCGGTACCGGCCGCAGAGCATCTGAGCGAACGTCTTCCGACTACCCAAACCACCTGCTGTCTCGAGCTCACGCTCCACGGAAGGTCTGGAAACAGCGGCATCCGTATCAGCCCCTCGGCTTGGACGATCGCCTGCGGTGGAGGGGGAATGGGATGATCTTGGCGCCTTCGCGTGGCGAGGACTCGTGGCAATCCGGGAGGGCGGGCGGATCTGGAATGCCGCCGCAGTACAGCGTGAACGTCAGATCGTCCCCATCGAACGACAGGATGGGCACGTCCCACGAGGACGAGATCCCGGACCGAGAAGGATCGCTCCGTCCGCTCACACCCCCGCGTCCGTCTTGGTTTTTTTCATCGGCCACTTCGTGCCTCCTCCTGTGCCGAACCGGCTTCGGCTCGGTCTCTCGGCACCGCCTGGCTCAGGGCACGTCGGGCAGGGTCACTTCGACGGTGGCGAGGCCCCGGGTGGCTTCCTCGAAGCACAGGACCCAGCGTTCGGGATCCTCGCAGGAGAACATCGCCACCCACCCATCCGCCTTGGCGATCTGCTCGGCGGTCGGTTCCTCGCCGGTCACCAAGACGAAGGCAACGCGGAAGTGGCGCTCGTCTTCGGTCGCGAGTTGCCTCGGTCCGTGGGCGGCGATGATCTCCTCGATCGTCACGCGTCGAATCTGTGCCGCTCGGATGGCACGCCGGCCATCGGGGAGGGATTGGTCGTCGAGCACGTCGACGAGGACGAAAATGTCGGGCACCTCGTCGGCGGGCAGCAGGCCCATCAGGTAGAGCTCGAGGGGCGCATAGGGGACCGAATCGCCCCCGTTGGCGTTGAGCCCGAACGAATCGACGATGTACGTGGCCCCGCCCTTGGGGTCCTCTTGGCAGGGAGGTTCCATTCCCTCCGGAGCCATGCACTCGAGTCTCCCGGAGTCGAAGCCGCCCAACTGACCATGCACGCCGGCATACCCCCAGTGACCCTTCTGGAAGCCCAGATCGGACGAGAGGTAGACGGCCCAGTAATGCGCGAGCTCGTGCAGGGTCGGACCGTTCGTGTCGAGTTGCAGCGCGATCGTGCTGCGGATCTGCTTCGCGGGAATCTCGGGACTGAGGTAGGGGAAGTCGATGCCCGTCCCCGGAATCGCGGGGCGGTTGACGGGAACGTGGACCCCTGCGACCGGTCCGTCGGACTCGGCAAAGAAGAAGACGAAGTCGAACTCGTCCGGGAAGACCTCGTAGAAGAGTTTCAGCGGGTACTCCAGGGTGGAGCCGGGTTCCTGGGCGAGCTTCGCCCGAACCGCCTCCTCGGCCACGGGGTCGACGATCCCCGCCAGCCGAGGCGTGAGGAGACGGACCGGGCCCTCGGCGCCACCCTCCCCTCCGGTACCCCCACTGCCGCCGCTCCCGCCGGGCGCCTCGTCCCCTCCGGTCCCCCCCACCCCACCGGATCCGCCGTCTCCCCCACCGCCCGAGCCTCCGGCCCCCGCGTGCCCCAAAGCACCGTTGTGGTCGTCCGCATCGTCGCAGGCGGCGAGCCCCAACGTGCACGACAATGCGAGCACTCCGATCCAGCGCTTCATCGATCGATCCCCGTCTCTGGTCGTGAGAACGATAACACGATTCTCGTGGCTCGACGCCTGACGAAATGGGCAGCGCCGGCGCAGCCGGGCCACCACCCTCATCTGGTCACTTGCCGGGAGGGCTCCCGACGCCATTCCGCGGCGTCGGCGCGGATGACCTATGATGGAGAGTTCCACCACAGGAGATCTCGCGGATGGGTCCGATATTGGAACTGGCGCTGGACGCGGTTTGGAGGGCGGGAAAGGTGACGCTCTCGCACTTTCAGACGGGGGTGAGGGTCGAGAAGAAGGAAGACGAATCGCCGGTGACGATCGCCGACCGCGAGGCGGAAAAGACGATGCGGTCGGTGATCGAGGCGCGCTTTCCGAACGACGGGATCCTCGGGGAAGAATACGGTGAGGACCGCCCATCGGCTCCGCGGCGCTGGATCCTCGATCCCATCGACGGCACGAAGTCCTTCATCCACGGCGTCCCTCTCTACGGCGTGCTCCTCGCGGTGGAAGAGGCGGGCGAAGTCCGCGTGGGCGTCGCGCACTTCCCGGCCCTGCAGGAGACCATTTGGGCTGCCAAGGGTCTCGGTTGCCATCTGAACGGACGGCGGGTCCGCGTCTCCGACGTGGACCGGGTCGAGAATGCCCTGGTTCTGACCTCGGACGCAGAAGAGTGCGAGGCCACGGAGAGGGCCGAGGGTTGGAATCGGCTGCGCAAAGCCGCCCGTCTCGTCAGGACCTGGGGCGATGCCTACGGCTACTCGCTGGTCGCGAGCGGCCGCGCCGAGGTGATGCTCGACGCGAGGTTCTCCCTCTGGGACGCCGCCGCGGTGCGCCCCATCATCGAGGAGGCGGGCGGCGTCTTCACCGACTGGGAAGGCAACACCACCCACACGAACGGCAGCGGAGTTGCGACCAACGCCGCCGTCGCCGACACCGTCCGCCAGCTCCTCGCCGGCTGAGCGCTCGGTTTCGCAAGAAGAGAGGGGCGAGGAATCCCCGCCCCTCTGGTCGGTGGGTGGGCTCGTCGGATTCCCCGTGGGAACTCCTCCCGACGCGAGTTTTCGAAGCAGGCTATAAGCTCTACCCATGAACGCAGAATTCTGGAAGGCACGGTGGCGCGAAGGACGGATTGGCTTCCACGAGGGGCGCCCGAACGAGTTTCTCGTCGCGCATGCCAAGGCCCTCGGCGCGCCCGGTCGCGTGCTCGTGCCCCTCTGCGGCAAGTCCGAGGACATGGCCTACCTCGCCTCTCTCGGCCACGAAGTCGTCGGCATCGAACTTTCCGATATCGCCACCGAGGCCTTCTTCCGAGAGCATGACCTCGAGGCACCGCCCGAGCGGCGTGGTCCTTTCATGGCCCGCTCCGCTGGCGGCATCATCATCCTGCAGGGTGACGTCTTCGACGCTCGTCCCGAAGCCCTCGGCACCTTCACCGCCTTCTACGATCGCGCCGCCATCGTCGCCCTTCCCCCCGAGCTCCGCCCCCGCTACGCCGCCCACATCAGAGCCTTGGCAGGTGAGGAGACTCCCGGGCTGGTCGTCACCTTCGAATACCCCCAGGAGAAGATGGAAGGGCCGCCCTTCTCCGTAAGCGAGGAAGAGCTCCGCCGCTACTTCCCTTCCGTCACGCCGCTCGACGAGCGCCCCACCGACGGCCCCCAATCCCGCGCCCACGGCATCACCATCCGCGAGCGCATCTTCTGCGTCGAGGCGTAGCCGCGCCATCGGATTGCTGGCACCGGCGCCACGGCCATCGCATCACCCGATGCGGGGTGAGATCTCCCGTTGCGTCGTCGCAGCACTCGAGGTCAGGAGGTCAGCATTATTGCAGGACCACCGGCTCCCCCGGCCGACCATCCTCATCGATGGGTTGGAGCATGACCATCACCGGGTCGCCGGAATGCGGGGTGACGTTGCTGGTGGCCGCCCCTAGTCCGCGTCCTCGGGGAAGCAGGCGAAGGCACCGCTCGTGAGGAGGGCGCACTCGTCTTGAGGGCGGGGACAGCCGCCTCCGCTGCAGCTCGCCAGACAAAAGGCCGCGTCGTCTCTCAGCCGCACGCAGAGGCCGCCGGGGCACTGCTGGTGTCGATTGCAGGGCATCGTGCAGTAGCCCCCCGACACCGAGGTGTCACACCTGTAGGGCGAGTCACAGTCTCGGTCGCTTCGGCAGGGACTTCCCACGCCGCCGCTCACGATCCAGGGAAGCTCGAGCTCGCAGCCCGCTTTGCCGAAGCATGCCTCGTACTCCTCTCCGCAGCCATCGCAGCAACTTTGACCCGCCGCATCGCACGCGGCGGCCCGCTGGCAAGGACGCACCTTCTCCTGGTAACAGCGACGGCACTCCTCCTCGACCGCGCAGGCGTCGGCACAGACGGCGTCCTCACCGCAGTCCTCCCAGCATCTCCGGAGTCCCGCGCAGGGCGCCTCCTCCGCCACGGCGTCGTCGGGGATCGCGAAGAAGAGCTCCAGGCCCCCATACTTCTGGCCCTTTTCGAGGCGCAGCATTCGGGGCGCGCCCTCCTCCGAGAGGATCGCCAGGTGGTCCCCGGCGTCGATCGCTCCGTCGCCGTTCAGATCCGCCCACGCCGCGAGGAACCACTCTCCCGGTTCGGATGCGAACGAGAAGCGATAGTCCTCCTCGAAGCGGGTGCGGTGCATGGCACCGAGCTCGAAGGCACCCCCTGCGTCGTAGCGGAATGTGAAGACGTGGACCTCACCTACGTTTCTTGGGTCGACATCGCCCACCGAGAAGACGAGGGGGATTCGCTCCACGTCCCCCCAAGCCGTGACCTCGATCTCCGCGCGGTGGAAACCCTCGTCGAGGCCATCGCGACCGATTTCCATCTCGAGGAAAGTGGATTCTTTCGGACCGAGCATGCCCGAACTCGCGGAGAGCCTCACATGGGCGGCTGCTGGCCCCCTGACGGTCGCCCTCCACGAGAAGGGATGGCCTCCCACGTTCTCCACGCGCAGCGAAAGGGATTCCGCGTCCCCTGCCTGGAGAGACGTTGGCTCCACCTGTAGGGAGGGCGGCTCGTCCATTCCGAGACGCGCGACCTCCTGCAGTGCCCGCACGGGATCGATGCGACCGGCTCCGCAGCCTTGGCTGCACTGGCTCCCGGGGTCGGCGGTGCTCGTCAGGATCTCGAGCACCTCGTCGTAGCCGAGTTCCGGCTCGAGCGAGAGCATCAAAGCCACGAGTCCCGCCACATGCGGTGCGGCGATGGAGGTCCCCTGCACGAAGCTCGCCCCCGTCGGGCTCTCGTAGGTGAGCGCGATCACGCCGTCGCCGTACCCGTCTCCGTTGCGATCCACTTGCACGTGCCCGCCCGGCGCCATCACATCCACCGTCGGTCCCCAGTTCGAATAGGGGCTGCGGTGGCCGAGAAAGTCCGTGGCCCCCACGACGATCACACCCTCGTAACCACCGTAGGAGGTGAGGCTCGCGTCCATATTTTCGTTTCCCGCCGCGACGATCACGATGGCGCCCGCCGCCACCGCATCGAGCACCGCCTCCTGCTCGGCCTGGAGGAGCGTCCCGCCTCCCAAGCTCATATTGAGGACCTTCGCCGGGTTGGGGTTCGGCGGGAGCCCCGGCACCTCTGCGCCGATCGCCCAGTAGATCCCCGCGATCACGTCCGCCGAGTGGGCGCCGTTCACTCCGATGACGCGGACCGGCAGAATTTTCGCCTTCCAGTCCATCCCGGCGATGCCCAGGCCGTTGTTCGCCACCGCCCCGACCGTCCCTGCAACCATGAGGCCGTGCTCGTCTTCCTGCGCGGGGCTCGGGTCCGGGTCCCTGCCGTCGCCGTCCAGCGCGTTCTCCAGGTCGGAGACCATGTCGTAGCCCGGGAGCACCCGGCCATCGAGGTCGGGGTGTCTCCTCAATCCCGTGTCCAAGACCGCCACCACGACCTCCTCCGAGCCCGTGGTGATGTCCCAGGCCCGCTCCATGCCGAGCTGGTGGAGGTGCCACTGGTACTCGTAGAGCGGATCGTTCACCGTCGCCTGCGCCCGCCGGATGTAATTCAGCTCCACCGCCTCGAACTCCGGCTGCTCCGAGAGCGCCTGGACGATCGCGCGGGTCTCCTCCGCCGTGACGCGGCCTTGCGGCAGCCCCTCCGGCCGGAAGACGAGCACCACCCGATCCGGCGAGGCCCAAGGCCCGAGTTCGAAGCGGAAGCCCTCGAGCCCCGGACGCTCATGGAGCATCGGGATCGCCTCGAGCGCGCCGGGCCGAAGCTTCACGATCGCCTGCCCCCCCACGAACTCCTCTTCCGTCGGCAGGGGAACGAGGGGAGGGTTCGACGGAGGCGGCATCACCGCTGCGAGGCCCGTTTTGGCCTGCGCCCTCCGCTCTTCCGGCTGCGATCCCATCGGCCGGAAGCCCAAGAGCGCCTCTTCCAGTGCAGTGGCCGGCTCAGCGTCACCCTGCCCCACCGTGACGTTCACGCGCCCCGAGAGCATGGGCTCCGAGGGAGGGGATTTTTCCTGCGCGCAAGAAGAGAGGAGGGAAAGCGAGACGAGTACGACAAACTGCAACTTCCGCATGAATCCAGCTTCCTGCCGAGGCTAGGGCCTTCCCATACCCCATAGGCCGAAAATTTCCGAGGACCAAGCCCGGCGCCGTGCATCGACCAGCGCGTGAGGCGAAGCGCCTCCTATATCCCCTCCGGATTTCTTGTCCACCCCGAGATTTCGAATTGCTCCTTCATCTGGGCCTCCTCGGTAGCAGGGTCGGCAGGAAGATGACGCATCGCGGAAGCGATTCCTTTCAGTCGCACACGCACGACGATGGAGCTACCGCCCGTGCTACCCCGCCAAAATTCGCTCTAAGCCCAGGCCCCGCGACGCCGACGATGCCTTCGACGACGCGCTCGCGGTCCTCGCCAGTGATTCTGGAGCCCGAAGGGACGCAGAGGCCGTTCTCGAAGAGCTGCTCGGCCACCCGGCCACCGACGACGGGATGCTTGGCGAACACGGGCTGGAGGTGCATGGGTTTCCCCACGGGCCGCGCCTCGACCCGCTCGTCGAGCACGCGGAGCTGGCCGCGCCCGACGGCTGCAAGGAGGTCGCTCAGCCGGTAGTTGTAACCGATCTGGGAGTGCTGGTGCGAGTGCCTATTGGCATCAGAGGGCCAGCAGGCAAGAAACTCTCAAGTCTGTGAGATGGTTGATGCGATCGGGCCTGGGGGTTCGACGAACACCTGCGCGCTCGAGCCAAGCAACATTCCGACCTTCGCAACCTACCCGTCAACCCCAGTCATATTGCGAAAGCATGCATCATATCACGACTGCCGAGCGCTCTCGAGGCTCGAGCGCACGACCGAGGGAATGGATTACCCTTTCCCCTCTTCCCTCTTCCGGACCGAGGTCCACGAAGAGAATCTGATCTTCACGATGATGGATTTCCTCGGCCAACTCAGCCTCGAGACGAATCCGCTCGCGATCGTTCAGGTGACAGCGAAAGACGGAGAGCTGAAGATGTTCGCCATGTCGGTTCATGAGCTTGAAGACGTTGCGAAGACGCGCGGGGTCGCTGATGTCGTATGTGACCAGATGAACGGTCCTCATGGCCTACCTCGTGAGGAAGGAGGGATATTGGGGAATCTCACCGATCAGGAACCTCCCCAGTAGTCTTGCTTGAACCTCGAGAACACGTCGATAACTAATCCGGTAGTCGAACACGGGATGGGTGACGAGTTGGTCCATCCTTCGTTCGTAGGCCTGGATGAGCTTCTTCCGTGCAGGAGCTTTGATGGCGACGCCCAGGCTAGAGCGGATGAAGTCATCGGCACCAATGATTCCCCCGTTGACGACCTGAAGAACGACCGAGTCTGCGACGAGAGGACGAAACTCCTCCATGAGATCGAGGGCGAGAGATGGTCGTCCATATCGGGGCTGATGGAAAAAGCCTAGAAACGGGTCCAATCCAATCGAGCTCAAAGTAACCGTCCAGTCCTTGGTCAACATTGCATAAGTAAAGGAAAGCAGCGCATTGATCGGATCCGTCGGCGGACGACGCCGCCGTCCCTCGAACGTCATCTGCATCGCCGGGTCGGAACCAGAAGGCGGTCGCAGCATGCCGTTGAAGGCAGAAAAGTAGAGCCGAGCGGCGTTTCCCTCGTAACCCAGGAGCTCGTCGATGCTCCCTGCCTCCTCCGACGCGTTGCGCATCTGCTCGAGTCCATCCAGTACATCACGGGGCGCATCGGGATGATTTCAGCGCAGGAGCGTTCGAGAATTTGCGATCTTGGCCGATACGAATCGCTTTCCTAGGTTCAACGCCACCCCAGGGAGGTCGGCGCTTCGATACTGTGCCTGCCTCAGCTCGACGTTCTTGTGCCCGTTACCTTCCAGCCTACCGTAGTACCAGCCGCCGAAACTAAAGAACGAAACAGGAACTCCTTGGTTGGCAAGTTCCCGAATGGCTGGAGTCGTGATCCCGACGTTTCCGAGGATGTTTAGCTGGGAGATCTCCGAAAGCCGGATCTCATGAATCTTGGCACCGGACGAGTTCTTCACCTGCAAGATCTGGTTCGAGACCCCAATTCGACCGCCCTGCTCCTGGACATAGACTGGCAGTGCATCGTCCCTCGCCGGGTGAAGCAGACGAACCTCGACCGGACCGCCTCGAAGCAAATGAATCTCGTCCGGAAGGCAAATCGCGTTCAAGGAACATCCCGCGCACTTGGGACTTCCCTCGAGAGGCGGCGGAATGGTGCCTGCCGCGGCACAGCTCCGTGCACCTTCGATCGCCGCCCGGGTCCTCTCCTCCAACTCCGCGTCGATGGCCACCTCCACCCGTTCCCGCGTCCCTTTGAAGAAGACGATACCCTTTTCCACGGCATAACCGTTCTCCCGAAGGGCGAGCGCCTGGGCACAGAGCTGGATCCTTTCGGGCTCCCACACTTTTCCGGGAAGCGGCGCCGGCCTGCCACACTTGTACTCCACCGGCGTTACGGTTTCGCCGTCTCCTTCCAGTAGGTCCACCTTCGTCGAGATGCCTAGTTCTGGTGACGACAGCGCCACCGAACGTGCCACGAACGGCCGTTCTTCCTCGGGCTCCGCAAGCTCACCGCTCGGCTCGTTGACGCGCCTATGAACGGCCTTCCCGTCCTCTGTGAAAACATTGTCCGCCCACTCCCCCTGAACGAACTCAAGGTAGAAAAGCCTAGGGCAGAACACAAACTCGTTGATCATTCTGACGGGAATCAGATCTGGAACACTCTTCCTCACGGTCCACCTCCTAGGCTCAATGGGTCGCCCCACCCAACCTAGGAAGCAGCCGCATCGGAGCAACTCTCCTGGCGTGCCCTTTCGGGGCATCGTCGTCGGCGAATCATACAAAGAGCGTCCTCAATTGAAGCGACCTCGCCGAAGCCGTCGATTGAAGTTCGTGGATTGTTTGATCCTCGGAAGAAGCTTCATCTCTT